>Ga0209628_10003256_pt1 | contig 11315 bp, 10 predicted proteins | sample TergutCu122P4_FD_187285 | JGI IMG/M metagenome (GOLD analysis project Ga0209628, IMG submission 187285) | Cubitermes ugandensis P4 segment gut microbial communities from Kakamega Forest, Kenya - Cu122 P4 (SPAdes) (version 2) | ecosystem: Host-associated > Arthropoda: Insects > Digestive system...
ATGCTTCTGCCGAGAGTTTCAATGCTAAAATAAAGTTCTTCCGTGCATCGCTTAGAGGTGTACAAGACAAGAAGTTTTTCTTATACAGACTTGCCAAACTTTACGGATAGATTTTGAGTTGAACGGGTGGAGTCAGACACAGGGTTTTGCTACTGAGCCCAAAAAATCATATAGTTTTTGGGAGTTCGCTCAATCCAACATTTTCTCCATCATAATGCAAGGCATCAACAAGCCGTTGTTTAATTCGTAGTTATACGAATTTAATTCTTTATATCCCTGCTTTTTGTAAAAATTCAGTGCAATAAGTGAGGAACTTAATTGTAGCGATTTCAATCCTTTTTCTTTGGCTATTCTCTCTACCCGTTCGACTAATTCACGCGCAATGCCTTTGCCGTTGTATTCCGGAACGACATAACACTGCTTCAGTAATCCTTCCGACAGACCAATAGTACACAGTCCAACCATTTTCGATTGTGCTTCCCCGTCTTCTGCCACAAGGGTGATTCGGTCGGGATTTTTCAGTGCTTCGGCCTCGGCACGAATGGTTTCTCCATCGATTTTAGGTGCCCAGGCGTTTAACAGTGCATCCGAGTATTGATCTGTCGGATGATTTACCACCGCTTCGCGTCTTGTTTTTAATAAATTTTCGGCATCGGATACGGTTGCTACTCTGTAGTTCATCCTGCTTGAATCTTATCTAAATAATGCACAATTTGCTTGCCTAACTCCCTGACTTTAAAACTTTCCACTTCCTCGATAGATGAAGCCGTAATTGCCAAATCGTATTGAGGAAAGTCGTTTTTCTTCAATCCGGTTTTTATGGAAGCGCGGGCACAAGCCAATAGATACTCCAAAGAGATATTTCGGCGGAGGGTCAGGTCGATAACGGCATCGAAAGTTTCTTCTTTCAGTTTGTTGGCAGTTGCGTAAACGGGATTATTAAACCATTTACCGGCTTCCTTTTCCAAAATAATATGATAGCTCGTATTGAGATAAGTCTTTTTATCATCCTTTTTTTGATACGCGTAAACTGTTACTTTTTTTCCTTCATTTTTCAGTTGTTTGATAAAAATCGCCACTTCGTCGAAGTGCGACGTATCGAACAATACCAAAACCGTCTGAATGTCTTTCCAATTCAGGAAATGTTTTTCACTTGATTTTTCCCTGTAAATCTTTTTTAACTTGCTTTTCAAAATGTACTTATGCATAATTCAATCGTTTTTATATCATTGCCAAAAATTCCTGTTCACTGATTATTTGAATACCTAACTTTTGCGCCGTTTCCAATTTGGCAGGTCCCATGTTTTCGCCGGCTAAGACAAAATGGGTCTTTTTAGAAACCGAACCGGTATTTTTTCCACCATTTTTTTCAATTAAATCCTTGTATTCGTCTCGCGAATATTGTGTAAAAACACCGCTGATAACAAAGATTTTTCCCTCCAAAATATTCGTTCGTCCGGCTAAGACTTCTTCATCCAAAGCGAAACGAAGTCCATGCGAACGCAAACGTTCGATTAGTTTCCGACTGTTTTCATCCGCAAAGTAGGCCAAAACACTGTCGGCAATTCGTTCGCCGATTTCTTCCACAGCGGTTAATTGTTCGGCATCTGCCTGCATCAAAACGTCGATATCCGGGAAAGATTTGGCTAAACGTTTTGCTACTGTTTCGCCAACAAACCGGATACCCAAAGCATACAACACCCGCTCGTAAGGAACTTGTTTCGATTGTTCGATACTGTCGATAAAATTGGCCGCACTCTTTTTGCCCCAACGTTCTAAACGATAGATGTCTCTAAATTTAATTTCATACAAATCGGCCACATTTCGTATCAATCCGGCCCGATAAAATGCTTCGATGGTTTCTTCACCGGCATTAATATTCATTGCTTTGCGACTGACAAAATGTTCCATCGCGCCTTTGATTTGAGGTTCACATCCCGTACGATTAGGGCAATAATAAGCCGCTTCTTCCGGTTCGCGCACCAAAGGCGTTTTGCAAGCCGGACAATTTCGGACAAACCGGACCTTATCGCCTATCATAAACCGCGCTTCTTTGTTGACGCTTGTAATTTTCGGAATAATCTCGCCTCCTTTTTCTACTCTGCACCGGTCGCCGATGTGTATGTCAAGTTCATCAATAATATCGGCATTGTGCAACGAGGCGCGTTTGACAATAGTCCCCGACAATAATACCGGCTCCAGATTAGCCACCGGAGTAATCGTTCCCAGACGCCCCACTTGAAAATCAACCGAAAGAAGCCCTGTTTCGACCGATTCGGCTTGAAATTTATATGCAATTGCCCAGCGTGGCGATTTGGCAGTAAAACCGAGGTTGAGTTGTTGTTTCACAGAATTGACTTTCAGCACAATTCCATCGGTGGCAACGGGCAGGTTTTTTCGCTCAACATTCCAATATCGAATAAAATCGAAAATTTCGTCTAAGTTGCGACATTTTCGTATGGCATCCGAAATTTTGAAACCCCAATTGCGTGCAGCTTCCAGATTTTCGTAATGGCTGTCGTATGGTAGATTATTGCCCAGCAAAGCATACAAATAAGAATCTAATTTTCGTCCGGCAACGATTTGTGGATTCAGCGTTTTCAATGTGCCGGCGGCTGCATTTCGGGGATTGGCAAAGAGGGATTCGCCTGCTTCGGTGCGTTCCTCGTTCAGTTGGTCGAAAGCCGCCCACGGCAATAGGATTTCACCCCGAATTTCAAACAGCGATGGATAACCGTTCCCCTGCAAACGCAAAGGAATCGACCGGATGGTTCGAATATTGGCGGTAACATCATCGCCCCGCGTGCCGTCGCCTCGGGTAATAGCGCGTGTCAAAACGCTGTTTTCGTAAATCAACGAGATAGAGGCTCCATCGTATTTCAATTCACAGACAATTTCAAAATCTTCGTTCAGGACTTTTTTTGTGCGATTGTAGAAATCCGTTATTTCCGCTTCGGAATAGGTATTGGCTAACGATAGCATGGGGTAAAGATGTTCGATCTGAACAAAGTTTTTGCTAATATCGTTTCCCACCCGCTGCGTTGGCGAATATGGGTCGTAATACTCAGGATATTCGTTTTCTAATTTTTCTAAATTTTTCAACTCCTGATCGAACTCAAAATCACTAACGGAAGGTTGATTCAGTACGTAATACCGGTAATTCCAATCTGCTATTTTTTTTCTCAGCGTCTCAATCTGTTGCTTTACTGTTTCCATCGAAAACTTTCCATTAAAACCTGAATGTTATTATTTATATACTCCAAAATAGGGGCAATCGAGTCCTGATTGGGAATGTTGTCGAAATACAATGCTCCCCGAAAAAACGAACGGACACTGTCGGTCAGTACAAACTGGGTGGGAGAAGCCACATTCCCCCGAATATCGAACAGGACGCCATACACTTTGTGTTCCGTGTTTTCGAATCGCTGTTCCCGAATGGCATCGGCTTTCGTTGCATGTAAGGAAACAAATTTACGACTTTCTTCCGAAAGTTGCATAAAATTATCTTTTTTTATTGGAAAATAACTGCAATAAATTTGGGCATTCCAGCGAGGATAAATTAGATTAAAAAAATCGCCGTCGCCGGAAGAGGAAGCATTGGCTATTTGCGCCTGTTCCGAAATGCGAAAGCCAAACTCAGGAAACTCTTGCCAACGATAAACAGGATCGGGCAAGTCGATACGGAAATGTCCGACCGGCTTTGGGGAATAACGAGAGCAGGCTGTATAGGGAAGACAGATTGCAACTAATAATAAATGACATAAATATTTCATACGCAAAGGTACTATTTTTTTTACAACTAATTTTATAATGCTATCTTTGCGCTTTAATTGCAAAAATTGATGAGGCACAATACAGGCGCAGTAAAAATATACATTCAAATAGTTCTCGCAAATATATTTTGGGGTTTTTCGTTTGTATGGACTGATATTGCACTGAGAGCCGGTGTCGCTCCGATTACGCTTGTTACGGCGCGGATGATTATCGCAACCGTTTTGCTCGGAGCATGGGCAAAATATTCGGGGAGTTTGCAAAAAATACAATTCAAGCACCTGAAGTATTTTTTGGGAATGGCGCTGTGCGAGCCTTTTTTGTACTTCCTTTGCGAAACTTACGGGCAAACGATGGTGTCGCCAACGGTTACAAGTGTTATTGTTGCAACCATTCCGCTATTTACGCCCATTGTAGGTTTTTTGATTTTAAAAGAACGGATAAATAAAACGACTGTTATTGGCATTATTGTCTCCATGATTGGAGTGCTTGCCGTAGTTTTTGCGGGCAACAGTGATATTAGCGGCCAATTGCTGGGTGCTGCCCTGGTTTTCGGTGCTGTAATTTCGGCACTTGGATACGCCGTTTTTGTGAAATATCTCATTCATCGCTACAACGCTACAACCATTGTCTTTTACCAGAATCTTATAGGACTCATTTACTTTATTCCCTGTTTTTTCGCTGTCGATTTTGTGCATCTCGGCGACATGCACTTTTCGTTTGATGCAATAGCGGCAATCGTTCAACTTTCAATATTCGCATCGGTCATTGCTTTTATTTCTTATTCAAATGCAGTAAAGTTTTTGGGAGTAACCAAAGCCGGCGTTTTCTGTTATTTAGTTCCCGTACTGACAGCGCTATTCGCATTTTTTGTAGTAGATGAACGCCTGGCAATTGTTCAATGGCTCGGTATGGTAATTGTGATTGCCGGATTATTTATCTCGCAGATGGTAAGGAAACGGGGGTGAAAACCCGAATTTTGCACAGGCAGCAGAAATCCCGAAGGGATGCTTAATTGCTTTGATTTCGATTGTATAACCCTTAATTTTTTATCATCTTCATTCATTTACAAAAAAATCCGGTAACTTTGTCCGTATTTTTGTGTACAAATGGTGAAAAACGAAGGTGTTCCATTGAGTCTGGGGACTGAAAACATAGGCAAGTTGCTGCGACGATATGCCATTCCGGCTATTGTTGCTATGACAGCCACCTCTCTGTACAACATTACCGACAGTATTTTTATCGGACACGGTGTAGGACACATGGCTTTATCGGGCATAGCCATTACCTTTCCCATAATGAACTTGGCAACCGCTTTCGGCTCATTAGTAGGCGTGGGCGCTGCTACTTTGCTTTCTATCCGGATGGGGCAAAAAGACTACCAAACAGCCAACCATATTCTGGGGAATGTTCTTGTTATGAACTTGATTATGGGAATTGCCTTTTCGGTGATTGTCCTGCTTTTCTTGAATCCGATTTTGCGTTTTTTCGGCGCAGGAGCCGAAACATTGTCCTACGCACACGATTTCATGATCATTATTCTCTGCGGGAATGTCGTTACACATTTGTATTTAGGATTGAATGCCTTGCTGCGTTCGTCCGGCAGTCCGCGAAAAGCGATGATGGGAACAATTTACACGGTGCTGATCAATCTGGTGCTTAATCCGTTGTTTATTTTTGGATTCGGATGGGGAATTCGAGGATCGGCTTTTGCTACGATCATTTCGCAAGCGATTGTTTTGATTTGGCAAACAGTTCTTTTTAACGACAAAAAATATTTTATCCATTGGAAAAAAGGAATTTACAAATTAAAAGGACGGATCGTTATCGACTCCCTATCTATCGGTATGGCACCTTTTCTGTTGCACGCAGCCAGTTGTTTTATCGTTATTCTCATCAATCAGCAATTGATACGGCACGGGGGAGATTTGGCTGTTGGAGCATACGGCATTGTCAATCGGGTGAGTTTCCTATTTATAACCATTATCATCGGTTTAAATCAGGGGATGCAACCCATTGCAGGATACAATTACGGGGCTAATTTGTATGACCGTGTGATGGAAGTCTTGAAAAAATCTATTTTTTGCGCTACACTTATTATGCTTGCCGGGTTTACCATCATCGAATTATTTCCTCATGCGGTGGCGGGTATTTTTACTACCGAAAAACAATTGGTCGATATAGCCGTCCCGGGTTTGCGTTGGGTACTTGCCGTCTATCCGTTCATCGGGTTCCAAATGGTTAGTTCGGCATATTTTCAAAGTATCGGAAAACCGAATAGAGCCATCATTTTGTCTATAACGCGTCAAGTTATTATTTTAATTCCTCTGTTACTGATTCTTCCCAATTTCTGGGGAGTAATGGGCGTGTGGAAAAGTCTTGCCATCGCCGACGGGCTTTCGGTTGTTTTGGCTGCGATATTGCTATATAGTGAATTAAAAACAAGAAACAAACGGATACGGATATGAATTATATTATTACGATTGGACATCCAAACAGAGTAGCTGCGGAAGCATCTTGAATTAATACTTTTACCGTATCCCCCACTCGATAACCCTCTTTGTCAAAAATAACGACTTTGTTTTGCGAAGTTCGTCCGAATAGTTGCTCACGCGAACGTTTGGAAAAACCTTCGACCAATACTTCTACGGTTTTACCGATGTCTTCCCGATTTCGCATCAACGATAATTCCAATTGCAGGGCAATAACTTCTTCCAAACGGCGGATTTTCACTTCTTCCGGAACATTGTCTTCCAAATACTTGGCAGCATAAGTACCCGGTCGCTCCGAATATTTAAACATGAAAGCCGAATCGTAACCAACTTCACGCATCAACGACAAAGTTTCTTGATAATCTTCCTCCGTTTCGGAATGAAAGCCAACGAAAAGATCGGTAGAAATACTCGCTTCAGGTACTGTCCGGCGAATCGCTGCAATGCGGTTCAAATAATCTTCGCGCGTGTATTTCCGGTTCATCAGTTCCAATATCCGACTGCTTCCCGACTGAACCGGCAGGTGAATTTGCTTGCAAATATTGTTGTAACGGGCTATTACACGCAGCGTTTCGTCGCTCATGTCTTTCGGATGGGAAGTTGTGAAACGAATACGCATTTCGGGTGATTCCAATGCTATTAATTCCAATAATCCGGGAAAAGTGAGTGTTTCGTCATTGCAAACTGCGAGGGACGAAGCAGGAGGTAATCCAGACTGAGGTGTTGGATTACTTCGGACATTGTCCTCGCAATGACGTGTTTCTTTCCAACAGTACGAATTAACGTTTTGCCCCAACAATGTTACTTCTTTGTAGCCCTGTTCTTTCAATGTCCGTAATTCCCTCAGAATGCTTTCCGGATCGCGGCTTCGTTCCCGTCCTCTGGTGTAAGGTACAATGCAATACGAACAGAAATTATTGCACCCACGCATAATCGAAATAAAACCGGAGATTTTTACGCCCGACAGTTTCAGAGGAATCACATCTTTGTAGGTTTCTGTAGTGGACAGTTCCACATTGATGGCTTTTTCTCCTTTTTCCACCGTTCCGATCAGGTGCGGCAAATCGAGATAAGCATCAGGACCCACCACCAAATCGGCATGATGTTCGCGGATAAGTTCTTCTTTTACCCGTTCGGCCATACAACCCAATGCGCCGACAATGAGATTTTTCTTTTTCTTCTTCAACGATTGAAAATATTGAAGACGTGAGATTACTTTTTGTTCGGCATTGTCGCGCACCGAACAAGTGTTTACTAAAATCAGATCCGCCTCTTCTATTTTTTCGGTTGGCTCAAAACCGTCCATTTGCATAATTGATGCTACCACCTCACTGTCAGCCACATTCATCTGGCAACCATAGGTTTCAATAAAGAGTTTTCTCACTTTATTGTCGGTTACGGATTTACTGTTTATTTCTTTTGTCCTGTCGGAATATATTTTATTATGCATAATTTAACAAAAATTAACCACAAAGGTACGATTTTTTTTCGAGAAAAGTTTGATAATATAAAAAAGTTCGTATCTTTGTAACCGAAAAATGTAAAATTTTTTCATAGTTAAGGTTTTGGTTAAATGGGTTAGGGGTGGCTGCGAAGTCATCCCTAATATTTTTAAATGAGATAAAAATATGAAGACATTATCAGAGTACTTTCCCTTGCTTCTTATTTTGTTTTTTTTCATTGTTTCCGTACGCAAAGGAATGAACAGAAAAAAACAGAAAGAGGACATGGCTAATTCCCAATTGCCCGATTGTAAAAGTGAAGAAATGGCGACTGCAGAAAAGTCTGTTCCTGCGAAGCCGATTCGAGAATCACAAAGTCGAATTTCAAAGCCGTCAGAACAATCTAAAAGTCCTTTGACAGGATTGTCATCTCCGGATTCAAAAAGCAACGACACCGAAGAAGAGCCTTCTGAAGCGGTTTTCGATTTGGATATTGATGATACGGACGAAATAAAAAAAGCCGTCGTTTATACCGAAATATTAAACCGGAAAGCGCATTGATTTTCAAGAAAAAAGCACTACCTTTGTGCGTTTTTTGAAATTTACTAAAAATGGCTTACAAAAGAATGACAGCCGAAGGGGCTGCAAGTTTTATTAAGAACAACGACGTTGTCGGTTTAAGTGGGTTTACCGCCACCGGATGCCCGAAGGCAGTCCCTACTGCATTAGCAAAAAGAGCGGAAGAAGAACATGCTAAGGGCAATCCTTTCAAAGTAGGAATATACACCGGCGCATCGACCGGCGACTCAGCCGACGGAGCATTAGCGCGTGCCAATGCAATCAAATTCCGATCACCTTATCAATCGAATGCTCATTCACGGGCGGCAATCAATAGTCACGACATCGAATATTTCGATTTGCATTTGTCGGAAATACAACAGTATTTGCGTTACGGGTTTTTACCCAAACCGAATTTTGCCATTTTGGAGGTGTGCGATCTGACCGATGATGGCAAGGCGGTACTGACGTCTGCCGTAGGAATTGCTCCAACGATTGCCCATTTAGCAGATAATATCATCATCGAATGGAATCATTATCATCCGAAAAACTTAGTCGGACTGCACGATATATACGAGCCTTTGGACCCGCCTCACCGGAGAGAAATTCCAATCTATTCGGTTCGCGACCGCATCGGCTCATCGTATTTACAGATTGATCCCAAAAAAGTGGTCGGCATTGTAGAAACAAATTTAGTCAACGAAATTCAACCGTTTACACCGTTGGACGAAATTACGGCAAAAATTGGCGAAAACGTGGCTGATTTTTTGGGTAAGGAAATAAAAATCGGACGGATTCCTGCCAGTTTCTTACCGATACAGTCGGGGGTTGGCAACGTAGCCAATGCCGTGTTGGGCGCTGTGGGTATGAATAAAGAAATTCCCGCTTTTGAAATCTATACGGAAGTGATTCAAGACTCAGTATTTGGATTGATGAAAGAAGGCCGCGTAAAATTTGCCAGCGGTTGCTCTTTGTCGTTTACGGCACCGGTGTTGGAAGAAGTATATGCCAATTTAGATGTTTATAAAGAAAAATTATTGCTTCGTCCGCAAGAAATAAGCAATAATCCGGAAATTGCCCGCCGTTTGGGATTGATTTCCATTAATACAGCATTGGAAGTTGATATTTTTGGGAATGTCAATTCTACGCATGTATTGGGAAGCAAGATGATGAACGGTATCGGAGGCTCCGCCGATTTTTGTCGGAATGCTTACCTTTCGATTTTCACTACACCTTCTACCGCTAAAGACGGAAAAATATCTGCTATTGTTCCGATGGCTTCACATGTGGATCACAGCGAACACTCGGTTAAAATTCTAATTACGGAACACGGTGTTGCCGATTTGCGCGGTTTGTCTCCCACTCAACGGGCGGAAACGATTATCGAAAATTGTGTGGATCCGGAATACAAAGACATATTACGGAGGTATTTGAAAATGGGCGTGAAAGGTCATACTCCACAAAACATTCACGCAGCCTTGTCGTTTCATACCACTTTTGCGAAAACGGGAGATATGCGTGATGTAGTTTTGTAGAAATATTGTTTTAACTTACTTTAACTCGTTTTTTTTCTTTTTTCGTATGCTTGCAAGTTGGCTGCAATTTCGGCAGACAGCGTGCAGGGAAAGTCGAAATTCTTCGGACTTTTGACTTGCAGAGAAAATCATTTTTTTGATTACCTTTGCGATTGTAAAAATAAAAGTTGATGAATAAAATAATAACAATATTGATTTTGGTGTTTCAACTTGCTTTGACATTCATAGCAAATTTCTGTATTTATATGCTTTTTGCTTTATTTGACAATAATTTTGGACTTGACGGACTTTTTGGACTTTTTTTTATTCAACCAATCATTGGAATTGCTCTTTCCGTTTTGACAATTATTGTCTGTTTGACTATTGGACTTCCAATTCGACTGTACAAAAAATTAAATCATTGGTGGACAACAAATTTTTACATTTCAATAATTGGGATAATTTGCGGACTGACTTTGTTATTCTTGGCATTACTACCGAATTTTAACGAAACAGTTACGGTAATTGCTGAAAACGGACAGGAAACTTTAAAACAAATTCCAAACTCAACCTTTTCATACGTTGGTTGGTTTTTAACAGCGTTTTCGTTACTTCATACTTACCCACCGAGACAATTAACAGATAGAATAAAAAAGATGACAAGTAGAAAAAAGCAATATGAGCATACTTGACAGAAACAAAAATGCACTGCCGCCACCATGTTAGCGGTCATGCGGGGAACTGCGGATATAGGCGGATATCGTGGTGGTGGCTTTGCGAGGGCGGGGGGCTCACAAAGGTTCGGGCGGGCTACACACTTGAAAATCAGCACAAAAGTTTGAGCGGGCATACACCCCCGCTCTCGCAAAACCGCTCGTTATCGGCTGGTTTCTCTTTTTCCCTTATTTCTTTACAACTTTAACCGTTTGTCCGTTTACTTGCAACTGATAAACTCCTTGCGGGTAAGCCGACAAATTCACTTGTGTACCAAAAGTTTCCTGCAACAACGCTCCCTGTAAAGAATAAACCTTTATCTCGGCTTGCTGTCCGATATTTACAATTCCTGTTGTCGGGTTAGGATAAACCACAAGATTACCTGTTGCTTTGGGCTGACTAATATTGTTCAAATTTGAGACATTAAAAGTTGCCGAAACGGTATAGCCTATTACGCCTGTTTCTTCGCTTGCCGAACGCAAAGATTTTGCACGCAAGGCACCGTCTTTGCAAATAATAGACAGATAGAATAGATTGATACCTTCTTGTGTAACGGCATATTCAACATTGTAAGGTATCGGCTCACCGTCTTGTATGATTTCCCAATGAACAATAATTTTGTTTCCGTCCAAAAGTGTAATGTCTGTAATGGTTGCGGAAGTAATTCCTAAACCTGCACTTAACCGACAATCTACTATCGGTCTTGTGCCAACGGTGTCAATCGGGGTTTCGGTAATTTCGGGAACAAAAATATTTTCTTCACTGGCATATACGCACGAGTTGTCATAAGCCGTAGCAAATGGATTGTAATTCAATGCTTTGTA
>Ga0209628_10003257_pt1 | contig 11312 bp, 12 predicted proteins | sample TergutCu122P4_FD_187285 | JGI IMG/M metagenome (GOLD analysis project Ga0209628, IMG submission 187285) | Cubitermes ugandensis P4 segment gut microbial communities from Kakamega Forest, Kenya - Cu122 P4 (SPAdes) (version 2) | ecosystem: Host-associated > Arthropoda: Insects > Digestive system...
TTTAAAATGTAACTTTTCTTTAACATTTTACCACAACAAGAAACAAAAATAAAAGATTATGGCACTTTACCATCAATTAAAATTCCCATCTACATTCATTGAATATCGCTCTGTAAGTGAATGGAAGAGGGTGGTAGTAATTAGTAACTTTGACAGCTTAGAAGCCGCCCCTTCAAATCTACCACCCTAGGCGTCTGCCTAGGCCTAAATACGCCCCTGCATCCAGCACTGGATGATCTGGAAAGCCATATTAACCAGAAGTTTACTGAGGCCCATTACATGTCACTGTTCCATGTACTGGCTGCACCCAGCATAGATTCTGAGACTTCAAAAAGTAAAAGCCAATTAACAAAAATTACAGGGTGAATTTATGCAAGTGCACATTTAATATAGCAACAGCAAAATGTGTATCTTGATGTAATGTCATGGAAATGATAGTGAAAAGGGAATAGAAAATGTGACAGGGAAAAGAGGACAGGATTCAAGCAAGAAACTTAATATTATTCATACTGTGTGCCTTAGAGATGTGGTTTTATAATTCCAACAAAATGTACATACAGTTAACAAATGTATAATTATATTATCCTGCCATGTATACTCCTGCATGTTGTGGTGTGGGTTACCCGTCTTTAAGGAGTTACACTAAGGGATGTGTAGAAACACGGAAGTACATGTCGTCATAGACATAGCACATACAGGTATAAGGCCTTGCAGTAAGATAACAGCAGTTCAGGCACATAAATTTGGATACTGTGTTGGTGATTATATCATAGTTAAAAGTCTAGATTAAAAATGATTAAAAATCAGTGTGTGTATCAGTAACTTCTGTTACAGTTCATAAATGTTGTGATTTTGCATGTAAACATCTATGTGTAGTTTCATGGTTACACCGTGCATCAAACAATGTTGAAACCCTTTTATTACCAACTGATGCACATAATGTTAAAAAACACAGGGTTATTAAATTTTAGAATGTTTTAATAACTCTGTGTTTTTTAACATTATGTGCATCAGTTGGTAATAAAAAGGTTTCAACATCTATGTGTAGTGTCTTTAATCCTAATGTGGATGTTCTACTGCCTAAGATTAATTTTAATACCTTCACAGGACAAAATCCATATGGGGATCGAACTTCCATTATTTTTCTCAGTCCTATCCAGTAATGAGATTCTGTGTGTAGAATGATTAATTACCATTTTTTTCTGTAACCTCATTCATCTTCTTTTATTGAAATGATCACAGTGGAAGGGTTGATGTGTTCCCATCCCTTATCATTCCTTATTATTCCTCTCACATGATGCTCTGTAACATCTGTGTGGTAGCAGCTTTTTCCATAAAGAAAGCAACTGTCGTATCAACATACTGGTGAATTGATGTTTGTAAACTTGTATAATCTTTGGAAGTTTTAATGCCACTGTGGGTTTTCTGTGTTTACAGGATTCGAACCAAAGACAAACATGACCGGGCAACAGCTGAACAGGTGATGGACCCACGAACCCGCATGATCTTGTTCAAACTGCTGAACCGAGGGACTATCTCAGTAATAAACGGGTGTATCTCTACAGGCAAGGAGGCGAATGTGTACCATGCAACTGGCAAGGCAAATGAAGATGTGGCCATAAAGATATACAAGACTTCTATCTTGGTGTTCAAAGACAGGGACAAATATGTGTCAGGAGAGTTCAGGTTAGTCTCTGAAAGCTGAAATTAGCATACTTATTTCCTTTCATGCTGAATACAGACATGCTGTTATCTAAATAGCTGGAGTTTGCATAGTATTTTGCAAGCTGATGAGCGGGTTGACAGTAGTGATTTTTAGCAACAGAATTTGTTCCACTTTTTTAATTTTTTACAGTAATTGAGGTATAACCTGTGTTGTGACACCATTTAGCCTGAGTGCTGGATGCCAGTTCTTTGGATGAATGTGATGTTCAGGTTTGGAGTGAGTGGCATAGGTTGTATAGTGTCCAATAGGCCCAGACCAGGTTCATCTCCTTGCCACTTTCTGTGGACCATCTGTGCAGCTTGCCTATATAACTGTCCATTTTAACTTTAAAGTGAAAATGGTAAATGGTAAATGTATGGATAAACCAGCAGGTTACAGTAGTTTAAGAAAAGAAGATATTATTACAGTGTTATTGATTGTTGTAGACATTCTAAGCAGCAGCAGCAGTGTTAGTAGTAGAGTAGTAGTAGCAGTAGTAAAAGTGGCTGTCACAGCAGCAGCAGGAAACATAACAGCATTAAATAAGGTAATTACTGCACAAAGTGAAGGAGTGAATACGAAATACTGTGCTACAAAATACCGAAACTGCAGACAGTAGTGAATATACAATATGCCAGCAGTTTGTTGATTCATAGAGCATGCAGTAAAGGGACATCCTGTTCTAGCTAAGGAAGCTATGAAATGAAATAACATTCTGAACACCAGTACATTTCCTTATCTGAAAATAAATAGGAGTACAAGTCAAAATAAATACATGGTGTGAACATGTACCACTACCATAACAAAAACCCACCCATACACATTTTTACAGGAGATGGAAATAACTTGATGGTTCATTAACAGACCAACACTTTAGTATGACATGTTTTTACAGAAATATAAGGATAAGCAATATTTTTGTGGACACAGCATTTTGACAGAAGGTGTGTTTGTAACCCACCTGTCTAGTAATGTGGGAATCTCAGTGTGATGAGTTATATGGGTTATGACAAGTTGCTGTTTCATGAGCCTGTGATGATTTAGTATAGTTTCTCAAGCCCTTTGAATTTAATGAAGTGTAGCTTGGTGACAGGGCTACAACCATAAATATGCTGTGATGTTATTTGTCAGTAATGGGATGTTTCCACAGGTTTCGGCATGGCTACTGTCGTCACAACCCTCGCAAAATGGTGCGTACATGGGCAGAGAAGGAGATGCGAAATCTTGTGAGGATGCACTCAGCAGGTCTACCTGTTCCTGCTCCTATCCTGTTACGTGGGCATGTTCTACTTATGGGTTTTATTGGAAAGGATGGTTGGCCTGCTCCAAAACTTAAGGTAGTAACTGTAGTTTTGGTGAGGAGAGTGCTACAGTGACACTGCTGTGTAATTTTGTTTAGTTTGTCATTTGTGTGCGTTTATTTCGTAAGTAACACTGCTGTATATTTTTTATAGTTTATCATCTGTGTGCATTTATTTTGTACACAGCCCAAAATGAATACAGAGTGGGGAAGTCATGCCCATTCATCCACAGGTTTCAGTTCCACAGCAAGTGAGAGGAGTGTGTTGTAAATTGGTCTGGGGTTCTACACACACAGCAGTTCAGAAAATTTGGTTTGGTTGATGTCATTGTGGCATATGTGGTACAGACAGTCCTCAAATCTTGCAAATTAAGAAATTGTGACAGAAATACAGATTTTACCATTAACTGGAGTTGTACAAACTATGCAAGGAATTTAAAAAGTCATGTAAAAACATACCCAGGAATTTTAGAGTCCAGTGGAAGGTGAATCTTTAGAGTTAAATGGGAAAATTAGAAAGAATTCTGTTTTGTAGTGTAACTGACAGATGAAGTAAGCTTAGGAAAGAGGATGACAGCAACAACAGTGATGATACAGACATCCAAGGGACAGATACTTTGCTGAATGTTGTGACATCCCTTATTACATAGTTGATTTCCTCACTTAGGATGTGGAACTTTCGGGGTCAAGGGCATGCCAGCTGTACCGGGACTGTATCACCATGATGTGGCGTCTGTACAACAACTGTAGACTAGTGCATGCTGACCTCAGTGAGTTTAATATGTTGTAAGTGGTTATTTTTACTCTTAGAATGTTGTGTTGTAACAGTCTTGTCTGAAAGTGAACCACATGGAATATTGATGAGTGAACTAACTGATGTTTATTTGTGGTCATCTCACAATCACTTACTTTGTATAGTGATTTTTTATAGTCCCATTTTCAGTTCCATTTCTCTTTTAAATATTATAATTTTCATAAGCGTTGTTTTAATAAATCAATGTATAATCTTATTGAGACAATTTCTGGACAGGTGTTAGATTCTAAGGATATGCATATTCATACTGGTAAAGTAATGCATATATAGTTTGGAGTCATCGTTAATAGGGTATTAATTAATTAATTTGCTCAGAATGAATAAATTAGAATTTAAATATCAATGATTAATTTCAGGGTCTGGTATGAGATCCTGATTATCCTGAAATAGACCATTTAACTTCCACATTTTCTTTATGTCATTATGTATAAACATTCTGTAATTGTTTAAGAGATTCAATAAAAGCCGTGTGGTTCACCAACACCTTAGTGTCAGATAGTATCCGAGCATTTGATAAGATGTTCAATTTTCAATACACATTTGATTGTTATGGAACTCGACATTTCTTACCCAGTAATCATCCCCTACCATAAGATGCAGTCTGAAGCAAATTCAGAGCAGAACATGCACCTGCAACCTATTTCTCTGACACACAGTTTAATATGATCCTCAGTTATCTACATTTTAGTGCCCTGCACAGTCTGTTTTGTTGATGTTTACAAACCACAATGCAGTCTGCATGTCCTACCCATGATGGATTCCTTGGGTAATTAAACTCTGTACAATGCTGGATGAAGAACATAGAAACTCCCAATTGTTTTAATTTTTTAACTCACCTGTTTCTTCACTGTCTTCAGTAGTAACATACTTTGAAATTGATACATCACAAACCCTTTTCACGTTTGACATTCATCTAAATTATATATGAAAATTCAATTTGTACCTCACAAAACACACAACATATATACACTGCAAAGACCAGTCAGTTAATGTTATACAGGGGTGCTGATAAGTCCTTAGCCTAACCTACTTCCCATTGTATTTTGTTTGATGGTGAGAATATTTCATTTGAAGCTAGTCTTGTTATATACATAAATAGTACTAATATTCCTCCAATTATGATTATAAATAGGATAAATGGACATCAAAATCTTCTGTCGCTGTAGCTTGTTTCCTTCCGGGTCGGGTTAAGGACTAATCAGCACTCCTGTATAGGGAAGTCATCAGTGTTTATTATGACAGTAATATGAAAGACATTAATACACACTGTAGCAAAATGCAGAGTTTCTTAATGTTGCAGAAGGTGGTACATGTAGTTCCCACTGGGTCTTAAATGGTTAAATAGATGTAAAGACAAGTGTCTTCCCTACAACTGACATCTACAACTACAAACAGTAATGCCAAGAATTGTGGTTTGTGTGCTGCGAATGAGTTGCTGATTACTCCCATGCCAATCCTCAGAGTTTCTTGATGTTGCAGATACCACAGTGGGCAGCTGTTTGTGATAGATGTAGCACAGTCTGTTGAACATGATCATCCACATGCACTGGAGTTTCTGAGGAAGGACTGTGTCAACATCTCAGGTATGTAAAATGTCTTAAGTGAGCATAAAAATTCCAGCAGACTTTTCCATTTCTCAGATCAGAAGTTACCCCTGAGTACTGTAAAATGTAGGAAACCAAGACTTTGAATGAAAGGCATCAAGATGTGATGGTTGTTGAGGTGAATCCCATTTGTAGTGTTCCTAGCAGATACAATTGGATGCAAGTGATTGTGTGGCAGTTTGTATGGTACACAACCTGCTTCTGGGATATGTCCCAGTTGCATATCAGGACAATTCTGCACATTCCTGTGAAGCACTTTTATCCCAAGGTAAAATAAAGTTTTGGACAGTATTTAAAGTTAAATTACATTCTGGAATGTAATCTTCCTTTCATAAATGAGGGAGTGATACATAATATGGGTTAATCTTGCTATTCAGGACCACATGCTATAAAAATAGCTTCATAAACAAAATTGCAAGTATGTAAAGGTTACGTTTTCCATTTGCACACCATAAAGCCATATGGGAGAATGGAGGTATGGCCCCATTCCTTAATCTGAGCGCTAGAGGGGGGTGAGTGGTCAGCCGCATGTTGCAACCACTTCAACCTTGGTAAAGCACCATTGGTACCCACTGAATAGGAGGCTGGATGGGCCCCCATTGTAAGTCTGAATGCTTTTGAGAAGAGAGAATTCCTATCACTACCAGGAATTGATCCTTGGCTATCCAGCAAATAGACAGCAAGCATGTTCAGTACCAAAATGTTGCAGCTCATGTATTGCACATTACGCTGAGGTTGCTGGAAAAGTACTGTCCTTATTTGCAAAATATTTCCTTATTATTTTGAGGCATTGGTGATACTAGTCTTGCTGTGATGAACTTCTTTTTATAAGTCATATTCATTGTGTTTCACTTACACTGTATATATTGTAGGCAAGTGGGCTGTATGAGGTAAGCTTGAAGTTTTCTGTTTTTAACCCTTTGCAAGTGACATGCTGATATATTTGCAGAGTGCACCCCAGTGACCAAGAGCACATTTAAATTCAAATTTGCTGCTCTTTTGCCAAGTTGACAAGCTTTGTCCCATATATCAGTAGCATATGATGTGCTATAAGCTTCATATACACTAGGTGGCAGATTACTAAGCAATTAAGGGGTGATAACCTTTGACTTTAGAAATAAAATCCACTCATTAAAATGTATTTTGCTCTTGACCTTCATAGTATCAGTTACAGTGTAGTAGTCTTCACTGTGTTATATGTATTCAAAATTCAGCATTATTCTGCATGTGTTAGGTCAATTCTGTGATTAAATTCACATTTTGATAGAGGTACTTGTTTTTTAAACATACTACCATATATTATAATAATAATTATAATTATTATTATTATTATTATTATTATTATTATTATTATTATTATTATTAACTGCAGTTGGGTTGTCACCTGGTGGCAGTGGTTATTTTACGTGTACACAAATATGAAAAAAGAGTAACTAGGAAATTTAAGTCAGGAGGGCTACATGAGAAGCATGTAGTAGCAACTTGGAAACTTGGGCTCAGCATTTGCTTATAGACACAAGGAAACCAGAAAAATCTGTGTCGAGGTGGCCAGTCGCAGGACCTTCTGGATACTGACTTCTGTATGGTAATTGGCATTTGTATTTTGTATTTGTGAGTTCCTGAGTCCAATATCATCCCAGAGACCACCTATTATGAGTTTTTGTGCTTTTTTTAATCGCTGTAGGCAAATGTTGAGATGATACATCAAATTAAAGCACAGCTGAGTCCTTTCACATCTTTGCTAAACATCCTATCATTTTATCCTAGATAGCCTGAGCTACCAGCAGTATCACTAAAGAAACAATAAAAAAATTTTAGCATGCTGTACATGTTATTTCTGTGGAGTTTTAATCAGTTTATTGATTGTAAAATTTGGTGTGAACATCATGCCATTGAAGACCACCTTACTCACATGTAAGTCTCAGAAATGCTACTGTCTCAACATTATAGCACTTTTTTCTTTAAATTGTTTTATTTATGTATGGTGTAAGCAAGTTTATGTAATGTTGCTGTTCAGAGTTCTTCAGGAAGAAAGAAGTAGCCACAATGACAGTCAAGGAACTGTTCGACTTCATTACTGACCCCACAATCACAGACAACAACAGGGATGCTTACCTGGACAAGATGTCAGAAAGAGCTGCTGCCCGTACGCTGGAAGAAGTGACAGCTCAGGAACAGATTGATGAGGAAGTCTTCAAAAAAGCATTCATCCCCAAGAGATTGACAGAAGTATGTAAGATAGTTTATGAATATATCAATCCATATTTTTAAAATGTTTTATTTAATTTGTTTAGAAATTACTTGGGTCACATCATAGTTTGTTCTGTTGTAGTGAGGTCACATTATAGCAAGGGCTGCATTACCATATTTTGTTTAAGGTGATAATCAGATATACAGATTCTGGGCTCTAAGATGGCTTTATATTCCATACTGTAGTGGCATCAGAGTACTAATTGCACAAAGTATTGGTCTGGAGCAGATGTGGTCAAAATATTTATTAGACATATGTTGTGTGTGTATTAAATTTGCATATTGCCATTACTGAAACTCTTGCTATTTAAAATGCACTATGAAACCTTTAAATGGAGTTCATGTATTTTAAAATTAACATTCATTTGGGCATATCACTTCCAGAATGATACAACAGAGTGTTCATAAATATCAAAATAGCAACAACCAATCAGGCTATTAGTATGTAGGAGTATATTAAATATACCATAATAAAGACGCTGAAGGAGAAGGTTGCATATTTTAGTTTTAGCTGCTCATGAATATAAGTAAGATAGTTTGGACTTCAATTCCTTAAGAGGACAAATGTGAGAAATGTTTAATAACTTCAGTTTGGAGTTCATGAGTAGTGCTTGTTTTATTTGTAAAACTTGCAGTATTTTGTGCGGTATTCAAGATCCCATCCATGTAGCCCTGTCCAGCCAACAGCGTATGTTTTCTCCAGACATCTCTCAGGTCACAGAGTGATCTGTTTTCTAGTGAGACAACTGTTTCAGGTGGTGGATGCAGAACGAGACATTGAAGTGGTACAATCAGGAGGTGACCTTGTGTACCACACAATAATTGGGCTCCAACCACAAGACACAGTGGAGGATGACAGTGAAAGTAGCAGTAGCTCTGAATTGGGGAGTAATTTTATTAACAGTTCTCGACCAAGAAATGAGTCTCCAGAGAGTAAGAAGGTGAGTTTTGGCTGATCTCAGCATCTTGTAATGGAGATACAAGTGTTCCCTTTTCAGAAGGTATGTATTAGTAACTCAAAATGTGGGCTGAGTAGAGGGCTGGTCAAGCCAGGATAGCTAGTCAGCATAGTGACTAGGGTGTGGGCTGGACAGTTTGGGGTATGATTCCTGGGAGGGGTAAGAGATTTTCCTCTTCTCTCAAATGCCCAGACTGGCTCTGGGGCTCACCCAGTGTCCCTTTCAGTGGGACCTGGAGAGTGAAGCAGCCACAGCCTGAGGCTTCATCTAGCACAGAGGTTTTAAGACTGGGTGGGGCAATACGTCCACTTCCCTTATGTGCCCTCATGGTGTGTACAGGGACAACATCATCTCCTTTACCTTTATGTATGTTAGTACATAAATACCTCATGATTTACTTAGTGACACTGTCAGCATGTATACTGCATAGTGTCAGTTGCAGACGGAAAAAGTAGCAGACCAAAGTCCTCAGAGAAAAACTTGTCCCAGTGGTAGCAAGAGCACCACATGTTTCGCACGTACTTCTCTGGGATTGAATTCGGGACTTCTGTTGTGAGTGGACAACTAATTGCCTCAGCTTTGGTGTGGTCCCATACAGTTAGCCTTTAAAGAACTGTGGTATCTGTATTTACCACATGCTTTATTATTAATAGGGACCTGCACATTATATTTATATATGTTTTTTTTTATTCTGAGAATAAATGGTAATTTTTTCCCTAAACCACATTAACTGATAGGTTTTTGAAATGCAGTTGCAGAGTGCATTCTGTGAGGTAGGCTTTCAGTGTTTTTACATTTATTACATTATAGTCACACTGCAAAGGGCTGAAACTGGGCCTTCTTTTAGATTCTGTTGGTATAATGGTGATAATTTTAATGACTCATTACAGTTCACAGGACAAGCTTGGATGGCTGATACCCTGTTTTGTGCTGCTGCTCCTGCTGCTGCTGCTGATGATGATGTTGAAAATTTATTACATGAAAACAAACAAAGAATAATGTAGACTTTCTTTGTGTCAGTAAAGAAATGTCTTCAGACAAATTTATATAAACATAGGTGGATGAATATTTCACAAAATCACAAATAGTCATCAAAGTAACATAAAAATATATTGAATATAATTACCTGCTAAGAACAGTAACAAATTAACATGAGGTTCACAATGAAGCTAAAGAATGATGAATTCAAGACGTGCATATAACATTGATGATGATGCCAATGATGACAATAAAAGTAACAACAGCAGCAGCAGCAGCAACAACAACAACAACAACAAAACAGCAACAACCAAAACAACGTGCAGGCTTATTTGGCTCAGGGAAAATTATGAAATCAGCACAAATACATAAATACACAAATACACACACAGCTAAGCACACTTACACAAACAACAAAAATAATAATCATTTGTCAAGTCTCAAGTACTTACATCCAAAAGATGTGACTCCTCACACCAGGTTTTCTGTCATACACTATTATTTATATGAAAAACTGTTCATTATATGTTACTGCATGGAAACAGGCTGTGAAAATATGAACTGGCTTGAATTGGCAGTGGACAGTATACACACATGTGTATCCACATGAATAATGCACTTCAATATTTTTTGTAACCCGATTCCATCTGTTCTTGAATTGATCTTGTTCAGGCATGATTTAAACATTGCCAATTCAGTGATATTAATAAACAGATGATACTGTCCTGATTTAGTGAACCTTTCTTTGCAGTTAAGGAAGAAGGCTGTGAAGGAAGAGAAAGCAGAAAAAAGGAGGACAAAAATTAAAAAGCATGTTAAGAAACGAAAAGAGAAAGTGCAGCAGAAAAAGAAGTGAATAAATATACTACTTCTGATACTTTACCTAAAATGGTATATCTTTAAATCATTTTCTTTCATGACTCATGTTAGAAACCCAATAATAACAGGCATTCTTGAATGTAGTGATGATCTTTCTTGACCAGTTGAACAGTAATTTTTGGAGGAAGTATTGTGCAGATAGCTGGGATGACATTTACTTTAAGGGTGGGGACAGATTCTCTTTCTGATGGTTTCAAGTCAGCACTAACCACATTACATTGTTCACAGAACTGTACTTTTTTGTCACACTTCTACTCTGACGATTGTGGATGAGAGTATGAGTTGTTGATAAGTATTAATGAATGGTAGCTTCGTCAGAGTCACCTCACCCTTTGTGCATAATAATACCTCTTCTTTCTTTGAAATTGTAAAACCCACATGGAGTACTAGAAGATCTCAGTCCCATAGGACATGAATTAGTTGGCTTTTGCCATGATCAGTTGGTCCATTGATTGATTTGGCAGCTAATTTTTTCTGAGGAAGCCACCTGAAAACTGCAGATTCCATATGCTTATTCTCTGCACTCTGCCTTTCTTTCTTTGCCAGAAAGCAACTGATATGTCTCTGTCTTAGTTCTGTAACATGGTAAAAATGTCACACATGTCAGTCCTTAGCAGTTACTATTTCACTTATTGATGAGCCATTTATTTCACTGACATTTTAGTTCAAGCTGCACTATGCTACAAGCCGGAAGGTCGCGGGTTCATTCCCGATGGTGTCACTGAAATTATTTGTTGACATAATCCTTCTGGCCATACAATGACCCAGGGGTCAGCTCAGTTTCTAACAGAGATCAGTACCAGGAATATATCCTGGGGGGGGG
>Ga0209628_10003258_pt1 | contig 11312 bp, 8 predicted proteins | sample TergutCu122P4_FD_187285 | JGI IMG/M metagenome (GOLD analysis project Ga0209628, IMG submission 187285) | Cubitermes ugandensis P4 segment gut microbial communities from Kakamega Forest, Kenya - Cu122 P4 (SPAdes) (version 2) | ecosystem: Host-associated > Arthropoda: Insects > Digestive system >...
TGGTAAAGGAACAGCAGCCTGACGCCGCCGTCGTCGTCGGACAGCCGCATATCATGTATGATATATGGACATGGTGCCTTTCGCAGGGGCTCGGTTTGTACATCGAAAAACCGCTGGGACTGACCATGCACCAGGCGCGCGCCCTGGAAGCGTTGGCTAAACGCAATAACGCGGTCACGCAGGTGAGTTTCCAGCGCCGCTATTCGCCCATGGTCACCGAACTGCGGAACGAGGCGCTGAAAAGGGGCGCAATCACCCACGCGGTTTGTAAATTCTATAAATCGGAATGCAGGGATATATTCGGTCCCCGCGATCACATGATGGACGATACAGTGCACGCCATCGACACATTGCGTTGGATGATCGGCTCGGAAGTGGCGCGGTTGGACAGCGTGACGCGGCGCATTAACACAGTGGACATCAATTTTATCATGGCGCAGATGACCTTCGAAAACGGCGCCGTGGGGCACCTGATGAACAACTGGTCAAGCGGCAAGCGCATCTTCGCCGTCGAAATGCACGCGCCGGGCATATTCATCGAGGCGGAACATGAAACTAATGGTTTCTTGTATGCGGACGGCAGCCTGGAACCGGTGAAATACACGGCGGCAAAGAGCGCCGGCAGCGACGCCGTCCATGTGAGTACCGGCGTACTAGCGGCAACCAGGGATTTCGTTAACTGTTGCCTGCACGGCGGCCAGCCTTCCGGCAACTTTTCCGACGCGGTAAACACAATGAAAGTGGCGGAAATGATACTGGCGCAGTCGTTGCTGACTGAGTGAATATAAAATACTAATATAACAGGACTTATATGAATATATTATCAGATCTTAATCAAATTCGTTTTTATACGAATGGAGTCGTACGCAAAGAACAGAATTTTCAATATTTTAAACAACCTTGTTATTATGCGGAAAATACCGATCGCTGGACTACTCATTGGAATAAAGAAGATTATTTATATTTATGGGAACTGCAACAAGATGAAAACGGCCTGTTTCGTCGCGTCACGCCGCCAACCGGAATGCGTTCAGCTGTACCCCTTGGCGGTTTAGGTTCGGGGACGCTGGAACTGCGCGCCGACGGTTCATTCAAGGATTGTAATATATTTAATAACTTGCCTGGACGCGGCGAAAAAATCCATATGGATGACGCTATGTTTGGCGTTAAAACAAAAATAAATAATAAAACTGTTGCCAAATTGTTACGCACACATTTACCGCAAGGCTTCGGCAATGACCAATGCGTTGACAGTATTAATTATTCCGGCGCGTTTCCCCTTTCCAGGCTTGTTTTCAACGATTCTGAATTGCCGGTCAATATAATATTGGACGCTTTTTGCCGTTTTGTTCCGGGCGATCCGGATACGTCCTCAGCGCCTGTAGTTCTATTTAACATTACGGTAACTAATCCAACCGATAATCCAATTGACGTATCGCTGTTATTTAACTTGCCGAATGTAATAAATGGCTCCTTTAAAAATGAAATGCATGGTTATTCGTTAAGCGCGGCTTGCGGCAACATGGCAGTATCTGTGGATGACGCAAATATAAAATATATGCGTGCGAACGATTTACCGTCATTATGGTATGCATTCGGCAAAGATCAATTATACGAAACGGATCACGCTACATATAATGTCGCTACTATTGTTGAAATGCGTCTCCATCCGGGTGAAACACAATGCCTGCTTTTTACGCTGGCCTGGTATTTTCCCGATAGAATAGTCGGCGGCTGCGGAGTCGGCCAATTTTATAGGAATTTATATATTAATGCGTATAACGCCGCGTTTTCAAGCATAAAGTCCGCCGCCGATACAATCCGGCATATCGTTGATTGGAATAAAAGGATCTTTAAAAGCGGGTTGCCGGAATCTCTCGCGGCGGGGTTGATAAACACTCCCGCAACGTTCTACAAAACAGGGCTGCGTTTTAAAGACGGTACCTGGCGCCAATTTGAATCTTTTTCTTGTCCGAATGTATCGCCTCTGCATATAGAATTATACCGTTCCATTCCGTTAACAATGTTATTCCCATCGCTCCAAAAATCGCTAATTGAAGGTTATGCGTCTTTTCAGGACGATGACGGGTACATCCGGGAGGATTTAGGCAACGCCCGTACGCTTGATAAGAATAAATATAAAAGCCGGAAAATGGGGGACAGCAATACCGCATATATCTTATATATAATGTATTATTATAAGTTAACTAACGACGACAAATTATTAAATAATATGTGGCCAGGCATAAAAAAAGCTGTCGCGTGGCAGGTTGATCGTTGCAAGCAATACGATTTACCGGCAAACATGCTAAACACTTACGATTGGTGGGATTTTGAAAATAAAGACTCTGTGGCCTACAATACCGTATTACATTTGGCGGCTATGAAAGCCGCTCAAAAACTGGCGCAGGTTATGAACGATCAGGACTTGGAAAAAATTTGCGCCGATTCGTATAGCCGAGTAAAAAAAGCGTTTGATAAGAATATGTGGAACGGCGCGTATTATAACGCATATTGGAATAACGGAGAAAAATGTAACGCCATTCATGCCGATACGTTATACGGCCAGTTATGGGCGTATATCGTTGGGTTGGGCGAAATACTGGACCACGATAAAATAATTTCACATTTGGAAAATGAGCAAAACTTATGCGGAAGCCCATACGGCTTAAAAGTTATGCGTTTTGACGGCAGGGACGACGACCATTTGCCGCCTTACACAAGAGTACGCGACAACTTGATATGGGAAGCCGGCTCGCTGGATTGGTGTGCCGTCGGATTGTTTGCCGGTTTAAATAAAAACCGCTGTTTGGAAGAAGCAAATAAAATCCTGTATAAATGGGATGTGCATCTTGCGGATTCATGGGATGTCAGGGATTTGAGCGCCGGTTGGGACGGATATCCCTGGTGCAACTCGCATTATTCAAGGCAGCTTATCATGTGGGCTATTCCAAATGCCTTAGGCATAGCTATTTAGTATAAAAACAACCGATTGGCCCTAATTCCTGGTTGACCGGCTTCTATTTAGCCGCTCTAAAAGCCGGCGCGGAAATGGCGGAATACTTAAATGAAGCGGACGATGCCGCGGCATATAGAGCGTTGTTTGAAAAAGGCAGCAAATGGGCGGACGAAAATTTTTTTTATAAAAAGGGCTTAATTGCGTGACGGCTATCCGCATACGCTATGACGGCCGGCGGCGCAACCCGTGGAACGAATTCGAATGCGGTAGCAATTACGCGCGCTCAATGGCATCCTATGCTCTGTTGCTCACTTTTAGCGGATTTCAATACGAAATGAGTAAAAAACATATCGGCTTTGAACCGGTTGATTATCCGGGCGCGCCTAAGAACCTGTCATATTTTTGGTCATTGGATTGCGCCTGGGGTTCGTTTGAGTATGACGGAAGCCAGGCGTTGGTTTGCGTTACGGAGGGCGAGTTAATTTTAAATACATTTATGTTGCCCAAGGGAGTCTTAATGTGTTTCGATAATCCGGTTACCGTTAGAGCGGGTGGTAAATTAACGTTTCGTTTAAACGGAAACGGTTGGCGTGTAGATTAAAAACAGAACCAATCCGGTTAATGGCCCGTTTTATCAATTGAACTCCATGCCGATATGCGTAAACCCAAACCGTGGTTTGAACTGCTTTTGGCCTATGCCGTTCAAAAAGCATTGCCGCGTGACGGTAAAAATTGGTTTGAACGGCGCCGGCAATTGGTGGGGCGAGGGGGAGATTAAATTTTATCTTGACGGAGACTCCGGGTTCCCGACAATTTACGGCACAGGCACGGAAGACTATTTCGGCGGTTCATATGATTTTGAAGTGGACGGCAAGTATACGACCTATTCAACGCCTTATATGGGTATGTATCAAGTTACGGAACCCGATAATTTGTATGATTGCCAGCAAAAGTTTTCAATGAATCGCTGGCATATTATGGATCCCATTTATTTTTCGCAAGATATACGCATTACCACACAGGATTTGGGGTGGGCTGCTTACGGTAAATATCTTGCCCGCCGAGACGATTTAAGCTCCGTTGCATATTGGTATAAGAATTTATCTGAACTTAACTTTCCAAAACTCCCCGGACGCGACGAACTTGCGTTGGTTTTTAAAACACGATTCTTACAGGTTAATATTTATTATATTTTAATTTCATCGTACTCTAACAGATAAACTGTATATTTAATGAGTTGACGCAACTGAATACGATTGATATACTAACGAATAATCATAAAGCATTATTTGTTAATGAATTATTAAAACCAATTTAACCACAAACTTAGGAATAAATACATTAGAGAGATGATAAAACTAAAAAAATAAAAATTATATAATAAAGGAGATGATATAAAATATAAGTTTTTTTATAGTACCCTAAAAATTCAAATGCATTAGTTTGTTACGAGTTAAAGTAAGTTTATAGGAGGTTTTTGGTGAATAAGCTAAAATATAAAAGAATATTATCCGTAATAATATTATTATGCTTTATGATGCCATATATTTCGTTATATGCAATTTCGAAATTCGTAACGCATTGGTCAGAACCATATTATAATATTTTAATTGAAAATGGTATTGCCGCTAACGATAAATATACCAGAGTTAACCCTGATGACCCAATTCTTAGGTCTGATTATGTAGAACTGATAAACAAAGCTTTTCATTTTACTGAATATGATGATAGTAATTTTAAGGATGTATCTGCCGGAAGATGGTTTTATACCGATTTTGCCATAGCCAAAAAAGCGGGGTATATAATAGGCGATGAAAATGGCGACGCCTTGCCGGAAAAACCGATTACCCGCGGAGAGATAGCCGTTATAACCGCCAGAGTATTGGAACTGGATTTATCCAAAACAGTTTGCAAATTTAAAGATGCCGGAGATATGCCGGACTGGGCTTTGCCAAGCATAATAGCGTTACAGGATTCTCATGTTATAAATGGGTATCCTGACGGGACATTTAAATATGATAACAACCTGACATATGGAGAAGGAATAACCATTATCGCAAATATTGTAAATTACGGGAAAAATATAAGAATAATACCTGAAGATAAAATACCGGAAGGCCCTGCCGTTCCTAATAAAAAGCCACAAACGCAAAACCCGGTAATTCCGCAGCCGTCTTCGAAATCATATCCTCCGATTACGGCAAAATCATCACCGGCGCCGACTCCCAATGTTGATATCACGCCGACTCCGTCGCCGCTAAATACAAGTACGCCGACGCCGTCACCCTTAGTAAAAAGCTCACCGATGCCGTCGCCCGTTAAGACAAGCACGCCAAAACCGACGCCATCAAAAGAACCAACTCCTGAGCCAAGCATAATTCCATCGCCTGATCCAACAATTCCACCGTCGGCGTCGCCGTCAGCTTCACCGACTCCAACGCCAACATCAAAAGTTACGGTGGTTTTTTATTTTAACCCCACGAATGATCGCATATTATTAATTGATTTAGACGGCGAGCAAGTTTCCGGGTTAATCGAGATTTCCGGTTTTGAAATGAAAGTTGATAATGGCAGAGCCATTGCGCCATATGCGGCGACAGAAGTAACGCCGGATAATTATTATACGTTAATTGTTAATAATATAATATATACCGGAATAATACTTGATTACTATAAATAAACGTTATATAAACTTCATGTTTGATTTATGTAATAAATACTTTGAAAGGCTTAGCATAATATCATGAAATATTTAACGAAAAAGCTCATATCAACTCTTTTATTTATTACGATATTAATGTTGCCGATATCTGTGTTTTCCGTCGGCGAAAAACCGATGTTCAAAGATATTGAAGGCGACGAGATTTATGCGATATCGGTAAGCGCTTTGGCAAAGCTAAACATTTTAAAAGGATATCCCGACACAACCTTCGGAGCCGAAAATGATATCACCCGCGCTGAAGTCGTAGCTGTAAACCTGCGTTTTTTAGGTAAGGAAAAAAGCGCGCAGAAAGCGAAAGGCGAAACAGTATATGACGATGTTAACGCCGGCCATTGGGCGAGCGGTTACATAAACTTAGCTACTGAACTTAAAATTATAGAAGGCGACGGGCTTGGACATTTTTTTCCGGAAAATAACGTCAATTATGAGGAAGCCGTAAAAATGCTTGTCGTTGCTGCGGGATACGGCGATGAAGGAATTGAAGCCGGCGGTTACCCGGATGGGTACATAAAATTCGCATTCAGTAAAAAAATTCTCGACGGCGTAACGGCAAAAAAAGGTGAAATTATTAATCGCGGCACAATTGCGCAGCTTACATACCAAACAATTATAAGCCAGCTAAATATTATCGAATCGTCTTTAGATGAAGGCGAGTATGCGTCTTCACAAAAAACCACGCTTACGTGCTTATCCAAAAACGCCAAAATTTATTACACCCTGGACGGAACGATGCCCACGGAAAAAAGCGCGGCATATAAAAATGCGATAACTATTAAGGAAACGTCAACGCTAAAGGCAATTGCAATATTGAAGGGAATAATCAAAGGCAATAAGGTTTTATCAAAAACGTACTCTATTAAAACAACGACCCTGGCGGATAAGAATACGCCGCTGGGCGGCGCATTTACAAACCAAGGCAGCAGCGCCGGCAGGAGTGGCAACGCCGGCGGAAGCAATGGCGGAGGCGGCGGCAATCAGCCGCCCGGCGGCAACGGCGGCGAAAATGTCCCGCCGCTGGTTTCCGTGACGGGCGTGAGTATATCTCCGGAGTATGCCGAAATTACAATAGGCGAAACGACTTACTTAAACGCTGCGGTTTTTCCATCAAACGCGAGCAATAAGAATGTTATATGGTCATCTGACTATAAAGAAATTGCGATTGTAAATGACGCCGGCGCCGTGACGGGCATTTCTGAAGGAATTGCCATAATAACCGTAACGACGCAAGACGGCAATTACAATGCCAAATGCGAGATAACCGTAATTCCGAATGAGGCTGACGTATCGGTAATATTCGGGCATAGCCCAACCGGCGACCGCACTTTGACAGTAACTGTCGACGGGCAGTCTGTTTCGGGGACGCTGGACATTGAAGGCTTTACCATGAAAGTGACGGACGGCAGAGCCGCGGCGCCAGGCGCCGCGACCGAAGTCGCGCCAGGCAAATCCTATACGCTTATAACAGGTAATAATATCTATACTGGTATAATCATACAAGATTAAAATTTATTTAATTAGGAGAAATAAAAATGGTTATATTCAATAGAAAGCTAAAAAAAATCACCGCATATTTATTAATGCTCACTTTGATATTCGCAGGTTTCAGCATACCTTCTTTTTCAGCAGTCGGCGTATCCAACACACCAGTTCCGGTATTTAAAAACAACGCGCTGGTGGTTGGCGACGTATATGTCGAAGATTACATTGATGTCGGCGGTTGGCCGGGGGTACTTGACCTTGCCATGCAGCGCACAGAGGCGTCAGGCGCGCAAGTTAAGGTATATTATTTATATAGCGTCGGCAACGTAAAAAAGATATTCGATCTTACCGATAGAAACGTTACGTCATTTACGAGCCATCCGGGTACAGGGCTTAGTTGGAATGATATTAAAGGCAATATAAAATTTACTTATGACGGGGCAACAGGTAACTTAATACCGTGTGAAGAGTATATTGAGCCGCCGATCGAAATAAACGACCAGCCTTTAGATTTGGGAAAGTTATATCAATTGATTTCCGAAGGCCTTGTGGACGTTGTGCTGGATGAAGACGATGCGGTAATTAAGGCAATCGAAGGCCAGTTTACGACAATTACCGTTAATAATGAATCCGACGCGCTGCGTGTTTTTCTACAAATAGCTCCGTTGTTAGGCCTGGACATAAACGACGCGTCGGACATTTTCAGCGTATCCGACATTGCGTTTGAATCGGTTGGCTCCGACGATTATCCAGGTAACGTATATCGTATGAATCCAACCGTTAACGGCATACCCATATTCGGCGGCGACATTATATTATCGGTTTCTGACGAAGGCGTTGTGTTGGGAGTTTTTACCTCATACAATAGCGATATAAATGATATTGATTCATATCCGACTATAACGCCTGATGACGCCGAGCAAATTGTTTTAAACGCCTATCTCACAAAATTGCTGGATTTAATATATTCGCAGGATATTAATGCAAGCGATGAAGAAATAGAAGAATTTTTTAAGTTAATTATAGATTATCTGGATTTAGAAAGCGAACTGATAGTTTACAATTTGGATAAAGATTCCGCGCCAGTTCTGGCGTATGCCGTCAATGTATCATCCAAAACCTTTATCATCGATGACGATCCGGAAGCGGAAGAGCCGTATGAAGTTTCTTTATCGTTACCTTACATAGAAACCCTATATTATGTCTATGCCAACGGCGTCGAAGCGGGCAATATTTTCGAATCAATGTTTCAAGATGTATCCGCGGCGTGGACTCCGTCCACAGACACAGGTTATGATTTAATTGGGCGGCAAAGGCCTATTAATATTGAAACGTCAACGGGCGTGTTCGGCGATACAAAATATCGTCTGCGTGATTATAACCGTAGAATAGAAACATATAAAACGAGTTTTATTAATTTAATTATATTTAGATTACCGTCCATACCTGGCAAAATGATTGAAAAATCTTCCAACTTTTGGAATGCCGCCGGCGTATCGTCACACTATAGTATGGAGCAAACGTATAATTATTATAAAGACATTTTAAACAGAGAATCATATGACGGTGCGGGAGCAACTGTAATCAGCTCCGTTGAATACGAAGAAGGGCATTGGGGATGGTGGGAGGATTATTATGAAAACGCCGCCTGGTCGTCCAGAGATAAACAATTTATATTTGGCGACAAAGATTGCTATGCGTCTGCCCTTGATATCGTAGCGCACGAATACACCCACGCGGTCATTAATACTATTGTTGGGGGAAGATCGTTAAACACATCTTTAACGTATAAGGATCAGTCCGGCGCGCTTAATGAGTCTTACGCTGATATTTTAGGCTCGTTAATTGAAGGAAGAACAGGCGAGGATCGCTGGTTAATCGGCGAAGACTTAAATAAGGGCGCAATCAGGAGAATGCGCGATCCCTCGCAGTATAATTTTAATGACAGAGATCATATGTTAAATTACTATACCGGTTCCAATCAAAACTATGGCGTACATCATAACAGCGGCATATTCAATTTTGCCGCTTATAAAATGATGGTAGACGGCCGCACAAGCGGAATTACGGATGAGGATTGGGCTAAAATATTCTTTGCTTCGCTTTATTACCTTACGCCAAACGCGGAGTTCATAGACGCCCGCATTGCCGTAACGCATGCGTTGAGGGTTTATTTCGGCAAAACCGATCCAACGGGCGGATATAATAACGGACCCCGGTTTGATTTTCTAGGTTCTTCGTTTTATAATCCCGATATTTATGATTGGATTCCGGCGGTTAACGACGCGTTCGTGGCAGTGGGAATTACAATCGCTACCGTTTACCGTTCGACGGATTTATTCAACTTAAATATTTGGGATGTATACGAGCATACGGGTTATAAATTTAGTTATATTTATCCTCAACCGCCGGACAGGCCGCACAGCATTGTACAGGTTGGGACAAGAAGCATTGGTTTCCTTGGATTCAACATAGAAGGATATAAAGATTTTTTGTATATGCCCAACAATGATCCCGACGTCAAAACGTTTTTCTTTGATTTAGTGCGTGAAGACGACTATAATCCGTCATGGTCTTATCAAAATTGGCATAGCATAGAAGGCGGGGGATTCTTATTCAATACAACAATCGATAAAGCCAATAATATAATTGAAGGTTACTGTATTTTAGTAACAGAAAACGCTACTTTGAAGCTTGTGAAGATTAACTCAACCGATCTTTCGGATTTCCGAGATGGTTGGTATGATGATGTGGAATATTCCGGATATTGCTTAAAAACCGCATCGATCCCGGGCGTTGGTTCGTTTGATAACATGTCATTTATAATACGCGTATCTTCGACGGAAATAAGCGTATGGTGCAATGGCGTAAGAGTCCTTGACAAAGAAACGCTCCCCACTGCAAGCGCGTCGTATGGTTTCGGCCCAATAGTAAGCCACAGGTGGCACGGTTGTGAACAGTTGTCAGGCTATACATTTTCTAATATAGTGATGGAATCTAAATAAATACCAATTTGTTATTACAATCATGTTATTAAAAATTTTAATAATATGAATATGTTCTTGCTGGTATATGTTAATTATGCCAGCAAGAACTTTTTACAAGGCGTTGGCGGGCAGTGTGATTATTCAAATTTTATTAAATTTATTATTTTTATTAGTAGGGTGTTCGATGATTAAAAACAGTTTAAAGCCCATTAAAATAAATGAATTTTTGCATGACGAGGATTTAAGCGTACAAGATATAATAAATTTAAATAACGGAAATGTGGAAATTAAATATGATCCCGTAACCGGATTTCCACGTGAAATAAAGGGTAAATACACAACCCGTAAAATATTTGAAGTTCAGGATTCCGTCAAATCATTATCGAGCGTACGCACTATAATGCATATAAATGAATTAACATTTGCATGTATTGAAGAAGAAAAAAGGGAAAATAAAAAATTGTACCGTCTCCAACAATTATATAAAAATATACCTGTATACGGCGCTGAATTCTTTGTAATAATAAATAACAATGGAGAACCGATATATTTAAATGGTACATATATAACTATTATTTCACTGGAAGCAAAACCTAAAATTACCGCAAAAGAAGCAAAAAAAAATATAATATTACAAAAAGGTATGAAAATTATTAATACGGATCTTATAATTTATCCCATTTCAAATAAAGACAATCGCTTAAGTTGGAAATTAACTATAAAAGCTAAAACTCTACAAAATTATAAATTTTATTTTATAGACGCAAATACAAATGAATTATTAGGTGATTATCCATTAGCTATTTTTAATGCTAATTTTATTAGTAAATAAAAGTAATATTTTTAAAAATTTAATGTTCCTAAATCATCTTTATATTTATTAATTATTTCACTAATCTTTTTCGTTAACTCAATGATTTTTTGATTGCATTCATCTATTTTTATTTGTAATTTATTTTTATAATTTAAACTTTTATTTTTGCAATCCAAGACTTCTAAAGCATTTATGCAAGGATAAATAGATGACAAGTTAATTTTCATTAATTGCGAAATAGCCTAATACGGTTGTGCAAATGTCAAGCTTTTTATGGTTCTTTCCAGAGTTAGTTGAATTTAGGTAAAATCCCTAACCATTTTCCTTCGAAGCACCATAAAGCTGCTGCGT
>Ga0209628_10003260_pt1 | contig 11307 bp, 9 predicted proteins | sample TergutCu122P4_FD_187285 | JGI IMG/M metagenome (GOLD analysis project Ga0209628, IMG submission 187285) | Cubitermes ugandensis P4 segment gut microbial communities from Kakamega Forest, Kenya - Cu122 P4 (SPAdes) (version 2) | ecosystem: Host-associated > Arthropoda: Insects > Digestive system >...
CAGTTCTGAAGCGAATGCCACGAAGTGGTTCCTTCATCTTAGGAATCAAGTGGAAGTCACAAGGGCTTAAGCCCTTGTGACTTCCACTTGCTAAAGGTATCCTACGACTTCCACATCGCTGGCAACGGGTTGTACACAATGCTGGTGACTACAGTGAAGGGCAGTAAAACTTCGAAACATGTATCTATTTTGTATCAGTTGTAAATAAATAGTTGCCACTATTAAAGTTCCAACCCTCGTATAAACATCCCGTCAGCGGGACCATTCGGAGAAATGCTCCATGCATTGCGTAATTAAATGTGTAGTGCGTGGAAACCAAACGCGTGTTAAAAGCGCAGATTTGCGTCATCCGTCTTGCACAGTTGTAATGTAAAGACGCAAATCTGCGTCACCGGTCCACAATGTGTTAATATCATAATTTAATACTGTAATTTATGGTCATCGATTTTAATATATTCTACCATCTCAATTTTAGTCATTCCTATAAGGAGGAGCAGAACCTAGACTGGCAGTTGGATTGTATACTTACTTACTCCATGGAGCAGAGTCCTTGAGAAGCTAACCGTTTCTCAGCTAGTCAAGAAATTCCCCGCATTTTGTGGAACCCGAAGGTGCATTACCGCATTTACAATTCCCCGCCACCTGTCCCTATCCTGAGCCAGATCAATCCAGTCCATGCCCCCATCCCACGTCCTGAAGATCCATCTTAATATTACCCTCCCATCTACAACTGGGTCTTCCAAGTGGTCTCTTTCCCTCAGTTTTCCCCACCAAAACCCTGTATGCACCTCTCCTCGTCATACGTGCTACATGCCCCACCCATCTCTTTCTTCTCGATTTTATCACCTGAATAATATTTAGTGAGGAGTACAGATCACTGAGCCCCATTTGAGTCAAATGCCGCACGCTGAACAGCCTTCACATAGGGATTCACAATGTTCCTTCTACACAGGTTTAGCTCACTTCATTTTAGAGTATAACTGCATAATCTATTGTGCCAGTAAACTCCCATATGTAACAAATGCCAGCTGTCTTCCCACAGTTCAACTTGACGTAGGCTGAAGTCAAGGACACAGAATGCCATGTTCAACATGCGGGGCATAAATGTATCATTAAAAGTTTCCATGCCAATCTGAGTAAGTGCAGATAGAAATGGTACACAATCTCCCACATGCTATTACAGAATCAGCTGCATTACTGGCCAGTGTGACAGTGGGTGTTCTCACGGCAGGGACTACAAAGATATTTGCCAAATCTACTCTTATACGAGTATTACAGTGGTCTGTCCCACTTCATATCTCGTAGGTTCAGGGTTCAAAGACGGTCTAGTAATGTGGTGTTCCATGGTTTTCCACCGTCCGCTCTAGCAACCATGAGGTTGAAAACGATCCACGGCTACTACCTTCCTGACTCATAACACACAACCACGGTTATACTCACCACTGGCGGTTGTTACATAAAGCATGACAGAATGCATTATAGCGTATGTACAGTTAATAACAACACTGTTAATCTGTAGCAAGTGCAGTGCATAGACACTGCAGTTTAAGACAACTGTGATAACGCATCGAACTCCTCCTGTGAGAACCTCCACAACAAACGAATATGACAGTATTAAAGTATTCACTTTACATTAAAAAATCGACAGACTCACAATGTGTTGATTTAAATCTCCTTAACGTCTTTTCTGACATAAAAACTGGCAGAAACCCTTGGCATAAATGTTCCTGTATTTGGCTATGTGAGTGTACTGAACAGTCAGTCCTGTCTTCTTCAGACGACGTAAAAACGTAACCTGCTACCAATCTCCTTTATGCACATTCTAATGAATGTATATAAATACCCTCAGGGCACATTACACACGTTTGAAAACTAACAGCCTACAGGGACTCTCATAAAAGAAGTCACAACAAACCATCAGAATTTGTGACAGATCGTTTTAATACAAGGGTGCACAAACCCCTGGCACCAGGTCGCCGTGGCGACTAAATTTCGTACGGTGGCGCATAATATTTTTAGATCCTCAATATGGAACTTGCTTCATGTTAGCATTCTCGCGACTAGAATTTTGAAGTGGATCCCAGATTTTTATAAAATTCGTGCTCCCCTCTCTCAACAGGCTCATCAGAATCATTTGAAACCATTTATTTTAAAATACCTAACCACATTACGCTCGTCATGTTAGAAAATTACCACAACTAAAAAAAAAACGCCTTTCTTGCAAATTGAAAACGTCAATTGTTCGGTCCTTCTTTCACGTAACCAAAAATAAACAAGCAATCTATTTAATCACATGGCGGGATCTTGTGAACACGGTTATGAACATACGGGTTCCATAATATGCGTAGAATTTGACTAGCGGAGAAACTAGAAGCTTTGAGAGAACGACTTGGATCCAAGGAGTGTCAGTCAGTCTGTCTGCTAATTAGTAAGTTCGAAAGAGATCAATCACTAACATTTCTATAAATATCACTCGCGAAGAAGTAAAATAAACACTTGATATTCACTGACCCATACCAGTACATAACACACTAATACGTAGCACGCAAACTTAAATCATTCCACAACAAATACTTAATCCATGCATACTAAAAGCTGTGCAGAATGAATAATACCTTCCGTCATAACACTGGTGGATTAACACGTAATTTAGACACGCTTTGTCACTCTCAGCGTTACAATTCACCCTCACGAAGTATCACAACTACCACATTATTTTGCGAGTAAATACTGAAGCACCTCAAACACAGCTGTCAAGAGCTACACGCTCGACAGTGTGCGTCACTGGACAGCTATCACGTTTAACCTTGAATCAAGTATGCAATGCCCATATCCTTGAGCGATTCTACTTTTCCATGTATATACAAAAAAAAAACTCGTTATTCTGAACGTATTACTTGACTACAGACATTGGCTTCTTCACCATCATCATCAGGCATACCAACTCTCTCAACTGAACTCCAACGACCTCTCTAGTTCGTACCTTCGTTATAGGCTTCAATATGCTTACAACGATAACAACACATGATGTATGACCACTGAACCAAACCGTATCCTGCGAATAAATATATTTTTCTTGGGTACAGTATTATGACTCCTGTTCCACGTAAACCACGTAACTTTCAGGCCAAGAATTTTGACCCGAACGACGTGCCGCGTGAAGTCACTCCTCTTTCTACGTTCGTTGAATTGCAATGGTAGGTTCTAGTGCCTCTATACACGCATACGGCGAACAAGGTGCAGAATTCTATCTGATAGAAGGCACACACCGCATCAATACGGCCCTGTAGAAACTCGAAAATGATGTCGATAATGAAGTAGGGACAATGAATAGATAAAAATGCACAACTGTCCCTGGGCTTCATCATATACGTCGTGAAAACGTACGGAAAAATGTATGTACAGTTCCACGCATATTTTACCTGCGAACTAGAAGAAAACATCGCGTCCAGCCACTTTAACCCAGAAAGATCTCCTGATACCCAAAGGATGAGGCTGGACGACGCAGAGCCAACCCGGACGCGGTTCCAAACACGAAAATCCGTGTCACTTTCGGAAACTAAACCCCCTAGCCTAATCGTTATACTGACTGAGCTACCCCGGATTCCAAAGGAAGTAAAAAGAGAAAACAACGCGAATCTCAAATAAAACTTTTAAATGCCGAAATTTTAATTTTCATGCAAGAACAGGGCATCGTACTAATTTAATACAAGGCTAGCATATTCATTACAGAATCATAAGAGTAAATGGCGTGTTTCGCACATTACTCCTGTAGCCGAACAATTTTGGTATATTTGTTTATTAGGTTCGCTTGCATCAGTTACGGGCGGTTCACAGCCATACGTTATAAGCTTAAACTGTCAACGTATGTTCAAGAACCGTTGGTGATAGGTAGGAGAAGTTGTGTACAGAGAGAGATTTAAATAGGGAAACGGTTAGCAGCAGACAACGGACACAAACAGTCCAGTAAGAGAGCAGTCGCGTACGACAGCGATGTGACTGAGGGAGTACAAGTGAAGTGGCTGTGGTACTTTACCAGAAAATGATTTAGTTGATTAACTGGATAACAGCACGCCTTTTATATCAAGAATAAATAAATCAATAAGTAAAAAAGAAAATAACTAAAACTGTATGTGATTCGATGAACCACACCCGTCTCCCAAAAGAAGTTCTACAAGACGTCGGGACAAACAAGGTACAAAGGGTGATCGTGTAGAAATCCTTTAATTTACTGATAAGCTTTCAATACTGGCTTGAAACCGATAAAAAAATGAAGACACGGACGAAAGTCAAAAAGGTTCACTCGCTGGATAACAGGTGCAGTATTACCTATACCTTCACCGACGATTTATGATGGATCTGACATTCACTTTGAAATATTTAAATCTTACGGACACACTGAGCAGACATCTTGAAGTAGGACGCTGTCAAATAATTTTGCGTCTCCTTGCACAAAGGAGTGCCGCGTAACTTACTTCTTGGCCGTGACATCACTTGTTTTAAATTGCGACTGCATATGAATTGTACTGAAGGCACACGAGGACCGATCTGCAGTCAGCTTCCCCAAACAAACTCTCCCACCTTTCTCTGCGTGGATATTACGGTCTTGATCGATCGACTGCCCCTATCACATTTAAAAGAGTACTGCACACAACGTACAAGTATGAAAAATTTGTCAAGAAAACAAGAGATAAAACCCCAAGACCATGAATAAGCAATACGCAGTAACGTTTGGTCATCAAATTTAATATCGACAAATGCTTACAAAACGGAGCGGAAGGTCAAATTCTTCATCCCCGTCATTTCCTTCGAATGAATTATAAACAGTCATGGCACCTCATGATCGCGTTATGCATTAAACGGTTGCTATGCAACGAAACAATGATGGTAATAAATCAGTTTTGCACTACGGCAACTGTATGGTCGCCTAACAAACACACTAGAGACGAATATGACGACACAAATGTATGTGAGATAGGTACAATTAAAATTATATTAAAAATTCAAGATTTTTCAGTAAATACTATCAGCCTCAGAGCTACCTCACAGTACCTTCTTTCTTCAATATGTAAGGATCGGATCTTTCTCACAGTTAAATATTCATCAACACTGAAGGCGAAGATTTTCAGAGTAATGGCAAGTACTTCTATGTGCACCTTATACAAGTGGTCCTGGATCCAATTTCGGACCACAGAAAGACTATCCTAAGGACTCGGTAACGTTTCTCGTTCCATCCACGCAAATTCCGGAATAGGGAGTTAAAAAAAAGAGCAGCCAATCACTGTCCCTTTCATAAACCTTCGAATTCACTACCTATTACTGTCCTACCGTTCGAGGCTTCGTAACTTATAGCTGAAAAAGCATCGTTAAATAACCTAGGCAACAAACCCCGTCGCTTCCTTAAGCCTCCAACCAATAGTGCAGATAGTACAACAATACAGTACTGAACAAGTGCTGATTCTGTAACGACGTACAGAGAAACAAGTTAGGGTATGCAAGCAAAGCTTCACGTTATCATTTTACTGTTGCCTAAAGAGTAATTCATTTAACACGATCATCTGTTGTACAAACAGTCCTTACTTCTTGCCTTAAATCCAATGTTCAGTTTGCATAAATCCGATGAGACGTTACACAGAACGGCCGAGTTGTGCAAGCAATCAACACGTATATAAATAATCTAAGTCAAACGGGACGTTAATCACGTGCGGTCTACATGGTTGCTTTTAGTAATGGAAAGACTAATAACAGATGTGTCTTTGGCAAGGGAAAAAAAAACTTTTAAAGATGTTTTTCCGTAAACGAATGGTTAATTACATGTACAGTGCAGTCCCATATTATTCGAGGGATTCGTTCATAAATACCACTCATAAATCCAGCCTAATTTTCCCACATCCAAAATTGTAAAACAGAGGGAATGCCTTCTCGGAAGGCGTGAATCTACAACCACTGTAGCGCATTTTTGCTTTTAAACACACTTTTTAAGCACAATACAAATAGATAAATAAAAGCCAATTTTATTAAGCAATGCAATCACCATATTCGGACTACCTTGAAGGAATAGGAGATGTAACAGGCACCCCATTAGGAAGCGCTGTCTCCCCATTAATTTGAAAGCTGGACTGACGATTTTTTATTATTCTTAATTTTTCACTTGCATGATTTCATATTTTGTGCATAAATTGAGACTTAATATTTTCATACAACACTATTTCAAATCCGCGTATTTCAAATTCCCATACAACACAGCCGCGCTGAATTAAATCACTGCAAAAAACAACAAACAAAAAAAATACGCGACTGACTTCAGTCTTCAATATGCGATTCCATTATCAAGATCCTAATTTTATCCACTTTGAAATTCGATTATATTCCAATTCCACCTGCAATACACTTTTCGCTATCTGAATTGCAGCAGATAGTCGGTCCGTATGGATTGTGGCCTCATTATATAATGGATTAAGTGTTTTGTGGTCATAGGGGACCTAATGAAAGGGAGACAGTTGTTGCATGGCAACGGAATAGGCGCAGAGACATTTATAAGAATTGTTAGTGAAATAAATGTTAATAGGGACAGAAATGTTACGAGAAGTATGTTAGGTTGGTATGACTTGTGAAATAAGCCATATGAGAATCGTAGCAATATTACGTATAATGATAGTCTAAGACAAGTGTTTACCAACGTCCTACTGCTGCAGAGATATCAGGTATAGGGTGGGACAGGGATGGTATAATGGTAATGTGGACAGAGAATGCGCATACATATAATACATAAAACAACTGCGCTGCATTAAAATCACTGCAGCAAAAAAAAACTGTCTGCAGTCCTCGATATGCGTTTCGATTATCCAGGTCCCAATTTTATCCACTCTGAAATTCGATTATATTCCAATTCCACCTGCAATACACTACTAGGTATCATGCAGTATGTGGCAAGATTAGATACCACGGACTTCAAGCACGACAATTGTTAACTAGTTATCTTATTTAAAACTACTATAACCGGTCACCTGCATAAAAATACTACAGCCATCGTATAATGCCGGAGTAATACGGTGGATTTCGGCGAACATACATGCAGATAGCTTCCTTAAAAAAAACAGTTACGGCTGCCTACATTCGCAGTTTCCTTGGGGACAGAGACTACTTGGAAGACCTACGCGTTCATGAGAGGATAATATTAAAATGAACCTCAAGATCTTTAAATATAGTGAGTAAAAATATAATATTCACTACCATGCATTTAACTAAATCGTGTGGACTCCGACTAACAGCAAACTGGAACAGCGGTAAGGGCCGCGCTACCTACCGTCATGCGAAATGGTCTGAGTTACGATTGATGCAAGTTGACATATAAAATAACGTCCATGCAAATCATCCTGCCATATAAATACGACAATAAAAGCCTCACGCTAATTATTATATGAATACACTCAGATCATCGTAATTACCTACAGGCCTCCAACACCACACCCATTGTAATTACCTACAGGCCCCCCCCCAAACCACCCCCATCCCCTATCAAGTTATACAGTTGACTGAAACGAACAGCTCGCTGCACAAGTTTGTGTCTTTTAAGCGCGTACGCAAAATTGCAAAAAGCGACTATTAACTTCGTCTCGTCTGTCCGTCCGCATGGAACAACTCGACTCCCACTGGACGGATTTTCATTAAATTTGACATTTGAATATTTTTCGAAAATCTGTCCAGATAATCCAAGCCTCATCAAAATCTGACACGAATAACGGGTACTTTACATGAAGACCAATATATATTTACATCTAGGTGAATTTTACTTAGAACGAGAACTGTTTCAGACAAAAGACGTAGAGAAAATCAAAACACACATTGTACGATCAATAACTTTCTTTTTCTCAAAATCGTGTAGTTCATCAGATGACTTGGCAAAAATGCTGCAGAGCCAGACAGGCAACACATGACACCATAACATGGCGCATGCGTTTTTCATGCTGGATAACTAAGGCCAGAATGTAGACACACACTCAGAATATGTAATAATTATTGCCTTTCATGGTAACAATAGTTAAGCGAACGTGCGTCAATGCTATGTAATAGGTACATTGCCTGTGCTGTTGTTTAAACGAGTTTATCGTTTTCTTGGGAATACCTACCGATCAACCCCCGGGCTTTGTCTTTATGACTGACGTCTGTCGCTGTGTTACATGCACCATACAAGATCACTTCACACAGCGAGTTTCATTTAATTCGTGTCTCTCTGATACTGGAATTCGCAAGTAGAGACACACCCCTACTAACGCAGTTTCATGTTAATAACTTCAGACTTACGCAACTTTAAATGGAATTTGTTGTTGTTATTTAGATAAATACATTTTTCGTGGCGAACTTTTATTTCTATGTTTAAGATGACTGACAGTAGTACAGTATACATACTCATGGCTATGTGTACAGAACGCATAGAGTGTTCGGAGTCACAATGTCCACCAATAAAATTAATTGCAGTTTGCATGTAATTGTTCTCCCATTCTACATGATATTGTCGTGCAAGAAATGGCTGATGAGTCCGTGGGGACAAAGAGAGCCATCCAAAGTGATTGTACCGTAAGATTCTATACAGCCCCGGCTCATCGTGCGATCATCGTGAGGAACTACTCAACGAAGTGCACAGACATTAAGCGGATTGGCTGTGCATCGCGGCAATTACCGGCGCCTCTATAGTGGCCGCCCCGAAGTCCGGATCTGTCATTCTGTGACATCTGTCACACAAATAGCGGTGCACATACTGACATTCTGGAGTACCTGGAATCCATCACTGGTCCCAGTGCACACATGTACAGTACAACTACAAACTACAATCACATGACTTTCAAAGGGGGAAACGGAACTTTTGGAAGGTCCTGTACAGTATACACACATACATGCACAATACATACATTACATACATACATACATATATACAAATGTAGTACGTACATACACATATTTGTGCATACATACGTGTACATATATATATATATACGTACGTACGTACAAACCATGCATACATACATACTGATGTACATACATAAATACAGGCTGTCCCAGGAGTTAGGTCAATATTTCGGGATTTAATTCCAGAGGCGACGCTGAGTCAAAAACGTCATATACACATGGGTCCAATTCGCAACGGTTTGGGATTGATGAGATTTGAAGTACAGTAATTAGAAAGAAAAGAGGAGCATTGTGCATTTATTGAGATATGTTGTTAAATGTACGGTTGCAGATTCGCCGTTCAACACTCAAGCAAGTTGTTCGAAGTGTCCTCCACCTGCTTGGATAAATTTTCTGACTCGTGTGACCACAGAACTTGTAACCTTACGAAGCACTGCAGCGTTGTTGATGCTGCTTGCAGTGCTGAGAATTCGCTGGAGTAGTAGTTCTCTCGTGTTCACCTTGTGTGGGCCTCGTCGGTGAACAAAATGTTACGAATCATATGGAGGTTAGAATTAATCCAACAGCACAATTCCAACTGGTTACACACGTCCGCAGGTTCAAGATGCTGAATGCGCTGGATATGGTACGGATACATTCCTTATGTGTGTAATGTTCGCCAGACTCTCATAGTTGAGGTCAGTACTTCAGGGCTTAATTCCAGAGCTAATTCTGACTCAGAAATGTCATATTGTATACGTACACATGGGTCCGATTTGCAACGGTTGCTGAGTTTGGAGCAGTTGAAGTGTAGCGGCTCATTTTACCCACGATGTAGTCAATACAAGAAACTCCCATTTATGGGATCGTGATAATCCACATGGAACTGTCGAAAGCAACTACCAACATCGCTCTTCCGTAAACGTGTGGTGTGGTGTCACTGGTGACCAACTCATTGGTCCGTACATTTTCCCGAAACGTCTGACAGGTGATATTTACGCCAACTTTTTGCAAGATGAACTGCCAGCACTCTTAGCGAATGTTCCTCTACAAACACGACGACAGATGTACTACCAGCGTGACGGAGCGCAGCCTCATTTCAGTCAGGTCGTCAGGCAGTATCTGAATCATAAATTTCCAAACTGATGGATTGGTCGTGGCGGTAACACAATTGGCCAACAACGTCACAGTGTCTGAACCCATAAGATTAACATGTGTGGGGTTACATGAACGCTATGGTGTATGCACACAAAGTGAACAGAACTACTCCAGCGAATTCTCAACGTTGCTAGAAGCATCAACAACGCTGCATTGCTTCGTAAGGTTACAAGTTATCTGATCATACGAGTCAAAAAATTTATCCAAGTTGATGAAGGACACTTCGAACAACTTGCTTGAGTGTTGAACGGCGAATCTGTAACTGTACATTTAACAGCATATCTCAATAAATGCACAATGTTCCTCTTTCCTTTCTAATTTATTTACTGTACTTCAAATCTCGTAACTCCTGAACCGTTGCGAATTTGACCCATGTGTGTATGACGTTTTTGACTTAGTATCAGCTCTGGAATTAAATCCCGAAGTATTGACCGTAACTCCTGGGGCTCTCTGTATATAAATACATACGTTACGCACATATATACACACACATACATTACATACATACACACATGTATATATATATATATATATATATATATGCACATACACACATTACATACATACATGCATGCATGCACACATACATACATACATACATACGTAGACACGCACCACACACACAGACGCGAGCGCACGCATATAAGTTGACCATTACTCAGTTCCGCCTCAGTCAAAATTTGACTGGCACTGGACCTGCGGGATCCTAGCTTTTACGTAAGTAGGGGTGTGTCTGTATTTAGCATTACGACGTTCATCACCGATCGTTCACGTGCAGTTTTAGTATTCGCGAGACAGCCCATTCGAGCCCGTGCCGTGACGCAATACTGCACCCAAGTGGGCTGGCACGGCAGCGTGTTCGCCTTGCAACAGACAGAAGCCGGGTTTGAATACAAGCCAGAGACTGGACATTCTAACTGAAGCATATCGTGCTTCTCCTCGGTCCTACTTGGTGAACAACGTAAACCAGCATCTAGAAAAACGGCAGGACAACTTCCACATCACTAGATTAGTCATCGCAGTCATCCTGTAACACCCCACAAGAAACAATTATTCCATTTCAGACCTGGCCAAGAGTAACTCAAGAAAAGTTGTAAACAGCGAACTGCGTTGGTTGGCAATCTAGTGAACACACACACACACACACACACACACAAACACAGGAACGTAGATTTTGTGTATTTGATTTTTAATCGATACTACTAAATGTTTCGGCTGTCCACATCAGCCATCATTTGGAAGGGTGCTGATTCACAAAAAAAG
>Ga0209628_10003261_pt1 | contig 11304 bp, 6 predicted proteins | sample TergutCu122P4_FD_187285 | JGI IMG/M metagenome (GOLD analysis project Ga0209628, IMG submission 187285) | Cubitermes ugandensis P4 segment gut microbial communities from Kakamega Forest, Kenya - Cu122 P4 (SPAdes) (version 2) | ecosystem: Host-associated > Arthropoda: Insects > Digestive system >...
TACGACTTCCACATCGCTGGCAACGGGTTGTACACAATGCTGGTGACTACAGTGAAGGACAGTAAAACTTCGAAACATGTATCTATTTTGTATCAGTTGTAAATAAATAGTTGCCACTATTAAAGTTCCAACCCTCGTAGTTGTGTTGGCTGACTACACCTTCCTCCCTCTCATTAGTTACACAAACAACGGGGATGACACACCTTAAAGCGGTTCCATAAAATGAGGGGAATTTCTTGACGAGCTGAGAAAATGTAAGTTTATCAATAACGACTCTTCTCCAACGAGAAAGTAAGTAATATAAAATTAATACCGGGTGTCATCTCGCAGAATGGACCGAACAAGAAACGTGTATGAATTTTATGTTGAAAGAGCATGGAACTGATTTCGGTCGCGATACAAGCTGTCTAGTCTCAGATGTCTTCTAATTTTTCAAGTCTCCAAATTTTCTGATCCGCACAAAATATATGACCCCCACAGTCTACAAGTCGTCGAAAAAAAGAAAACTGACGAATGTAAAGTAAAAGTAAAGTTCACCCTATTACCTGCAACGAAGGAACATACGTAACACCCCAACCCCCTCCAAAAAAAAATTAAAGGGTTATGTCTGCGTGAGGGACAACTCTATCAATTCCTTGTGTTGGATCCTGTAACTCTGCATTATGATTCACTGTTTCAAGCAGTCAACTTCACTGAGCCAATGCGAGAGAGAAACCAGCTCAAGCCAGGTCTCTTCTAGTCAACCGCTGTTTTATCCAGTAACACTATGCATTGTGATTCAGATATTTGCACATCGACTTCAGCACTATGTCAATGCAACAAATATAACAACTCCATTAATATCTCGTTCTGTCAATTCCATCTAAAATCCCTCAATACAGTGATTAAGTGATTTAGACAGTGTATTTGTTCGCTATGTCAAGCAATCAAGGAAGAAGCCAGCCACTGTGTCTGTTGGAGGCCGAGCATAGTGTACATGTTATGTTATGATGCTGTACAGGAAACGTAACCAGTTGGCAAGTCGCGTGCTGAAGTGCTATGCCTGCTTGTTTGCCAACAGTTCCCGTTTTGAGCTACATAGACCATGACAGCCACGACACGCACCCTTTTTGTGAGTAACCATCAACATGGGTCACCTGTTACATGCAGCGCAGCTTGTACTTGGCACAGAATGTAAGCTGTATCACTGTTTCAAAAGCTAAGGTTTGATATCTTATGTACCCTAGGTCCGACTGCGAATATCATATAAAAGATCAGAAAATGTGATAATTGAAATTTTTAATGCGATTAATACAAATAAAGTCATGCGGCCATAACGACGTTTCGGTCAACGACGGACAAAATATACGACGGTGGTCCCATAAGATTATAATATAATATAAAGTTATAATACCTACCACTGTGTTACAATTGCTTACAGTGTTCAGTACAGTACGATGATGTACAAGTTTGTAGCCTAGAAGCAATAGACTATACCATATAGCCTAGGTGTGTAGCAGAATATATTATATTTGTATGTGGACATAAAATGCCAACTAGATGCAACAGAGGTTTTTATTGCAGATCTTATTGCTTGCTCAACATGTTTCGGGCACCACTATGCCCATCATCAGGAGCTCAAGAGTATTATACTGTGGTTGCTGCCTGTGGTATTTCGTGTTGTGGTTTTCAAGTTGCTGGACTGGTGTGGAGCTGGGGGTTTTGTGTCCGGTTTGCAGGATGCTGCTTTATTTATATTATATTGGTTTGTGTAAGTACATTCTATGACGTTCGCACAATGACGAAATCGCATAGAGGCGCATTTCTCATAAGGTATCCCAGTCGTTAAGCGTCGCATGACTGTACTGCCTTATTCTGAGATATGCAGACATGTAACTGAATAACAAAATTTCGGAGGAATATTCTGCTTACATTGTCTGAGCAGAAGAGTAAGACAAACTTAACGGTTCTTTCTGCAGCTCGATTTACTTTCCTACCACGAAAATGGAAGCAGTACGTGTGTCCAAACTGCAGGTATCCAAAGACACATACCTGAAAAGAAAAGCAACCAACAAAAAAAAAAGTTTGGCCACCTCGAATGCGCCTGCCTTTACCGGTTCTCTTGCTGCTGATTTCAGACTAAACCATCAGTTGCGAAATTTGTATGAGTGGCACAGAGAAGTTACACACGGTTACAGAGGTCATTATACCCATACACTGTGCATGTTTAACATAATATTTGTTTAAAAAAAGATAAAAAACAGTAGTGCTTGTTCTCTGTTCTTTATTTGTACACCACAACGAGACTTGATACGTCAATATGCAACATTTATGTTTGTTTAAAATCGCCATAAACCCAAGATTTTTTAAATCTCTATCCATTCAATGTCTCAAATTCAATTACAAATCAAATTTTGTAACGTGTTAAATTATGTGATTTTGAAATGAGTACGTTGAATCATTTGCGCGTTTTTATGGATATTTGTTGCAAAATTAAGGTGCCAATGAATATCGGTCAAACACAAAAATTATATATTATAACCTAATTCAGTTACATGTTTCGGCTTTAAAAGTTACTATTAAAAACAAGACGGGCAATGTACTTATAAATGTAACATGGAGGCGTTTTCGCGTAACAACTGTTGCAGTGGAAAGGCAAATTTATTACACAATGTGACATATTCTCAGTTTGAAAATGTAGCCATATTTATCCAGCATTCAATGGGCATGCACCATCTTATGTTATTTTTGGCCTCTCCGGTTCTACCAATTTTTTTCCACATTATCTCATAAACGACACGATTTTCGGAAAAAGTTATTGAATACAAAATGTGTGTTTTGATATTCTCTACAATTTTTGTCTGAAACATTTCTCATTCCAAAAAGAACTGAGTGTGATATGACCAAAAATGTTTATTGGTCTACGTGTAAAGTATCCGTTATTCTTGTGAGATTTTAATTAGAATCAAATTTTCTCGACAGATTTTCGAAAAATACTCAAATATCAAATTTCATGACAACCCGCACAATGGGAGCCGAGTTGTTCTATGCAGAAGAACGGATAGACGGACGGACAGACATGAGAGAGCTAACAGTCGCTTGTCGCAATTCTGCGAATGCACCTAAAAAGCGACAAGCTATCACAAATAACTTATATATACATAAAACGTGTTATCATTTTTAATCGTTAATTTTTAATTGTGGCAAAATTGACATATTCACTTTTAATATTATTACATACATATTTGTATGCCGGTCCCAGTGGCCGCGGGGTCTAAGGCGTAGGTCTATGGTCGCTCGCCCGCTGAGATTGTGGGTTCGAATCCCACCGGGGGCATGGATGTTTGTCTGTTGTGAGTGTTGTGTGTTGTCAGGTAGAGGTCTCTGCGGCGGATTGATCACTCGTCCAGATGAGTCCTAGCGCCTGTGGTGCGTCGTTGTATGTGATCAAGAAACCTCAAGAATGAGGAGGCTAAGAGCCCGCTACGGGGCTGTGGAAAATACAACCAAAATGGTTGTAACGCCAAGAAAACAAACAAACATATTTGTATGTTTTCCATTTATATAATCAATCCTAAGGGTGACTTAACTACGAGCCACAACATGTACCTGATTTAGGTTTCAACAAATGATGTTCTGTTTGACGGATATCTTTACGTTTACAGGTACATAAACACCTTAAAATTATAAACACCTGGATTAAAGGCATTAAACTTCTTAATTATTTTATCCTCTACGTGTTTACCTATAATACCAAGACTCCTGCAGTAATACCTATTTGAAATCTTCTATGATGTTACACACCCTAGATTGGTAATTATTTACAGGCTTCTTGGACTACTTTCCTATTGCAGATGAAAACGACAGGTTGTCCCGAATCGTCGGTAAATAACTAACCATCTACGCTACGTAAAATCCCAGCAGAGATTTCATTTACAGCGCGGCGGAAGCCTGAAATCACGCATAGTACCTATTTGTATACCTCTGTCAACAGGAGTGAAGAGTCCTTGATTTCAAACTTTCGCCGTGTTCTGAATGGTGTATGCTTTCTTCTGGGTAATTTCCTGGCGTCTGAATTTTATATGCCAACTTTTCGGAACACTCTGACTGTTCCGTCTTCATAGGTGGGTAGGTGTGAAGAATGACTAGGTCTGAGAAATGTTGGGGTATTTATACGGGAAAACGTTTGGCTCGAAAATAGCCTGAGCCTATCGGCTCAGGCTATTTTCGAACCAAACCTTTTCCCGTATAAATACCCCAACATTTCTCAGACCTAGTCATTCTTCACACCTACCCACCTCTAAAGACGGAACAGGCAGAGTGTTCCGAAAAGTTGGCATATAAAATTCAGACGCCAGGAAATTACCCAGAAGAAAGCATACAACAGGAGTGAAGAGCATTGTACCAGCTCCTTACAGACATAAAAAAGGTATGTAAGTCAAGTACTTTCAGGAAATATAACTGAACGATGAAATTCACAGTGCATGTAAAATGAAATGACGTCATAAAGAGTCGTGTTAGTACATAAAATAGTAAAATTAAATAACGGCGTTTTTATTGCAGATTTTACTCAATGGAACTAAAAATCGATCAGTTTCATCCGACAGACGACACTGCGCAAAACACCTGTCGGTTGATTAATGGCACCGTTACGAAGTAAAGAGAACATTAAAGTACAGAAGGTTAGGAAATATGTACAGATCATGCATCATTAGACAAATGTGATTAACAGTTTTTTTTTTACTTTCAACTGTACGTCTGGCAAAAAGTTGTCCGCTGACTGAATATTTTCAAATAATTTAAATTTTCTTAAATTCTAAACGAATTCGGGGAAAACATTTAACATGCAGAACGCCGTGTTTGATTTAAGCTTATAAAATAAGAGTGCTGCTCTTCTCTAGTCTAATCTTCCTTTCCAAACTTTAATCTGTAATATAAAATCTCACTGTATCACATATTTTCTTTTGTCCCACCTCTTTTGGTCACCAGCAGCATTCAAATGCGCTTTAATGCATAAAGTCGGCTAACTGTTCAGAAGAACACTTTGCAAACTACTGCGAAGAGCAGTGCGAGTTTCATTATAGTCTTTTTCGTATTTGAAGGACCTATTACCATGCGATGACACAGCGATGAATATAGAAAAAAATGCGATTTCAGAAACTTGTATTGAGGATACCAACTAGCAGGTGCTAACAAATTGAACGTTCGCTTATTTAACACGCTGCCATTCGCAAGACTTCAAGATGACTTCTTGTTGCTTATTGCATCCACTAAGTTTGTTCAAGATATTCGTAGGAGAAGAATTTAGTGCTCATGTAGCGAGAATTATTACATAAGTCTGTATTAAAGATGTGCAATACATATGACAAATAACAAATTTTGTGATTTTAGCATAGTTTCTTCCACGTCAGAGTCAAGTGAGTAACGAAAAATTTAACTAGTCTAATTTAAGGCACACAAAACACAACTTCCTTCTTTGCACCGCGAACCTATGAAGGAACCCTCAGCAAATAACATGACATTTTGTATCCTACTTAAATCATGAGCTGCGTAGAGTAGCCAAGGCTGTTAGAGCGAATGGCAATTGCCGTGGTACATTTTAAGGGGAATGGTTCGAATATTCACGCTCGTTTACATTAATTACATGATCAAAACTTACTTCCTTAATATAAGTATTATTCCCTTTTTAACCTTTTTGTTTCTATAACAGAGGCCTTATTCTTTTAAGACACGGAAGACAACTATACTCCAGGCGAAGGTCGGATACTTCCCCTTGTATGCTATACAATTAAAATGCATCCTCACTCAACAAATAACGCATTCAAGTGGGAGGCGCACGAACATGGGTGGACACAACTGTAATGCGATTAGCCTGGAGCAATTGATCCATTTGTGCTGCCTATCTCCGCTCTGCCCGCAAGAGCATTATTCCACCTGTGGTGCACCGGTAAGTGGCTACATACTGTACGTGCGGATGGACGGGTACATACTCCATGGGTAAACGAAAACGCCCAGCAATGCAGGTGGCTGCACAGTCATGATCCATTGTTTTTGGTTATTTGCGACGCCCACCCAGGGAGATGGGTGGGGTGACCTCTTGCACATCAGCAGGTTGCTGCCGTTAACACGACGCCTGCTGATCTGCTACCCGCAAAATATTCACGCTCAACACGTCGGATATATAAACCGACGTTCTTAGATTGGCGCGATTACTGGACACCCGCAGAAGGCCTCCACATTGGAAGTCTGCGTGGGCTCGAGCCTGGTAGCACAGATGGTGTTTGGGTTCGGGGCTGGTTCAGATGATACCGATCAATCCGAATGCAAAACAGTACAGTATTTTCGGGCCATTCGTACTGTCAATACGTCGGGCTTCATTCGGACTGGAACAGAAGGAAACTGGTGTTCGATCTGACATCAGGAATGTTTTTTATATTAAATTTCGTGGGTAGGGTCGGTAGGGTCGGACCGCGTAAAATTCTAAAATTTCGGCCCGCGCAGACCTCTTACTCCATACTTCGCGAATAGAGTTCGCCTTCTGTTTGTACCTTCCTATTTCCGTCTTCTCTCGCTATACATTTTTCTCTTGCTCTTATTTATATATTTATTTATTCTTTAATTTCTTCCAGAGTTACACACAAAATAGCGCATGTGAAATCGACAGGTTATGGTAGAGAAACAAAAACCAAGTAAAGTACATTTATAAATCTATACTGACGGAAGAAAAACTGCAAGTAACGCCACTTGGGAAGCTTCTGGACTTTACCTGTGGAATTTGAAGTACAGAAGTCAATATTTCTATTATTTATATATTTAGTATTTATTTAACTATGCCATCACAAATTTTCATTATATAGCTCTGAAATTTATTATGATTGTTTAAATGAATTTGAAAGGTCGTGGTCTGTTTGAGGCACTCTACCGACATCTGCTTGGAGTAACTGATAAAAACTAAGAAAACTGTCAGAATAACCAAACCGGCTTCTATGTCGAGACATCGGAACCTCGTACAGTACGGAGCAGAAGTGGAGCCAATTGGAACGCGACCTTCTGCAATAGGTCAACGGTAGACCCTGACTACAAATCGAACCTCGTTGCCAAGACGTTAGCTCTCTTGCTTGTACTCGCAAAGTTCAGGGTTCGACTCGTCGTCTGAAGGTTGACAACCCTAGTAAGGCATCTACTGTCCCACGCTACTGCAGGGAAAGTAACACCAATTACCTCAGAAATCCCTCCTTCCACATTATTACGTATGTACCATGCATGATATTCTCCCACCTCAATCGACGCCATTTAACAACAACCGCTGTTAAAACAATGTTGTTAAATAGCCCAAGAATAAATTCAATTGGCCACAAATGCTGAAATGAATGTCTTCACTGTCGTCTTCGAACTTGTTCAAACAGAACTTTGAAGATGTATTCATACATCTTGCAACGCCGGGGAAAATGGCAAACTATTTAGGGGGATGCCTCATTCATTGTCAGCCTTGTGTTTAGCAGGAACAATTAAACTTTGTTTAAAGGCTTTGTCTTTAACCTTCTGAAGCTCCAAGCTCATCTAAATTACTATTTATAATTCAGCTCTTGCGTCACATAAAACACACAGCGTCATGCTTACAAAAAAACCAATCATTTAGTGCTTTTTAAGAGACAAATTCTTGTTAATTCGAAAAATCATACAAAAAAGCATTCCTACACTAAACTTTTTAAAAGACGTGCTGAATTTTATGAACATTAAAACAAGGGGCATATAAAATTATTATTGTAAATTACATTAACATTATATGATCGATATCCGTGCATTAAGAAATATTTCCATTTAGCAGCAAAGCAACAAACGCATACCGACAAAATATGCTTTATCATAGATTAATATTCACCCACAGTCTTAAGCCATCTCCCCGTAGCACACTTCTTTACTCACCTAACAGCGTGTATATCAATTATGGAACTAAAAATCAACACAAACACAAAATTGTATTCGTTTTTAATAAAGTAAATTTTATCTGTTTTTAACAACGAGATAATCAGACATTTCAAGATCATGGGGAGCGCTTGAGATACTCACTGCAATGGCAAGTGGTCCCCTCCCCCCCAGTCGTACCGTGCATCTTGATACTATCAAAGACTTTATTTACCATCCGATGCACAACAGAATTGCTTTAAAAGAATATTAAAATTTACATTAAAACAGCTCCTACATGTTTCGGTTTAATCACCATCATCAGGAAGCGTATTATTTGAGCTCAAATAATAAGCTCCCTGATGATGGCGATTAATCTGAAACATGTAGTAGCTGTTTTAATGTAAATTTTAATATTTTATTAAAGCAACTCTATTGTGCATCAGTTGGTAAATAAAGACTTTGATAGTATCAAGTGGTTTTACTTATGCAGTTTGGGCACTTGTTATATTCCATCAGTATTCTTGTGAAGCGCCCTGATGACGGACGCAAGAGCGACCGAAACATGTCGGTGAATATTAATATACGATAAAACATTTTACGGTGCTGATTGGTTGGTTTTCCGCAAAAGTGATTTGCATGGCTTTTAATTCTTGCTTTATTTAACGACATCACACCAGATTCGTGTTTTATGTAGGTTCGGATGAAAGTAAGATCTTGAGTGACGAATAAGAAGAACGCTTCACGCAGCCGTGTCTATTTCTGAATTTGAACGTAAAAAAAAAACACATTGATTGGTCTCTTAACTTCAATGTAAGATGAGACCTTCCGAATAAGAACAAAGATACCTAATGTCTGCATACACAGGTTATGTGATTTCGCGTTATATTTTATGATACGATATGATATATTTGTTAACTGCAATTGGGTTGTCACCCGGTGGCAGTAGTACAGTGCACATTTACACACAAACAATACACAGAACAACACAAAACAAACAATACATAGAACAACACAACAATTTGGGAGATTGCGGGCCGTGCCCCGTCTTGGCTAGTTATACCTGGACATTTGCCTTACAACTGAGGAAAAAGCACGGAAAAACCTCAGTCAGGGTAGCCGCGTCCAAGAATACATAGACAAGAGTATGAATACACAGACAACGATAAGAATACATAGACTAACAATAAGAATACATAGACTAACAATAAGAATACATAGACAACAATAAAAATACATAGACTAACAATAAGAATACATAGACAAAGATAAGAATACATAGACTAACAATAAGAATACATAGACTAACAATAAGAATACATAGACTAACAATAAGAATACATAGACTAACAATAAGAATACATAGACAACAATAAGAATACATAGCCTCTTCCAATAAAAATACATAAATTGCAGTATTAAACAGGAATAAAACCAAATATTTATAAAAAGAACTTCAATAATATGAGAGAATGTGACAATAACAAAATACTTATAAGCAGCAACTTCCTATTGTCTATATGCCTTCTAATAATGTTGGACACCTTATTACTAGTACCTTCATAACACTGCAACATTTCGTTATATCGGTCGACATATCTAAATGTATTAAAACCCTTCAAAGTTGGTGCTCAATATATAATGAAGAGCACCAAGAATATAAAAATAACGGACAACTTTAAATGTATCTTACTGCCATATACGTACACTAAGCCAATACATATTTATGCCCTATACAGATCTGCAATAAATGTGACGTCTTACAGGCAATGCAATTTCGTTAAATTGTGGTGACAGAAATGATGCCTCACGGCCAATGTTTTCTTAACGAAGAGTGTTCTTGTTCCTTCATTTCTTTTTTCATATCTTCCTACATTTGATTCGCAAGACTTGCGGAAACAATAAATTTACGGAACAAGTGACATAAAATAAATTACAATGGATAATTTGTTGTGTTCTTTCAGCTGACTAACAAAGCTATTATGTAAGGATTAATGGTCGCTATACCGATTGGTAACATTTTTCTTGGGAGCAGTTGCATACTTAAATCGTGCGAGAACATTCCTGCACAAAATGACCCTTCCTCACAAAGGGCGAGTTTGGCCGCCAAATAAATGAATCTGTACGTAGGGTCTTCTCATATAGAAGACACAGCGGTATTCGCGAAACAAAAAGTCTTGGAGCAAAAATGGCGCAAGTAATTTCATTCCTGGCTCTGTGGAAACTAAAATTCATCTTCTCAATATCCAAAATTCTGATCCTAACTCTAAAAAGTCATATCACAAGGGTGATTAATTAATGGTGTTTATAAAAATAATTGCTTCTTATTCTGAGAGACATACTAAACACAGAAATGCATCCTGTGGAGAAAAAGGTAGAAAGTCATAATGTTAAACACCTGATACATTTAGGGTCAGTAAATATTTTGCTCTAAAATATAACATACTTACAATTTGAGGAACCTACAACATAACATGTAAGAATGAACACACGCTACACATAGCTGTTTGTAAGACAACAACGTACTGACTTGTTCGGAACCTCATTTAAACTTAAGCTGCTCAATAAGGCTTAACACAACAAAGAAAAAAGATAAGAGTTGAACTGTTCATTCTTTCTCTGACACAAACGTAGTTAGGATCAGCTTATTTCAATCACAGCTCAACGTCCGTTTGAAGTATCGATATTAAAGTGAACTGAATAGCAAAATAACTAACCAAATGACTGCAGAGGAGTCTTTCTTAAGAAACTAATGATTCCTCATATCGACAAAGAATTCCCCGGAAATTGTGAAGCCTGCAGCTACGCTACCGTGTTCGCAAAAATCACCACTTGTTCCTGCTGTAGACCACACTGCATTCCCTTCAGATCCACATCACTACGATCTTCCCACCTACACCTAGGTATTCCCAAGGTTTTTGTTTCTTTCAGTTTTTCCCACCTAAACCACACATATTTATGGCCTCTCCTATGCATTTCACATGACCCACCAAATTTATTTCCCTTGAAATGATAATTCTATTATTTTTTTAATAAAAGCTACTACATAAAATTGTTCTTTTGACAGAAGCGCCATATATAAAATTTATATAAATATGATGTGATGTTTAGAAAGATACCCGATTTTCTTTCTTCAAGGAAGAGGTCCGTAAAATTACTTGAAGTAAAAAAAAATTAAGCCTGACCACAGACCTCCTAGAACAAAGAAAGTACCGTGTATAAAAAATATGTAATATTTTTCTATTTTGCCACGAAAATTTACATTTTTTCCTTGTGTAAAGTGACCCTTGTGATTTATGTACACTCGTGTCAACAAAAATCCATCGGCCTGAAATTTTCTAAGTCCCAAACCGGAAATGACGTGCGGTACAGTTGCCATCATAATTCGAGTCGTTTTACTTTCCCCATATTTGCTCATTC
>Ga0209628_10003262_pt1 | contig 11304 bp, 10 predicted proteins | sample TergutCu122P4_FD_187285 | JGI IMG/M metagenome (GOLD analysis project Ga0209628, IMG submission 187285) | Cubitermes ugandensis P4 segment gut microbial communities from Kakamega Forest, Kenya - Cu122 P4 (SPAdes) (version 2) | ecosystem: Host-associated > Arthropoda: Insects > Digestive system...
GCGGGAATCCAGTGGGCCGTGGTTAAAACCGGAAGGTGGATGCGCTGTCTGGATTCCCGCCTGCGCGGGAATGACGATGCTCTTTATGCCCAAATCGATATGAAACCCCAGTTCTTTAGGGAGGTTCATGGGTAGGGAGCAAAAAACAATCAATCCGCCGCCGCCAAATCCCTGTGCCGCCGCAGCGTAAGCCACTGCCCGCCAAACAGCGCGGCCAGTTGTTCCACCAGATAGACCGAGCGGTGCTGCCCGCCGGTGCAGCCGATGGCTACCGTGACGTAGCTGCGGTGGTCGCGCGCCAGCGCGGGCAGCCAGGCGCGCAAAAAATCGGCGATCTGCGTCAGCATGGCCTGCACTTCGGCGCGCTGGCTCAGAAAGCCGATCACGGGCTGATCGCGCCCGGTGAGCGGGCGCAAGTCCGGCTCGTAATGCGGGTTGGGCAGCATGCGCACGTCAAATACGTAGTCGGCGTCCAGCGAGATGCCGCGCTTGAAGGCGAAAGATTCAAACACCAGCGTCAGGCTGGAAGTGGGCGCGGCGATCAGGTCCTTGACGATGGCCAGCAGCTGCGCCGGGCGCAAAAAGCTGGTGTCGATGAGGTGCGAGCGCTCGCGCAAATCGGTCAGCAGCTCGCGCTCGCGCGCGATGGCTTGCATCAGCGCCTGCTGGCCGTCCACGTCGTGCGGCAGCGACAGCGGGTGGCGGCGGCGCGTTTCGGAAAAGCGGCGCACCAGCGTTTGGTCGCTGGCGTCCAGAAACAGCAGCCGCAGCGCCAGCTTCTTGTCCGTCAGGCCGTGCAGCAGCAGCGGCAATTGGGGCAGCGACTGGCCGCTGCGCACATCGATGGCAATCGCCAGCCGCCGCGTGCGGCGCGTGTTTTCCAGCGCGATGAAAGGCTCCATCAGCTCGGGCGGCAGGTTATCGACGCAAAAGTAGCCCGCGTCTTCCAGCGCGTGCAGCGCGATCGACTTGCCGGAGCCGGACATGCCGGTGATGACGACCAGTTCGGTGCTCATGCAGCGCGCGCCTGATTGGTTTGCAGCAGCTCGCGCGCGTGCGCCAGCGTGGTGGCCGAGATGCGCTCGCCGCCCAGCATGCGGGCCACTTCTTGCGTGCGCGCGGCTTCATCCAGCGCGCTGACGGTGCTGCTTGCGCCGTGCGGTGCGGCCTGTTTGCTGACCAGCAGGTGCTGCCCGGCGCAGGCGGCCACTTGCGGCAGGTGGGTGACGCACAGCACCTGCCGGTACTGGCCCAGCCGGTGCAGCAGCTTGCCTACCGTGGCCGCGACCGCGCCGCCAATGCCCGCGTCCACCTCGTCAAACACCAGCGTGCCAGCCTCGCCAAGCTGGCTGGTGGTGACGGCAATGGCCAGCGCAAGGCGCGACAGCTCGCCACCGGATGCTACTTTTTCAATAGCGCGTGGGGTTGATCCGGGGTGCGCCGCGACCAAAAAAGCCACCGATTCCAGGCCGTGCGCGGCGGCTTCGGCCAGCGGCGCCAGCGCCACTTCAAAGCGCCCGCCCTGCATCCCCAGCTCCTGCATGGCGGCGGTAACGGCGGCGGCCAGCCGGGGCGCAGCGGCGCTGCGCGCGGCGGTCAGGGCGCGCGCGGCTTGCAGGTAGCGCGCGTGGTTTTGGGCGGCGTTTTGTTGCAGCTGGCCCAAGTCGGCGGACGACTCCAGTTTGGCCAGTTCATCGCGCCAGCTTGCCAGCAGCAGCGGCAGTTGATCGGGCTGGCAGCGGTGGCGGCGCGCCAGGCCGATCCATTCGCCCAGGCGGCCATCGAGCGCGGCCAGTTGATCGGGGTCGGGTTCGGCGCGGTGCAAATAGGCGTGCAGGCTGTGCGCGGCGTCGCGCGCTTGCGCGGCGCTGGCTTGCAGCACGTCGATGAGGACGGCAAATTCAGGCTCGATGCCGCGCTGCGCTTCCAGCGCGTGCTGCGCCTGCGTCAGTGCCGACAGGGCGTTGCCCGCCGCCGCGTCCTGATCGCCGCCATCGCCGCCTTGCAGCGCGGTCAGGGCGGCCTGCGCGGCTTCAATCAGCGCTTGCGCGTGTGACAGGCGCGCATGGCGCTGGTTCAAATCGTCCCATTCGCCCGCGCCGGGGGCGAGCTTGTCCACGGTGTCGATCTGCCACAGCAGGCGCTCGCGCTCTTGCGCCAGGCTGTCTTGCGCGGCGCGCGCTTGGGTCAGCGCGGCTTCGCTTTGCCGCCAGGCCTGCCAGGCGGCGCTGACGGCGGCACTGTCCGCGCCCGCATAGGCGTCCAGCAGGGCGCGCATGGCGGCTGGGCGCGTCAGGCTTTGCCAGTCGTGCTGGCCGTGGATGTCAACCAGCCAGCCTGCCAGCTCGCGCAACTGGCTGGCGGTAGCGGGCGAGCCGTTGATCCACGCGCGGCTTTTGCCCGCCGCGTCGATGGTGCGGCGCAGCAGCAGCGCGCCATCGGCGCTGTCCAGGCCGTTGCCTTGCAGCCAAGGCAGGGCGGCGGCGGGGGTGTCAAATTCGGCGCTGATCTCGCAGCGCGGCTGGCCCTGCCGCACCCACAGCGCGTCGCCCCGTCCGCCCAGCGCCAGTTGCAGCGCATCGACCAGGATCGACTTGCCCGCCCCGGTCTCGCCGGTGAGCGCGGTAAAGCCCGGCGCAAGCTCCAGGTCCAGCTCGGGCACGATGACGAAATCGCGCAGGCTCAGGTGGCGCAGTGGCATTGGGTTAAACGCCTCCCTCGTTCCAGTGCAGCTTTTCGCGCAGCGTGTCGAAGTAGCTCCATCCCCTGGGATGCAAAAAGCGCGCGCGAAAGTCCGAGCGCCGCACCACGATGCGGTCGCCGTGATGCAGCGAGGCAATGGACTGCATGTCAAAGCTGGCGCTGGCGTCGCGCCCGCCCGCGATTTCAATCACGATCTCCACCGGGTCGGGCAGCACGATGGGCCGGTTGGACAAGGTGTGCGGCGCGATCGGCACCAGCACCCACGCCTGCGCCAGCGGATGCAGCAGCGGCCCGCCCGCCGACAGCGCATAGGCGGTCGATCCGGTCGGCGTGGCGACGATGATGCCGTCAGCGCGATGATTGGCGACAAAGCGGCCGTTGACCTCCACGCGCAGCTCCACCATGCTGGCCGCCGCGCCCCGGTTTACCACCACGTCGTTCATCGCATACGCCTCGAACACGCACGCGCCCGCGCGCAACACCTCGCCGTGCATCAGGCTGCGGTGATCTTCCTCATATTCGCCGCGCAACATGCGCGGCAGCGCGTCGCGGTAACCGTCCAGCGGCACATCGGTAATAAAACCCAGCCGCCCCTGATTGATGCCGATCAGCGGCGTGCCGTGCTGTGCCAGCTGCCGCCCAATGCCCAGCATGGTGCCATCACCGCCCACCACCACGCACAAATCGCACTGGCGGCCAATGCCCGGCACGTCCAGCACCGGCAGCCCGGTAATGCCGGCCACTTGCGCGGTGCGCTCTTCCAGTTGCACCGCGCAGCCTTGCGCGGCGATGAATGCGGCAATCTCGGCCATGGTCTTGCGCAGCGCCGCCAGTGCCTCGCCGCCCGCCGCCGCATCAAGATACTTGCCTACCAGGGCAACGCGCTTGAACATTGGATTGGCGTGGGGCGAAGTCATCACAAAATTACACCACACCGCCAGGCGCTTCGTCACTTGCGCCTTGGCAGAAAAATTTCACCACAGTGGCAAAAACAGTTTCAGTGGCGTGCCGGTGGCGGCGATGAAGCCGTGGCGCTGGTAGAAATTGGCCGCTGCGGCGTTCTTGGCGTCCACGAATAGTCCAGCGCTGCATACGGATTGCGCGGCCGTGCGGGCGCGGTGCACGGCGTCGGCCAGCAGCAGCCGGCCCAGCCCCTGTCCCTGCATGTCCGATCGCGCCGCCAGCCGGCTTACTGGAATCTGGCGCGGATAGCGCTTTGCCTGTTTGGCTGGTAAGTCGCCCGTCAGCACGAAAGCCGAGGCCAGCGCGTAAAACCCCAGGATGCTGCTGGCCTGCACCGGATAGCCGCGCCGCGCCCACGCCGCTGCCGCCGCCTCATCGGCAGGCACGGCCACGAAGGTGCGCGATACGCCTTTGTCCTGATGTTGCAGCGCAGTCTGCCTGAGCCAGACGTTGAGTGCGTCAACGCCGCAATCAAACCCGCCGCGATCGTGGCGACCAGTCAATAGTTCCAGTTTGATCATTGCGCCGGACTAGGTAGTCTTCAAGCGCCGCCTTCAGCTTGGCGTTGGGCGGCAGCGGGTTATCCAGCGCCGCCAAAAATGCCTCAACACCGCGCCTGCTCAGGCGGATCACGCTTTCTTGTTCGATCACGCGGTCAGCCTCGCGCAAGGCGGATTGCACGACAAACTGGTTGAGCGTCGCGCCCGTCAGGCAGGCGGCTTTTTCCAGCGTTTGCTGCACTGCAAGCGGCACGCGGGCCGTGATGCGGCCACGATCAAGCGATATGGTTGACATGAGAGGCGTCTTTATGCCGGGTGAATCTGGTGATTTTAACAAAAAACTTGCATGTGGCGGCAAAATGGCGCCATCAAAAAATGGCTTTCATGGCGGCAGAGGCCAGTGCCTGGCTGCAAGGCCATAATGCCCCGATGCTGGATTTGGACGATCGCTCGCGGCTGCTGCTCAAGACCCTGGTCGAGCGTTACATCGCCGACGGGCAGCCGGTCGGCTCGCGCACGCTCTCGCGCGCTTCGGGGCTGGATTTGTCGCCGGCCACCATTCGCAATGTCATGTCCGACCTGGAAGAGCTGGGGTTGATCGCCAGCCCGCACACTTCCGCCGGGCGCGTGCCCACGGCGCGCGGCTACCGGCTGTTTGTCGACACCATGCTGACCGCGCGCCCGGGCGGGCAAACGCCGCCCGCGCTGGCGCCCGACCAGCCGCAAAAGGTGATCGCCAACGCGGCGCAACTGCTGTCCAGCCTGTCGCGCTTTGTCGGCGTGGTGATGGCGCCGCGGCGCACGTCGGTGTTCAGGCACATCGAATTTTTGCGCCTGTCGGAGCGCCGCCTGCTGCTGATCATCGTCGCCCCCGACGGCGACGTGCAAAACCGCGTGCTGTTTACCGAGACGGATTACTCGCCCGCCGAGCTGATCGAAGCCTCCAACTACCTGAACGCGCATTTTTCCGGCATGGCCATCGATCAGGTGCGCGCGCGCCTGCGCCAGGAGGCCGAACGCCTGCGCGGCGAAATCGCGCAGCTCATGCAAGCGGCGGTGCAAGCCGGATCGGAGGCCATGAGCCAGGCGCAGGGCGAAGTGGTCATCGCCGGCGAGCGCAACCTGCTGTCGGTAAGCGACTTTTCCGGCGACATGAACCAGTTGCGCCGCGCCTTTGATTTGTTCGAGCAAAAAACGCAGCTCATCCGCCTGCTGGACAGCTCCAGCCAGGCCGAGGGCGTGCGCATCTTCATCGGCGGCGAAAGCCAAACCGTGCCGGTGGAAGACCTGTCGGTAGTCAGCGCGCCCTACGAAGTGGACGGCCAGGTAGTCGGCACGCTGGGCGTAATCGGCCCCACGCGCATGCCCTACGACCGCATGATCCAGATCGTTGACATCACCGCGCGGCTGGTCAGCAACGCCCTCAGCCAGGGACGCGCGGGCTAAAATCGCTGGTTGGCCGGCAAATTTGCTGGCAGTGGGGCGTTAGCTCAGTTGGTTAGAGCAGAGGACTCATAATCCTTTGGTCGCTGGTTCGAGTCCAGCACGCCCTACCACTGCATCAAGGCGCGTTGGCCGTCAGCACGGCGGCGGCGCGCGTTTGCCAGCCGGCTCCGCTGGCTTTCCAGCGGTTGATGGCGCTTTGCGGCAACCGGATGGAAATCAGTTTGCGCGGATCCGCGGCGCGGGGTCTTCCGCCCTTGTTGATGACGGCACGCTGCAACATATCGTCCGTCAGCTCTGGCAAATCATCGTAATCCGCTGGCGACAGCGTGTGCGCATCCACGCGCGCCAGATCAGGCCGCAAGGCGCGGGGCGACTTTGTCCTGTTCGCGTTCATTGGCTTTCCTCATGCTGAAAACGTGACGAGCCGCGCCACGCGGGGTGCAGCCCACAACCCCAGCGCCGCATCGCGTTTAGCCGGATCAAAAGTGATTTTCATGCGGTTATTGTAGCTACAACAATAAAAATTCAATGGCTGGAGGCGCGGCTACCATGCGCGCAAACGCCACCTGCCATCAACCGTGACTCGCCCCGTGACTTCATCCGTCCATGATGCGCCGCGCACGCACCGGCTGGGCATGGCGCTGACCGCGCTGCTGCTTGGCTGGCTGATTGGCAGCGCGCTGCAATTGCAGCAGCCGCGGCTGTGGTCAGGCGGCGTTTATGCCGTGCTGGCCGCGCTTGGGGTGCAGACGCTGGCGCTGGCATGGCGGCGGGTGGCGGCGCTGTGGCTGCTGGCGGGCGCTTTGGCGGCGTTTGGCGCGGCGGGCTGGCGCGCGGTGGACAGGCAGGCGCACGCGCTGGCGCCAATGCTGGAAGGGCGCGACGTGCGGGTCACCGGCGTCATCAGCGGCATGCCCCAGCGCAGCGAAGTTGGCTGGCGCATGAGCTTTGATGCCGAGCAGGCCGAGCTGGACGGCCAGCCGGTGCAATTGCCGCCGCGCCTGCTGCTGGCGTGGTACGGCGCGGCCGATGAATCAGACCAAACCAAACCCGCCCCCGCCAGCTTGCGCGCGGGCGAGCGCTGGCGCTTTACGGTGCGGCTGAAAGCGCCGCACGGCAGCAGCAACCCGCACGGTTTTGACTACGAGCTGATGCTGTGGGAGCAGGGCATACAGGCCGCCGGTTACGTGCGCGCCGGCCCCAAGGACGAGCCGCCGCGGCTGCTGGCCGAAGCCGCCGGCTGGCCGCTGCAGCGGCTGCGCCAGCAGGTGCGCGACGCCATCCTTGCCAGCGGCGGCGGCGCGGGCGCTGACGGCGCGGCGCGGCGGCGCCTGGACGGCATCGTGGCGGCGCTGGTCACGGGCGATCAGGACGCGATCGCGCGCGCCGACTGGGACGTATTTCGCGCCACCGGCGTGGCGCACCTGATGAGCATCTCCGGGCTGCACATCACCATGTTTGCGTGGCTGGCGGCGGCGCTGACAGGCGCCCTTTGGCGGCGCGCCGGCCGCTGGGGCGGGGCGCGCTTGAACCCCTGCCTGTGGCTGCCCGCGCCGCACGCGGGGCTGATCGGCGGGGTGCTGCTGGCCACTGGCTACGCGCTGTTCAGCGGCTGGGGCGTGCCCGCGCAACGCACGGCGCTGATGCTGGCGGCGGTGGCGCTGCTCAAACTGGCCGGGCTGCGCTGGCCGTGGTGGATGACCTGGCTGGCGGCCTGCGCCGTGGTGCTGGCCGCCGACCCGTGGGCCATGATGCAGGCCGGCTTTTGGCTTAGCTTTGTCGCCGTCGGCATTTTGTTTGCTACCGATTCAGGAGCGCATGACGCCAGCCCAAAAGGCGTTTGGGGCCGCTTCAGGCAACTGCTGCGAGAGCAGGGCGTGGTCACGCTGGCGCTTACGCCGCTGACGCTGCTGCTGTTTGGGCAAGCCTCGGTGGTGGGCCTGCTGGCCAACCTGATCGCCATTCCGTGGGTAACGCTGGTGGTACTGCCGCTGGCGTTTCTTGGCGTTGCCTGGCACGCGCTGTGGCAAGCGGCAGCCTGGGCCATGGCGCCGCTGACGGCGCTGCTGCAAGCGCTGGCAGCCTTGCCATTTGCCAGCGTGTCGGCCCCGGCGGGGCCGCTGGCGCTCAGTCTGGCCGCCGTGGCGGGCGGGCTGCTGCTGGCGCTGCCCTGGCCGTGGACGCTGCGTTTGAGCGGCCTGCCGCTGCTGCTGGCGCTGCTGCTGTGGCAGCCCGTGCGGCCCGCGCCGGGCGCGTTCGAGCTGCTGGCCGCCGACGTCGGGCAAGGCAGCGCCGTGCTGGTGCGCACCGCCGGTCACACGCTGCTGTACGACGCCGGGCCGCGCTATTCACTGGAAAGCGACGCCGGCAGCCGCGTGCTGGTGCCGCTGCTGCACGCGCTGGGCGAGCGGGTCGATCTGCTACTGCTCAGCCACCACGACAGCGACCACACCGGCGGCGCGGCGGCAATACTGGCCGCGCAGCCCAAGGCGGCGCTGCTGACATCGTTTGAGCAAGAACGCGAGCAGCGCAACGGGCGCACCGTCACGCGCTGCGAAGCCGGGCAAAACTGGCAATGGGACGGCGTCAGCTTCGAGCTGCTGCACCCGCCCGCCGCCAGCTACGCCGCCAACACGCGCAAAACCAACGCGCTAAGTTGCGTGCTGCGCGTGCGCGCCAATGACGGCGCCAGCGCGCTGCTCACCGGCGACATCGAAGCCGCGCAAGAAACAGCGCTGGCCCGCGCCAACCCGGACAATCTGCGCGCCAGCGTACTGCTGGCCCCGCACCACGGCAGCCGCTCATCGTCCAGCGCCGCGCTGCTGGACGCCGTGCGCCCAAGCCTGGTACTGATCCAAACCGGCTACCGCAACCGCTTCGGCCACCCGGCGCCGCAAGTGCTGGCGCGCTACAGCGCGCGCGGCATCCAAATAGCCGCCACCCCAGCCTGCGGCGCCATGCACTGGAGCAGCGCCAACCCGTCCCAAGTGCGCTGCCAGCGCGACATCGCACGGCGCTACTGGCAGCACCGCCCGGATGCCGCCAAAACAACATCGTCCGTTGCAACGCTACCTGTTCAATAGCTGCCAGCGCTTGCCATGCAAGGATTTACGCTGCGAAATAGCATGAAATCCGGTGCTGGCAAGCGCTGGCAGCTATTATAAATGTAGTTTAGCCTAACTTTCAGTAAGGCAATCGCATCTAATTTCTTCGTCATTCCCGCGCAGGCGGGAACTGCGCTGGAATGACGAAGTGAGAAAGTGACGCTAGAGCGGTTTCTGTTTAATTGTTGACAACCCGTTCGGGCTGAAGCTCTGTCGAAGCCTGTTCTGAGCTTGCCGAAGGGCCGGGGCGCGAGGCTTCGACAAGCTCAGCCCGAACGGTCAGAAGTGTTCATGACAAAACAGAAACCGCTCTAAAAATTTAGATGCGATTGCCCTGTCGCTTTCGGCTCAACCCAACTTGCCGTCATCAACCAAACACCGCCGGGTCCGGCCCCACGCGCTTGCCTGCGTCCAGTTTGCCGATGGCGGCCATGTCGGCATCGTCCAGCGCAAAGTCGAGCGCGGCCAAGTTTTCGCGCATGCGGTCAGTGTGCACGGATTTGGGAAATACCACCAGGCCGGATTGCACATGCCAGCGCAGCGCCACTTGCGCCGCGGTTTTGCGGTGTTTGGCGGCGATGCTGGCAAGCGTGGCATCGGCCAGCCGCGCGCCGCCTTGCGCCAGCGGGCTCCACGACTGGGTGACGATGCCGTGGTTGGCGTGTACGGCGCGCAGCGCGCGCTGTTGCAGCCAGGGGTGCAGCTCGATTTGGTTGACGGCTGGTATCTCGCCGGTTTCGTCAATGATGCGTTGCAGATCTTCGGCGCGAAAGTTGGACACGCCGATGGATTTGGCCTTGCCCGCGCGGCGCGCTTCGATCAGCGCTTTCCAGCTATCGACGGCTTTGCCTTGCGCTGGGCAGGGCCAGTGGATCAGGTACAAATCCACCGCGTCAAGCTTTAAGCGCGCCAGGCTTTTGTCCAGCGCGCGCAGGGCGCTGTCGTAGCCATGATCGGCGTTCCACAGTTTGGTGGTGACAAAGATCTGCTCGCGCGCGATGCCGCTGGCGGCGATGCCCTGGCCAACGCTGGCTTCGTTTTGGTAAACGGCGGCGGTGTCGATGTGGCGGTAGCCGATGGCGATGGCCTCGGCCACGACGCGCGCGGCCACGTCGGCGGGCGTTTGCCAGGTGCCAAGGCCAAATTGCGGGATGCGGCGGCTGTCGTTGAGGGTTATGGCGGGGATGGTGGTCATGACGGGTGCTCCTTGGCAAGTGGCGGCGTGAGCAAGACTACCATTGCCGCATGACGCCAAGTACTGGATGGATTGGAATCGGCATATCATGATGGTTTTTACTTATGACACAGGGAGTATTGTTATGAATATGAAGCAGCAGTTCCGGCTGGCAGCGGCGCTCTTTGCCATTACGGCAATCGGTGCTTCGCAGGCGAGCGCACAAACCGGCACGAACGCGCAATCTGAACCTCACGCAAGCGCCAAGACGCCGGGCACGGTTGAAATTGACGCTGGCACCGTGGGCACGGTTGGCGGCTGGAGGACAGGCGTTGGTGGCGTGGATAGCGCTGGGGCCGTGACGAAGGTCCACCTGTCGGTGGCGGCGTATTCGGCTGGCGTTGCGGCCGAGTATTCCATGCAAGCGGTCGAGCACGCCCTGGCGCCTTTTGGTGACGGCCTGCACAAGATCCTTTGGATTTCGCCTGGCACGCAAACGCAGCGGGGACGGGTAGGCATTGCAGCCGCGCCGCTGCGGCTGCAACCCAATGCCCCTGGGCGCGCGGCTGTTTATATCGTGGCCGGCGGCTGGTTGCGCGTGAATGGCCCCGAGACCAGCGAGGCGTCGGATATTCATGTGACCACCTGGAACACGGACCAATTACCAGCGTCGGTGGAGGTCAAGTGGATGTCATCGCAATACGCGGAGAAAGACACCAATCCGAAAAACATCGAGCGCGCCCATCTCACGGCAGGCAGCAGCCTGAATATTCGTGGCCACGTGTTGACCGTGCGTGCGATCGAACCCCAGACGGCCGAGCATCCCGCGTGGGTGCGCTTTGAGATGGCCGCCAATTCCAAACCGCGTTGACCTCACAAGCCTTGGCGATGGCCGCAAGGCCGGGATAAAGCCAAGCGCAAGTATCTGAAAACCACCATGTAATACACCGGCAATCAGGTACCAAATTTGCAGGCTTGGTTTGCTCCCTCTTGCGCCAGCGGGCGAGGGGGAAAATCACGGCCCTACCCCCACCACCCCATTACCACCCCATTGACCAGCGCGCCGCCGGCCACCAGCCAGACAAAGAGCAGGGCGGCCAGCAGCAGCGGGCGGTGGCCGGCGCGGGCGATGGAGGAGGCGTGCGTGCCCAGGCCCAGCGCGCCCATCGCCATGGCCAGCAGCAGGTTGTCCAGTTGCAGCAGCGCATCAAGCAGCGCCTGCGGCAGCACGCCCAGCGAACGCACGCCGGCCATGAGCACGAAGCCGAGCGCAAACCACGGCACCACCAGCCGCCGGTGCCAGGCGCGGGCGTCTTCTTCATCGTCCGGCTGGCCGCGCACGGCGAGCAGGGCCGAGAGCGCGAGCAAAAAAGGCGCGAGCATCATCACGCGGATCATCTTGGCGATCACGGCC
>Ga0209628_10003263_pt1 | contig 11304 bp, 11 predicted proteins | sample TergutCu122P4_FD_187285 | JGI IMG/M metagenome (GOLD analysis project Ga0209628, IMG submission 187285) | Cubitermes ugandensis P4 segment gut microbial communities from Kakamega Forest, Kenya - Cu122 P4 (SPAdes) (version 2) | ecosystem: Host-associated > Arthropoda: Insects > Digestive system...
GAAATGGGATAGGGGGGCTTGGACTATATTGACCTGGCTAAGGACAGGGAAGGGAGGAGGGGTTTTTAGTGTAGTAATCAACCTTCGCTTTTCCATAAAGCGCAGCGAATTTCTTGAGAAGCTGAGGACCGGTTACTTCTCAAAACGAACTCTGCTCCATGGCATGAGTTGGTGGTTGGTTAGTTGGTTGGTTGGTTGGTTGGTTAGTTAGTTAGATAGTCAGTTAGATAGTCAGTAAGTCAATCAGTCAGTCTGTCAGTTAGTTAGTTTGCAGTTTATTTTGAGCTTTTTCTTTCATTTGGAGTCTTCATTGATTATGCTAACGTCACTATCTCGCTAGTGAAACGTGAACAAGTCTCTCTAATAACAACGAAAGGTTCCTTTAACTACTCCAAATTTTTATGACAATTTTCACTGGTGTCCACTTACTCATTGAACACCCACTATACTCGTATACCGTATAACTACATTTTAACCTGAAAAAATTATTTATTTTTCCGAATTTGCAATGTGTGATACCAGTGTTGTTTCCATAACATTCTGGCAATGGTGTGTCACATTCGAAATCATTCACTATTTGAACTTTGTCCATCGTATCTTTTTTAACATAATAACTATATCACAAATTTAGGGACACAAGTAATTACCCATACCCCGGCAAAAGTATAAGACATGTCTGTAGGTTTTTGGGGCGGTTGTTGATCAGCTGCCACTCTTCTTTTGTGTTTCTGCACAATGTTAACAGTTTAATATTCCGACTTTTCGGAAGAAAGGTATTGCTTCCATCGTCTGGGCAACTAGACAGGCCGATCCACGTGAACCGGATTCAGTCACCATAAAGGTGGAGGAATATAATCCTCCGGCAATGCCGAAATATTCAACAAATACATCGTGTGGGAAACCTAACGGGACCAGCAAAGGAAGAGAAACTCACTTTGGCCCCATTGGCAAAGATACCCTAAACTCTAGTCCAAGAATTTGGTTTTTCGTATGGGGCCCAATACAATAGATGTTTACTTACTGTTTTTCCTGGCGACGGGACCGATCTTGTCCCCGAAACGTCATGTTTTACGAGTAAATCTTATTTCAAACAAGAGATAATCCAAATAGATAATGATTCGAAGAGTGTTTTGATGGACAACATCGTCTCAAATATTAATTTTATATAAAGTGTCGATCATAACCAAGATCATGATTTCTCAAGGACGAGGAAGAAGCCGTTTGTGTGCATCTTCAGACCCTCCATCAGTATTAGTTTGAAGGGGTGAGATAATGTACAATAGCGTTGGCCAGCACAGCCTGCCCTCCGGCCCAAATTCCATCCGCAGAACTGCCGGATGTAAAGATGTTTTACTACCTCATGTTACTAAGCGTTGATACTATGTTTATGGATATTCTATGCCATATGACGGAAACTGGGTGCGATTACAGGCCAGTATATGTTTATGCTGTCGTGGATAAAGTGGCACTGGGACAGGCTTCTCCGCGAATTCTTCTGCTTTCCAGTAAGTGTCACTCCACCGGTCACCCACACTCACGTCGTTAATTTACTGCGCTGCTCGACAATCGAAGGAGACGATAGCATCCTTAAATAGAAGAGTTGTCACACACACACACACACACACACAAAACAACACACACACACGTGACACATTCTCATTTCCTTACCTTACGAGTTGAGTTTCGTAGTGCAGCAATATTTTATATCAGGATTTTAGACGTGTTTGTCTTTTCTCTTCCACCCATAAATTCATTACGGGGATAATTCTGTGTCTGTACTTTCCATGACCATTTCGCTTATCGTTAAAATATTCTGGGATGTGACGTCATTAAGCCTAGTGGATATTTAACAATATGTACGGGAAAATTGCAGCCTACATTCTCATATTACAATCCTAAAGTTGGAGGAAACAGGTTCCTACGAAAGGCAGGTAAAACACTACCTAATACGCGGAGGCGGAAGGCAAGGTATCTTAGTGGACTCATTCTCTATCTTTAAGACCTCACATCTCTTCCACTTCCACACTTAATACCTCATCAATATATTCGTCGTACCTTGTTTAAATTTTACTCTGTCTCAAAACTTTTTACTCCAGATGTCTAAATCCTGCCCTAAGCCCTTCTATTCTGCAGGCTAAACTTCAAAATAACAAAACACACACTGCCTACACTTCATAGAAATTGAGCCGTAGTCGGTGCGTTCAAGACTTTTTAGGCGTCCTTATGAAGGTAAAGAGAAATCCGTATGTGGAGAACATGTACGTCCTTCCATCCGAGACCTCTTACCAGCAAACAAACTGGATTCACAGAATTCAGTATTTGAGTTATTTACAAGCTGTCGAGCAAGCATGAGTTCTGGAAACTTCGGCTCGGTGATAATCACACTTCAATTAAAGGGGTAATTAGTTTTGTACCCGTAATATTAATAATCCTTGATTGACCTTGACAAAATTCTGCTTGCATCGCAAAATCCGCACGCCTGCTCTGCTGTTATTATTTCACCATCTTCTATGCCATCACAATTTCGACCTTTTCTCTCCTCCGTCCACCAGATGAAAAATGCTCCTTCCACATTTTCTTTAACCTTCTTAGATTTCTTCTTCCTCTAGCCTGATATTGTATCAATGTTTACAGATTTAGCTTCAGATTAGGGCGTAGACTTATTGTAAGAGGCGTGGAATTAACAATCATGAAATATGGCGGACAGTAATTCAAAACAATTTGCGAAATGCTCCTTTTCTCTCTGTTTCTTCCACAGATTTAAAATTAAAAAATTCCAGAAAATCACCTGAAAATTCGTATGTACTAAACATGTCTTTCCACTTTCATATAACGCGAGCTATACGATTCCTCTGATTCCTCTACCATGCTTAGAATTGATTGCTACTTTCTTGTGTTTTCCGTTCAGGTTATTTGCAATCCATCTTAGCGCTACAGAAGCGGATTTATTATACTTCTATCATAAACATACCATAAAAGTGCCTAACTCTTAATGTATATTGTCTTATTTTTGTCAGATTTGAAACAAAAGTGGCATAGAATTCCACGAAATCTTCCCTGTAGGAGCAGAGTTATTCGTCCTTACGGACGGACGGACAGGCAGGCAGATAAACGGATCTAGTAGTCGCTTTTCGTAAATTGTTTTGCGAACTCACCCAAAACCCATCCGTTCTGGGAAAACACATGTGTACGTTTAGCCTGCTTCCTTCCAGAATCAAGCGGTTAGGCAAATAAAGGCAACGAGTTGTATTCTCAGATACGGAATCTCCCTTCACACCCGATCTCAGCAGGAAATGAACAGTACCAACAACACACATGAGAATTCGACTGCACTGAACCGTTTGCATGTTGGAACTTTCTGTTGTGTTACGTTCCGAGCTGCACAGACTTTGACTTCAATCCAAAGTAAGAATTTCTGCTTTCTGCGGAGATAGTGCATTTGTTGCCTCTACTGCTGTGGCAAATCTCTCCTCTTCCTTCGTCCTGTCGTTAAGTATCGCTATTTCTCAGCTCAGTGACCAAAACGCATCTTCTCCCCTTTCTTCGAAAATTTGGTGGAGGAAACTAGGACGAAAAGAGAGAAGAGGATAGCAAGAGACTCAATTCAAAGGCCTCGGGGCACGGAAAGACGTCGCTCGTACAAGAAATGTCGATACACTTTTCGCTATAGAGCAAAAGAGTTCTAAGGCACACTCCATCTCAGTGGCATCCAGAATTCCTGCTACAAACTGGCAAACGTAGAGCACTGTATCATCGAACAAGAGACCGTTAGGCTACTTAAGTGCTCAGTTTTTAATTTACGAAGATATTCAAAGGAAAGGACCGATAATACTAAATTTAGGGCAGAATATTCATACACAATCTACATGCTGGAATTTATAAATAACAAGTTCAATGGAGCAAAATCTTTCTTGAGACGCTATGAATAGTTCAACTATTAAAAAAAAACTCTTAACCTTTAATGGAACCCAAAAGTCTATTACCTTTTTCACAACCGCTCGCGTATTAATTGATAGTGGCATAAGGTGAATGGAAGAACAAGGGAAGGAAAGAGCAGATTAAAAAATACAGCGTCTCATTTATAAAAATTCCTATATTTCCATAAATTTCGCCCAAGTGTAAAGTGCTGACCATTCTGTAGTCTGCCTTACGACAGGTCCATAGCTACTTCCAAAGCGACTTCTCCACAGAGAGTCATCGCGTGCGTCCTCTTTCAATTTCCAGTATCCTCTTGCACGAGTATACCTAAGTTTATATAGTACTTGCTTACGACTCCTTCTTCGTCTTCTGTCACGTCTATCCTTCCTTCTATCTTTCTTTCAAGAATGTGTTTTAGAAGGAAGTTCCAATGCAAGATGGGACCAATCCAGTCACCCGTCCTCGTTTTTATTGCATGCAGGATATTCCTCTCCACCCTGACCCTATGTAGGCCTAATACCTCTTTATTTCTCAAATGATCTGTCCAACGAATCCTCTCCATCCTTCTCCAAAACCACCCTTTAAAACTTTCCAGATATTTATGTTCAACTTTCCGAAGTGTCCAAGTTACAGTACCATACAAAGCTAAACATACTCCAAATGTAGCATTTTAGTAGTTCCTTCCTTAAATTTAAGTCCAATTTGCTGGTGAAAGGAGTCTTCTTCTTGTTGAACGCTACCTTTGCCATGGCAATCTACTGACGTTATGGTAAGGTAAAGGTAAATTGGCTTCTGTGAAAACCATGAATGCGTAAGAAGAAATAGAGTTTTACCGCCACTTTTTCAGTACATTAATGGCGGTGTAATAAGCAACATGCTGTACAATATTTCCAAAACCAATTAATTTAAACAATAACTTCAGTGCAGTGGGCGCCATTATCAGACATTTTCTATGCATAAAACTGAACCTCATACAACTATTTTAGCATACACACACACACACACACACACACATTGGTTTAATATCTATGTATTTTCTACTGTCCGTATTCAAATGTTTTACTTTTATTAAGTCAATTAAAGCTCGGAAAGTGCAGGAATATGAATGCAGGAGAATGTGAGAGCCTCCTTCGACATCACATGATCATATTTATATGGGCAAGCTCAAAAATTATTTTTTTATATGCAGACCTAAGTGTTAAAATATCAGTGTTCTTCTCTCAGAGGGCAAGAACTATTTACCCAAAAGGACAAGCCTTTTTACTATTTTGTAAAATAATGCTGCTTATTCTACATGTACCAGACTCATTCTTGAAAATGTGTAATATTTTTCAGGCACTCTTTTCATGAACCCCCATTTATATTGCCATGTTTACAAAAGCCTGCAACTGGTACCTATTCTAAACCACATAAACTCTGTTCACACCCTTACAGTCTACTTCTTTCAGATCCATTTTAATATTATCGTCTCTTCTATTCCCACATCTCCCCAGCAATCTTCTTAATGCAGGTTCTCCCACTACACCCTTATGCACTTATCTTCTCTCCCATGCCTGCCACATGCCCCGTCCATCTAATTCTCCTTGTTTTGATCACCTTAAGAATATTTAGTGAGCAGTACAAACTTCGAAGCTCTATATCGTGATAGTTCCTCCAACCTACTGTTATTTCCTGCCTCTAAGCTCCAGATATTCTCAGCACTATATTTTCGAAAACTGCAGTGTACAAGTCTTTAGATTTTTTAAAATGTGGTTAGGTTATCAGTTCTTCAGGTATGTGACGCTGTGCCAGTGGGTATTTGGTTCCCGACATTTCGAGACAAAGAATTGGTCCTCAAAAGTTGGGAACCAAATACCAAGAACATCCCAGAAGAAATTATACCTCAAACTCCTATAACTTGGGTGATTTCAGGCTTCCCCCGCGATGTAACGTATATGAGATCTGTGCTCTTCTGGAATATTATGCAGCGTAGAGCTCTTGGCCCTTGATCCTTGAATACGAGACCGTTAGGTTGTCCCGAAACGTCGGAAAGGAATTACCACTCTATTCTGCATAATATCCCGCAGAGAGTGCAGATCTCTTGTAACTTCTTCGAGGCTTTTATACGGTGGGCTAAGCTCGGAATTTATGTTGGAATAATGGTAAAGATGTCCTTATTCACAGCATGAGGGCATGCGCGGCTGGAGTTACACGTATACTGCAGTTATTCTTAACCGCAGCACTGGATGCGGACGAATGGTTCACTTGACACCCCGACCACCTTACCCTGAGAAAGGGACCAGGATATCATTGGGGTAGGAAGCTGGTACGGCTCTAGAACCTGTCTGGACACTTCGGTCACGGAAACCTCTTAATGTTAAGATAAATGAATATCAGACGAAGATAAAAAAAAAGGTTATCCATGTATTCTTATAAGAAATGTGTACGTTTAGAAAGGTAGGGTATAATATTTTGAAAAGAAAATTTCAGAATAATTTAATAACCGAAATTCGCGAAAAAGTCCATTGCAGATGGTAAAGTTTTTTCTTGGTGTGTTTTATGCTATATTTTAGCCATTTCCCAGTAGGAATTTTTTGTATGTATGTATGTATGTACGTACGTATATATGTATTTATGTGTGTATGTATGTATGCATGCATGTATGTATGTACGTAGGTATGTACGTATGTATGTATGCATGCATGCATGTATGTATGTATGTACGTATGTATGCATGCATGCATGTATGTATGTATGCATGTATGTATGTACGCATGTATGCATGCATGCATGTATGTATGTATGTATGTACGTATGTATGCATGCATGTATGTATGTATATATATATGTATGTACGTAGGTATGTACGTATGTATGCATGCATGCATGTATGTATGTATGTACGTATGTATGCATGCATGCATGTATGTATGTATGCATGTATGTATGTATGTACGCATGTATGCATGCATGCATGTATGTATGTATGTATGTACGTATGTATGCATGCATGTATGTATGTATGTATGTATGTAGTTAGAATATCCTTTAATCTAGAAAAAAGTTATTTCAGTAATTTAAGAAATTGCATAAAAAATCAGACCTATTCACTTTGAACACCGGTTGTGTTCGACACAGTGATATTTTCATATTGTGTTCATGGTCCTAAAACCGAAATAATTTATGTATTACTGGATGCTTATATCTAACGGTTAACGACGTGAATAAAACTTATTCCTTGAATTTAGAATTTTTCTAAATACCCCCAGCAGATAGTATACACCTGGTATTCATTTCTGTTAGAGGCTGAGTCGAACCCAGGACCATGTTGCGGCCAGAAAGATTGAGTCAATAAAAAAATCCCAATGACCACATCGGGAATCGAATCTGAAACTTTCTGCCTTGTTGCGTGAATACAATAGCGAGCAGTGTTATGAGAGACACGTGGTTACTAAAGTATAGTGACTGTACAGTGAAGGTCAGGCATTAGATGGATATTCGCCTACACCGTAGCTGTTTCACTCGGCCGGCAGCACAGCGAAAATAAAAAATTAAAAAAATGTTAATAGAGTACAGGTCAGCACGGCCAGTGGAGCTTAATGTTCTGAAAGGACGTGAAAATGACGCAAGGAATTCAGCTCCCACACACTAATTTGTGTGGCCAGACGTGGTCCAAAGTGTTTCTTTTGCCATGCACGTTCTCTGTGAATTGCATTCCCCATGCAATTTTCGCGATCGCGTATGAGCGAAAGATTGAGGACTCATCAAACCTTAGTTATGACAAGAAACGACTTTGGAAGAACCACGTGCACAAGAATGAGGGCAACACTAAGAGTGAGTTGGGAGAAATGAGTTGTGAACATGTGGACTGGGTTCAAATGACGCAGGGTATGGTCCTAGGCTCAAAACAGACGGGAAATTTCTTGACCAGCTGAGCTACCTTTAGCTTTCCAAGAAGGGATCTTCTCCAAAGACATAGATACCACTCACAGCTACATGTGTTCCGGTGATACATTGATTTGGAGGAAGAAGATTACTGACACCATTGTGGTTCAGTAGTATAATTAACTTCCTCTGAAATTTCACATTGAAGTTTTGATAGTTCTCCCCTATAATTATGATTTCCACAGATAATCCTTCAAATCATCCGTTTCTGTGTAGCATAACTCTAGGAGAAGATGGTAGTGTCACTGAGTGATCTCGACACGAATTTTGAAAGTTCTTGCTAGAATGCTTGATGACCTTTATTGGCAAAGTACGACGCTGGAGTCGCGACCGAAGCATAGGCACTTCTTGACTCACTGACACCTTGGTATACTTTCACGAAATATTTTCGCCATAAATTTCGAGAGTTCTTAAGAAGAAGCTTCATAAATTGTTATCGGCAAAGCACTATTCTGTACTGCCAACTGAACCTCTATGCCATAATAGAAATTCACTGAATATTCACGCCATGAATTTTACGCGTCCTTAAGGCACAATTTGACATATACTGTTGACAAAGTACGACGCTGCAACGCCGACCGAGTCATTGGAACCAAATGAGTGCCGCATTAAAGCCGAACATTTTCATAAATCACGGCCATATGGCGTAACTATAATTAACTGTAAGAATACCAGCGAGCGATTGACAAAACAAGCGTACCATAACTTGGATAGCGTACTTCTTCCTTCTAACTTCGATATTTCTGCATTTTAAGCAAAACCCTGTATAGACACAGCCATATCCAGCATTCTGTCTTAAATACTAGTTCCACATACACGCAAGAATTGCTTGAAATGCAGTAGGAAGTTCAACGTAGCAGTTTCACTTCTAACCACACACGTCAGGTACGTGGGAAAAATTGGGGGTAAGATCGGATGCTAAATGAGGTATTCATACACTTCAAGAAAGACTAACTTCTTTATGAAATATATTACAATGGGGTATACCATAGCCAAGTAAAAATTAGGCCAATCCAAATATGTTTGAAGAAAGAAGACAGGTAATATACATATAAACGTAACATTGAGGCGTTTTCGCGAACCACTATTTTTGTGGAAGAGCAATAAATATTTCATATTCTGAGTGTGCGTCGGGTGCCTTATTTATCCAGATTGCAATAGGCATGTGCCGTATTACGTTGTCATCTCTGGCCTGTCTGGCTGTACCATTTCTTTCCACATTATCTTATAAAAAGCGCAATTTTGGGAAGAAACGTTATTGACATGACATAATGATGCTACTAGTCATTTTTCGCAGTTTTGGGTATGGGCCTAAAAATAAAGTTCCCTACAGGGAAAAATTCTTTTTGTCAGTATCTATTCAGAATGATCTGAACCTAAAAGATGCTTTCTCAGAATCGCTATTCGGTTTATTTTTATAATAACCTGTTAGGAAAGTCCAAGAAATCCGGGAGAACTTGTGAGATTTCTTTCCTCAAGGCGATCACTGTGTGCTTTAAAACCTTGTCTCCTGTTTAGAGACCGTGAAAATTACAATACAGTGAAACATGTCTTAAAAGGAACTTCGGTATAACTAAAACCAAACTTTAGCGAAAAAATTTACAGTTTCAAACATTTGGAGTCTCGAAATCCAAATTTCAAATGCCTCCATTAAATGGAACCTTGTTAGAAAGTACAAAAATTTCGACCCCTGGCGATTCCGTTACAAGCATGTTTCATTTTACATAGAATTATAATCTCAGCTCGTTCCCTTCAGTTAAAATTTATGTCGCCTGAGGGAAGAATATACATTTTATGGGAGTTCAGAAAACGCTCTTGAAAATGCAGTTTGACAGGGAGAGGAAATTGCAGATAGCTGGAGAAAGTCAGTATGTAACGAGCAGTGACTCAAATTCTGCGCTTCTTCTTATTATTAGGATAGTCAAATAAGTGAGAACAAGATCTGTACAAAATGTAGACCAGAAGAACGATGCTAAGAGATTAACTACCTCACATGTTCAATGCAAGATTAAGAAAAACTGTCAGGGTCTTCAGTGATTACAACTGATCGCGATTGTTGGGGTCTTCTGACTACGCAACAAGCATTTCGAGTGAGCAGCTGAATAACTAGCAGCTTCTGGAGAACGTGCCTGGAACATGAAATTGCGCGATCTACAATACTTCATAATCATAAATTCCAGTGTTTCGTGCCTAACCTTACTTAATAGACACATCCCGTTTTTTAATAAGCTGTATAAAATTTAAAAACCAATCACCATTCCAACACAACTAATATAGTGGGGATTTATTGTTTAACTTGTACAAACTCTAATTGTTTACCGAAAAGCTGACTGTATTGCCTATAATGATCATAATCATCATCATCATCATCATCCATCACGAGTTAGACCTTGATAGACCTGTTTCGGCTAGTCTAACAGTCTCTTCTAAGGTCTCCCAAGTCGTCTTCATCCATTTCGTCCATTATTCATACTACTAATACTATTTTTGGCATTCTGTTGTTGTTCATTCTTGTTGAATGTCGTGGCAAATTTCTGTATTGCCTGTCTGGTTGTTTAATCGCGCAGTACCGAAGGCATACATCAAATAGCGTCAAATAAGTTGGACAAATCCAAATCAGTGCACTCGCTTTTACTTGTTCTAATGCATGTACCGTGCATCTGTTATTGTTGTTATTTATTTCAACCAACCAATGCACAAACATATATTACATACAATAAAATACGTCTTTAAATAATGCATACTCCTACATGTTTCGACATCTACCTGTCATCAGCTGAGAGTTTTTACATTTGCGCCTCGCTATGTTACATAATTTATTAACAACTGCAATTTTAAAAAAAATTATGTAACTTAGCGAGTTGCAAATTTGAAAAGTCTCTGATGATGACATACAGATGCCGAAACGTGTAGGAGTATGCACTATTTAAAGAGATACTGTATTATGTGTAATATATGTTTGTGCATTTGTTGGTTGAAATAATTAAAAATGAATTTTACTTGTTTCATGAAATATCACATAACCGCGAAATTCGTAGGCGTAACAGACGACAGCCCAGCCGATATTTGAACCTCGTACTGGCCACGTCAAACCGTACAGATGTTTCCTGCTAGGCTCATCTTAGGTCAGACGTCTCTGGCAATGCTCCTAGAGAGCGTACTTATACCTGTCATGCCCTAACCTCAACATTATATACGTTGCAATCCGATACTAACCGATTGCTTCCAGCAGACGACCAGATTTAGCTCGAAATGAAATAGATATTCGACGTACCTGATCCCGGCGTTACTCGCGTTTCTACCTCGCTTTGCTGTTCGACTCATCTGCCTACTCCTTCAAATCCCGTAAGCTCTACCTGTAACCCCCACCCCTTCTTCAGCTGTATACATTTGTGTTTTTCATTTACATACCAACACAAACGTTTTGAAGTCTATATATATATATATATATATATGAGGGTT
>Ga0209628_10003264_pt1 | contig 11302 bp, 10 predicted proteins | sample TergutCu122P4_FD_187285 | JGI IMG/M metagenome (GOLD analysis project Ga0209628, IMG submission 187285) | Cubitermes ugandensis P4 segment gut microbial communities from Kakamega Forest, Kenya - Cu122 P4 (SPAdes) (version 2) | ecosystem: Host-associated > Arthropoda: Insects > Digestive system...
CATAATAGACGTATGCCCGCCGGACGCGATAAAAGCCAAAAATGACGGTTGCAGGTCATGGTTTTCAATATAAGCCGCGGCGACATGACCTTTTATGTGATTTACAGGAATAAACGGCACGTTTAGTTTATACGCCAGGGCTTTGCCGAAATTCACCCCGACCAATAAAGCCCCGATCAGACCCGGCGCGTAAGTCGCGGCAACGGCGCCGATTCGCGGCGCGCGCGCCGAACGAAGTTCGGCTATGGCGTCGCGCCCTACATATTTTACCGCTTCTTCGCATAGCGAATAGATCGCTTCCGTATGCGCCCTCGATGCGATTTCAGGCACTACGCCGCCGTATTTGGCGTGAATGTCAGCCTGTGTCAAAATTATATTCGACAATACTTCCCTGCCGTCCCTGACGATTGCGACAGACGTCTCGTCGCATGAAGATTCTATACCCAGTATCAGCATTGATTTTATTCTCAAAACTCCATTTCTTTTTGATGAAAAGCCGCCGTCGATACCGCCGCCGCAATTATAATATAGGCTATATATTCAACAACCGGCATAACCGGCGGGCCATTTCCGTCTATTCCCGTAAAAATCCTGTTTATAACATTTGATATGAAATGGGATGTATAATTCGATGCGTTTTCTTTCGCTATTATAAAAAACATGAATTCGATCACCCCGCCAATCAAGCCAGCCGCAAGCAATATATACAGGATCATCGAAAAAGTTTTTTTCTGCAATCCGTAAACCGCGATCCCCGCGATGGCAGCATATGCCAGCATGTGCAAAAAATATCTGAATGCAATCATATAAAGCGCCGGTATTGAATTTATACCGCCCAAACAGCCGTTTACGGCATAGGCCATATAGTGAAACAACGGCAGGAATCCACAGATAACGATTCCCGATAATGCCATCAGTATAAACTTTGCGATCACAATTTTTGTTTTGTTTATGCCAAACCCTACAAGCGCAATCAAGTTTTTTGAATTCAAGTCGTCCGTATATATTGCAGAGAAGAAAAACCCTCCGGCTATCACAGGCAGCATACCGAAAAAAAGATTCGCGTCATTGACAACGGCGCTCGGAGCCCGATATCCGTTTGTTATATTTGTTATAATCAAAACAAACAGAAAATATAAAACAGCCGTCGAACCAAAATAGATATACATACTTTTTTTATGGATCAAACGGTATATTTCGGAGTTAATCAATTTTAGCATTCTTACCGCCTTCCCCCGTCAGTTGTATAAAATATTCTTCCAGTGTCGTTTCCTGCCGGTAAAGTTCGTAAAGTTCAACGCCGCCGTCTATTAAAGCGCGGGCGATTTGATTCGACTTCTCGAAATGGGATTGTGATTGTATCATCAATTTTTTACCGTCCGCTGTTTTTTCTGTTTCGGTTATTCCCAATGATGATTTTAAAACAGCCTGCGCTTTTGATATATCATCAACTTCGCTTATCAACGATTTTTTTGTGTGTTTATGTAAATCCGTATGGGAAATCTCCGTCAAAAGCACGCCCTGCTCGATAAAACCGAACCGCGTCGCTATCAAATCAAGCTCGCTTAAAATATGCGAGGATATAATAAAAGTTGCGCCCGACTGCGCGTGAATATTTTTTATCGCCGCCCGCATATCCACGATCCCCTGCGGATCAAGTCCGTTGATCGGTTCGTCCAGCACAATCATTGACGGGGAACCGAGCAATGCGCCTGCGATACCGAGCCTGTGTTTCATACCGAGCGAAAAAGTTTTGAACGGCTTTTTTACTCCGTCAAGCCCGACCAGTTTCAATAACCGTTCCGGTTCGTTTTTGTCCCTGACCCCTTTTACGCGGCAGAGATATTCCAGGTTTTCTTTTGCGTTCAGATACGGAAAAAATGACGGATTGATCAAAAATCCCATTTGCCGGCGCGCCGCGTTTAAATGATTTATATTATGATTGATTTCGATTGTGCCGGAAGTGGCTTTGGCAAGCCCCATGACGCATTTGAAAAACGTGGTTTTCCCCGCCCCGTTGCGTCCGACAAGACCATAAATATCGTTTTGCTTCAAAGTGAGCGAAACATTGTTGAGCGCGTGACGTTCGCCGTATTTTTTAGTCAGATTTTTTGTCTGCAAGATTGTCTGCATTATGCGTCCTCCCGCCGTAATATCAAACTCATCAAAACCGCGTTTTCTTTCGGATTCCGATAATAATTTTTTCTTATTCCGTCGACTTGAAATCCCAATTTTTTATATAACGCGATCGCGCCGCCGTTAGATTCCCGGACTTCGAGCGTCAATTCTTCCGTTTTTCCGTTTTCCGCGTATTTAAAAATCACTTCAAGCATTACGGTTGCGACATTCCTCCGCCGCTCGGATTTTTTAACGGCTACGTTTAATATCTGAATCTCCGGCCCCAGATCATACGCGAATAAATAGCCGATCATTTTATAATCTTCAAACGCCGCAAAACAAATCGTCAGCGGATTATCAAAAACCTCGATAAACGATTGCCTGCTCCACGGGTCTCCGAAACTTTCATTTTCAATTTCGCATACGTTATTTATAAAATCTTTGCTAAGGGCGAATATCTTAAACATTCCTCAATTTTCCCCCGTCAAATCTTTTATTATCCTGTCAACCGAATTTTTTATATTATCAAAACATTTTTCGTATATTTCGAGACTTCCGCCGTACGGGTCGCCGACATCTTCCGGCATGCTTAAAATCTTATCCCCGAATTTCGGGAATTCTTCTTTTAATTTCGTTTGGTGATACGCCGTTATTCCGTAAATCCATTCGGCTTTTTCAACAATATCATCGTCGATTTGTCCGGATTCGTGCGTAATTTCTTCGATATTTTGCACGATATCCTGCGATACCAGAATTTTTTTCGCATTCGCGGACATACGACTCCCCGAATCCGTGCGAAGCCCCCGCGATTCCGCCGTAAAATTTTTACCGAGTTTTTTCATCTCGCTGTTGAAATAATATTCAGCCATAGGCGACCTGCATGTATTTCCCGTACATACAAACAAAATTAGAATTGTATTTTTATCTTCGTTTTGAGCAATCATATAACTATCCCGAATAAATATAAAATCTATAACACACATTATACACGATATCAACTGCTATTACAACAGTTAAAATATATATTGTCAAAAAATTCACAATTTAATTATTGAATTATAATATTATAATTATAGATAGCGAGGAGAATAAAACAAAAATGAACATTTTAGCTTTACGAAAACATAAAAAATTAAAGACTCTATTTGAATTTATAAGTTTTTTGGCCGGGGTGATTATTTTTTCCGCGGGGATCGGACTTTTTATAACTCCCGGCAAAATCGCGATCGGCGGTTTTACCGGAATATCAATTATTTTAAATAATCTTTTTTCGTTTCCGGTAGGCGTCGTTATAATTATCCTGAATATCCCTATGTTTATCATATGCGCGAAAATTTTCGGATTAAAATTTATATTCAAAACGATCGTCGGCGTTATCGCTTCATCTGTTTTTATCGATATATTCGGGCTTTTACATCCGTTTAAAGATGTTCTGAGCGTGGAGCTGTGCGCGCTTTTCGGCGGGGTTTTACAAGGCGTAGGGCTTGGGATTATTTATCTCAACGGTTATACGACAGGAGGTTCTGATTTAGTAATCTGGCTATTAAAATTAAAATTCCCGCATATCACATCCGGATTTATTTTGTTTATTTTAGATTCTGTCGTTGTGACAGTCGCGGCGATCATCGCCAAAGACGCGCAGTCCGTGTTATATTCGGCAATCGCGATTTTTTCTTACACAAAAGTTTTGGATACGATCCTCGGTTCAAGCGACAGGGCAAACCTCGCTCTTATTATTAGCAATCATTATACAGATATCGCCGACAATATCATGTCGGTTTTAGACAGGGGCGTGACTGTCATCGAAAGCAAAGGCTGGTTTTCAAAAGAATCAAAACCTATGATCATGTGCGTTATCGACCGTTCGCAGATGTACACGCTCAAAAATATAATAAACGATTACGACCCGAACGCGTTTTTTATCCTCACCGACGCGCGGGAAGTGATTGGATTGGGGTTTAAAGATATTGACCCGAATAAGATAAAGAAATGATTGATTTACAAACGTAGGGCGGGAGCAAGCCCCCGCCCTACGTTATATTAAAATCATTTTATATTTATTCCCGCCAAAACATTCATGATTGTTTTCAGGCAATCAATAATATTTTCGCCTTCTTTCAAAAAATACGCGACGTGCGGTTTTTGTCCCATCGACAAAAGCAGCCTGCCGTTCATTTTTGCGGCGGCGATCGTCCATTTTTCGAGCATTTTCCGCCCGTATGGTTTTGCGAGTATGTCCGCGTGTATGATAATCGATTTTTTATCTTTGTTCTCGATTGAATCGATAAATTCGATACACGCGCTGTTTCTGATCAACGCGATATCTATAAGATTTTCCGTCGCTCTCGGTATAATCCCGAACCTGTCCATCAATTCGTCTTTTAAATCGTCCGCATCTTCGTTGTTTTCGACAGCCGCTATTCGTTTATATATTTCGATTCTTAATAGTTCGCTTTCGATATACCGGTTCGGGATAAACGCGTCGACCGCTATATCAATTAAACATTCCGTGGGTTCGGGTTCGTAATTTTCGTCGGTTTCATGCGCCCCCTTTTGAAAGGGGGTGCGTCTCGAACTTTGTTCGAGTATGGCGGGGGTTTGCGGGCCTACATAATCGTCATAATCATCATCGTCCCCGTTTTCTGAAACGGTATCATCATCTAACCCATACTTTTCTTTTAATTTCAATTTTTTCTTTTCTTCGTTCACGGCTTTTTCGAGAATCTTCACGTATAAATCATATCCAACAGCTTCCATTTGGCCGTGCTGCTCCGCGCCGAGAAGATTCCCCGCTCCCCTGATTTCAAGGTCGCGCATGGCGATTTTAAACCCTGAGCCGAATTCTGTATATTCGCGTATCGCCGTAAGTCTTTTCGCGGCGACTTCGGTCAGAACTTTATTTTTGGGATACGTAAAATACGCATATGCCCTTCTGTTCGACCGCCCTACCCTGCCTCTTATCTGGTGAAGCTGCGCAAGCCCTAACCTGTCCGCGTCTTCGACGATAAGCGTGTTCGCGTCGGGTATGTCTATCCCGGATTCTATGATTGTCGTACAAACCAAAACGTCGATTTCGCCGTCGAGCATACTTCGCCAGACTTTCGAGAGCGAATCTTCGTCCATTTGGCCGTGCCCCACGCCGATTTTTATTTCGCCGTGCCCCGCGATATTCCCGCAGAGTTCGGCTAACCTATACGCCCTTTGATCGATCGTCTCTACCCGGTTGTGTAAATAAAACACCTGGCCTCCGCGCCTTACTTCGTTTTTTATAGCTTCGGCTATGATATTCTCGTCGTACTCGAAAATATAAGTCTGTACGGGGATTCTGTCGTGCGGGGCTTCTTCTATGACCGACATGTCCCTGATCCCCGACAACGCCATGTTTAAAGTTCTGGGGATCGGCGTTGCGGTCAAAGTCAAAACATCTATATTTTCAGCCAGCTGCTTTAATTTTTCTTTATGCGCGACCCCGAACCTCTGCTCCTCGTCGACTATAAGCAGTCCCAAATCTTTGAATTTGATATCTTTTTGTATAATTCTATGCGTGCCGATAACGATATCGATCGTTCCGGCTCTTAATTTTTTTATAATGGCTTCCTGTTCTTTTTTTGATTTAAACCTCGAAAGAAATTCGACTTTTACGGGGAATTCCCTGAATCTTGACAAAATCGTCTGATAATGCTGCCACGCGAGAATGGTCGTGGGGACCAGAATCGCCGCTTGTTTTGATTCGGACACGCATTTAAATACGGCCCTTAACGCGACTTCGGTTTTCCCGAATCCGACGTCGCCGCACAATAACCGGTCCATAGGGACAGAACGTTTCATGTCGTCTTTTATTTGTTCGGCGCAAATTAACTGGTCGTCGGTTTCGGCGTATTCAAACAGCGACTCGAAATCTTTCTGCCATTCTGTGTCCTCGGCAAAAGCGTATCCTCTTTTACTTTGTCTCGCGGCATAAAGCTTTATTAATTCGTTTGCGATATCCCTCGCCGCTTCTTTTGCTCTTGTCTTGGCTTTATTCCAGTTCGGCCCGCCCATTTTCGACAGCCTGACATTCGCGTTTTCACTCCCCGCGCCGATATATTTTGAAACCAAATCCAATTGATTGCACGGCACATATAAAACATCAGTACCCTGATATTTTATTTTTATAAAATCTTTCTGCACCCCTCCCGAAACGTCCAATCTTTCTATCCCCGAAAACATGCCTATGCCGTAATTGCTGTGAACGACATAATCCCCCACGGACAAATCCGTATAAGACATAATTTTCTGCCGGGATGTTTTCGCGTATTTCCCCCCGTGTTCCTGAACGCTCCGGGCATTCCGCCTTTTCAAAGATTCCGCCGCCCTGCCCGTCGCGCTGTCCGTGACCAAAACAAACTTTTGTTTTGGCAGTTCGAATCCCTGCATGTCGATTGTATTCAGGGCGGGCATTGAATCCGCTCCTATGGGTTTATATTCAATTTTCGGCGTTTTTATAACGGACACGAACCCCGCCGGGAGTTTTTCTATATCGCTATATTTTTCAGCCATGTCTTTCGAATCGACAATAATATATTTTATTTCAAAATCAGTCAGATATTCCGCGAAGCTTTTTATACCCGCGTCGGAATCGAGAAATAGGATGACCCTGTATCCGGCCGACGCGTATCTGTCCAGATCTTCTTTTAATATATTAAATCCCTCTGAAAAATGCGGCGATTGCCTTGTTGTAAAAGAATAAAGCCCGGAAAGTTTCATATCCAGCCCGCTCACGAATGTGTCGCAAATCACGGTTTTAAAGTTGAGGCGCGCTATATGAAAATCTTCGAGAGACGCGCAATACTCGGCGTTTTTCCCGTCGATATATCCTTTTTCGATCAAATCCGCGACCGTTTCGTTCATGATCTGCTCAGACGTTTTCTGTTTCTCGTTTACTTTTACCGATTCGTTTACAAATAAAATCACGTCGTCCGCGCTGAAATAATCGAGCAGGCATTCTTTTTTTTCGTAAACACACGAAATAAACCGGTCTTTTGAAGTTATATCCTCGTTATTTTTGAGACTGTCTATTTCAAAAAACAATCTGTCTCTGACGCTTTCTTCCGTATTTTTTCTTTTTGTCAGGTTTTCCAAAATTTTAATACAATTCTCTTTCGCTTTATCATCGAGCAAAGTTTCGGCCGCGGGAATAACCGTAAATTCTTTTATGTTTTTTATTCTTCTCTGCGTGAGCGGGTCAAAAATCCCCATAGAATCGATTTCGCTGCCGAAAAGCTCCATTCTCACGGGATAATTTTCCGAAGGCGAAAAAATATCTATTATGCCGCCCCTGATCGAGAATCTCGCCGGTTCTTCGACTATATCGGTTCTTCTATAACCCGCCGCGACAAGCTTGTTCAAAAATTCATTTATATTATTTATCACCCCGCCGAGTTTTAAATCAATCGAATAATCGATCAGTTTTTCGGCGGGCAGAGTATATTGCAGCAAAGCGTCGAGGGTTGTGATGACAACGTCAAAATTTCCGTTTGAGACTTTCCCGAGAATTTTCATTCTTTCCTGTTCAAACGGATTATTTATATTTTCCATGCCCATAAATATAAAATCTTTTTTCGGATATAAATAAACCCTCTCAAAAAAATTCAGCATGGAGTTTTGAAGTTTTGCCGCCGATTTTTCGTCCCCCGCGACGATCAGGGCTTTTTCTTTCATATCCCGGCATACAGCCGCCGTGAAAGTTTCCAGACTGCCTTCGCCGAGCCCCTGCGCGATCATCGGGAACCGTTCCTGCGCTTTTTTCAGTTTGCCTAATTCATAGACAAGATTTTTGTACTCTTTGTCGCTTCTTATCGCGGACAGTATTAACTCCGTGAAAATCCCCCCTTATTGAATTTCGGGCGACCGCAAGGGTCGCGCCCTACTTGTGATACTTTCTCCCCGTCGTTATCGAATACGCCCTGTAAATTTGTTCCGTCAGCATTACCCGCGCCAGCCTGTGCGAAAATGTCATATCCGAAAGTGACAAAAGATAATCCGCCGATTTTTTTATTTCGTCAGACAACCCGTGCGACGATCCGATTATAAAATCTACCGATGAAAAATTTACAGCTTTTTCACCGTATAAAAGAGACGCGAAATCCTCGGACGATAACTTTTTACCCTCCACGCACAATGCTATTTTATATGAATTTTTATTTGTTTTTGCGAGAATCTTTTCCCCTTCTTTTTTCAGGCAGGCAATAATTTCAGATTCGCCGGGTTTTTCGGGGAGTTTTTCTTCTTTTATTTCTATATCTTTAATATCAAACGCCGGATTTAGCCGTTTTATATATTCGTCTGCGGCGTCTTTAAAATATTTTTCTTTCATACCGCCGACATAAATTATATTTATCTTTCTCATTGAAAATTTATTTATCCTTCCGCGGCGTTTGTGATATCGATTTCGGGCATATCCTGATGTTTTGGCTTTACGTTTGTTTTAGGCTTGTTGGGATTCAGCAAAACTTTTTTCTCCGAATTGGGATTGAGCGGATTCAGGACTTTTTTTTCGTTCTCTGTGTTTATATTCAAATTGATCATTTTAGACGGGTTCGATTTGGGCGCGACGCCGAGATAAACAGTCCCGACATTTAATTTCGCTTCCAGTATCATTTTCCGCGATTCTTTGACGGCGAGCTCTTTTGTGTTATTTTCCCCGCTCAAGTGAAACAACATAATTTTCCTCGCCCCGTTTTTGATAAGATGCGGCAGAGTTTCCGCGCATTCTTTATTCGATAAATGCCCGAGTTTGGATTTTATCCTCTGTTTTACCTGCGCGGGATACGAAGAATTTTTGAGCATTTCCGGATCGTGATTCGATTCTATGTATATGACTTTGCATCCGCACATCGCATCCATGATCTCTTTTGTCATATGGCCGATGTCCGTTGCGATCCCGACGGCTTTCTTTGATTTTTCACCGTTGTGCCTGATTATATATCCCACGCTTGCTTTACTGTCGTGGGGAGTAGGATAACATTCGACTTGTAAATTGCCTATTATCGTGCTTTCTTGCGGGGTTATAAAATTTATGACTGCGCCGAGCGCGGATTTATAATCGTCGGCTAAATTGTCGAACGATTCCCAAACCATATAAACGGGGATTTTATGTTTGCTTATCAAAACTTTCAATGCGCTCACATGATCGATATGTTCATGGGTGATAAAAATCGCGTTTATATCCGTGATTTTTAAATTGATTTCGGCAAGCAGTTCCGTCATGGCTTTCGCCGTACGTCCCGCATCGATCAGAATATTCGTTCCGCCGCAGCCGATAAATACAGAATTTCCGGACGATCCGGACGAGAGCGAACACGTCGATATTTCAGATATTTCAGGTATTTCCAATATTTCAGCCATATGATTTTATACTCCCCGTATTTTTTTATGTTAATTTTAATATACCTCAAAATTATTCCTGAGCATGAAAACATTATGATTCAAACAAGCCTGCGGGGCGTGAAAGATTAAATCGGGAGTTTTCGCCCCGATAAAATAAGGCTGTTCGAGAACCAACCGTTTATCGTTCGTCCAATCCGGAGGGTTTATTCCGCGGTTATAAAACGCCTGCTCCACATAAGTCGCGAGAATACACAATTCACGGAATTCTTCGCGGCTTAAATGATCAATATCAATAGAAGATAAATCCAAATTATTATATAAACGTAAAATATCAGCGATTTTACCATATTTTATATTGTGAAGAATATCGCTGATAAAAATCCGTTTGTCGTTTTTGTCGTCAAGATAAATATAATCAATTATCATTTAAAATCCGCCTTATAATCATATCCTGAAAAACATCGGCATAATTTGCCCGCCGTTGCCTCATACCCATAATATTAATTGATTTATCCGAAAAATATTTATATAAAATATCATTTAATTCTTCTTTTGACGTAATATTTAAAGACTTTGCAAGCATAACAGCGTCGTCCAGATCTTTATTATCGCGTGCCGCGAATAATTTCATAGCCAGCGCCTGTTCTTCCGAACTTATGCGTATAGATAACGTCCCGAATTTGCCGAAATCGATAAAACATAATTCTTTCATTGAATTCACAAATATTTTAACTTCTTCGTTCAGCCAGCTATCCGGCAAATTATTACGTTCGCCGACGCGTTTCACGCACTCGTTAAATTTATTCCTGTCGTTGAAATCGGTTAAAACAATATCAATATCGTCAGACGATTTTAAATTATTATACGCAATGGCAATCGCGGCTGCTCCGCATACGTTAATAGTGGCGTAACTCTGTTCTTCCGCCAGTTCGTCGCCCAATTCGTGCAATAACGCTAATATTTGTTCTTTATCCATAAAACACCCTATAAAAAATCAACCCCGTAGGGGACGCAGTCCTCTGCGTCCCCCCGACGCAATCAACCAACCGATCAACAACATAACATCAAGGATTCAGCCTGTTCGGCCCTCTGAATAAAAACATCGCGTCTTTTATATGCAGGCCAAGCAAAAGCATCGTGAGCCTGTCAACGCCGATCGCGAACCCGCCGTGCGGGGGGCAGCCGTATTTGAAAAATTCAAGGTAATCTTTGACGTCCTCGCCCAAGCCCATCGTCTCGATCACTTTTTTCATCACGTCATATCTGTGCTCCCTCTGCGCGCCCGACGTTATTTCGACGCCGCGCCATAATAAATCGAACCCCTGCGGGATCCCGTTTTCCCTCATGTGATAAAACGCGCGTTTTTCAGAATCAAAATCCGTGACAAACAAAAATTCGCTGCCGTATTTTTCTTTTGATAATTTAAAACACAGGCTTTCGGCCTCGGTCGTCAGATCGCCTTTTTCGTAATCGGGCACCGTATAGCCGTAGCGCGTTTCGAGCTCGGCGTATATATCTTTCAATTTCATGATCGGGAACGGTTCTGCCGGCACGACGACTTCAAATCCGAACTTTTCTTTGATTTCTTCGCCGTATTTTTCGTTTACTTTCCGTAACATATATGTCAGCAATTCTTCTTCCATTTTCATAACGTCATAAAACGATTCTATATAACTGAATTCAAGGTCAAAACTCGTAAACTCAGTCGTATGCCTGCTTGTGTATGATTTTTCGGCCCTGAAACACGGCCCCACTTCAAAAATCCTGTCAAACCCCGCCGCCATCGCCATCTGTTTATAAAACTGCGGGCTTTGCG
>Ga0209628_10003265_pt1 | contig 11302 bp, 15 predicted proteins | sample TergutCu122P4_FD_187285 | JGI IMG/M metagenome (GOLD analysis project Ga0209628, IMG submission 187285) | Cubitermes ugandensis P4 segment gut microbial communities from Kakamega Forest, Kenya - Cu122 P4 (SPAdes) (version 2) | ecosystem: Host-associated > Arthropoda: Insects > Digestive system...
GCGAACCACCGTCACCCCCTCCCTCGGGGAGGGGGCCGGGGGGAAGGCCCGCACTCTCCTGAGCGGGCGCAGCCCGCGAACCACCGTCACCCCCTTCCCCGGGAAGGGGGCTGGGGGGAAGGCCCGCACTCTCGGGCGCAGCCTTTTGTTCCACGCTTTCCCCCGCTTGCGGGGGAAGGCCCACATCCACTCCTGCGAGCGACTGATTCAGCGCCCGCTCCATGCCGGACAATTCCTGCGTCACGCTCGATTCCAGCGAGCGTGACGATTCCTCGACCTGCTGCTGCATTTTCTTCAATTCTTCGAGCCGGATTTCGCGTTCGATGTCCGCCTTCACGTCGCCGACATAGCGTTGCAGGCGGCCCAGCAGATGGCCGGCGGTGCGCGCCACGCGCGGCAGCCGTTCCGGCCCGAGAATGACGAGCGCCACCACGGCAATGACGATCAGCTCGGAGAAAGCGATGTCAAACATGATAAAGCCCTCCCCTTGAAGGGGAGGGCTTTGATGCGCCCCAAACCATCACGACCGGGTTTTTTCCTTGATTTCGCCTTCGATGGTCTGGCCGGTGACTTGCGGCGGCGGCTCGGCGGATTGCTCGGTGGTGCCTTCCCTCATGCCATCCTTGAAACCTTTCACGGCGCCGCCGAGATCCTGGCCGATGTTGCGCAGCTTTTTCGTGCCGAAAATCAGCACGATGATCAGCAAAACGATCAGCCAATGCCAAATGCTGAATGAACCCATAGCCGCTCTCCTGTATTTCCGTCGCCTGTCTATCGTTTGATCATGCCCGGCAGAACGTTCGGGCCGCCGATGATGTGAAGGTGCACATGATACACCTCCTGCCCCCCGACCCGCCCCGTGTTGATGATGGAACGGAAGCCCTGCTCCGCGCCCTGCTCGCGCGCCAGCCGTCCGGCCACGGCGAGCATGCGGCCCAAGGCCGGTTCGTGCCCGGCTTCGCATTCATAGAGGGTGGCGACGTGGACTTTGGGAATGATGAGGAAATGCACCGGCGCGATGGGATGGATGTCGTGAAAGGCGAAGACGTGCTCGTCTTCGTAAATTTTCTTGGAAGGAATGTCCCCGCGCACAATGCGGCAGAACAGGCAGTCGTTCATTTCAGCCTCCGACCCGCGACTTTTTTTCGTCGATGCCGGAGATGCCCTCGCGGCGGTACAACTCGACCAGCACATCGTCCGGCCCGAGGCCGAAATGCCCGAGCAGCACCAGGCTGTGGAACCACACGTCGGCCACCTCGCGCACGATGTGCAGGCGGTCGCCATCCTTCGCCGCCATGATGGTCTCGGCGGCTTCCTCGGCGATCTTTTTGCAGATGGCATCGGTGCCCTTGGCGTAGAGACTGGCGACATAGGAAGAGTCTGGCGCCGCGGTACGGCGTTCCTTGAGGGTTTCGGCGAGGCGGTACAGCACTTGGGCGTCAATCATTTGTATATCTCCTGGGGGTCTTTCAACACCGGGTCGACCGCCTTCCAGCGGCCATCGTCCAGTGTCTGGTAAAAGCAGCTGCGCCGCCCGGTATGGCAGGCGATGCCGCCCGTCTGCTCGATTTTCAGCAGCAGCACGTCGTTGTCGCAATCGGTGCGAATTTCGCGCACTTTTTGCGTGTGGCCGGATTCCTCGCCCTTGTGCCAGAGCTTGCCGCGCGAGCGCGACCAATACACCGCTTCGCCGCACGCCAGCGTGCGTTCGAGCGCGGCGCGATTCATCCACGCCACCATGAGAATTTCACCGCTCACCGCGTCTTGCGCGATGGCCGGCGCGAGGCCGTCCGCGCCCCAGCGGATGTCGTCCAGCCCGCTCATAGCCTGACCTCGATGCCGCGCGCGCGCATGTATTCCTTCGCCTCCCGCACGGTATGTTGGCCGTAATGGAAAATGCTGGCCGCCAGCACCGCGTCGGCGTGGCCTTCGAGCACGCCCTCGGCCAGATGCGCCAGTGTGCCGACGCCGCCGCTGGCGATGACGGGAATGTCCACCGCGTCGCACACGGCGCGCGTGAGGGCCAGATCGAAACCGTTTTGGGTGCCGTCGCGGTCCATGCTGGTAAGGAGTATTTCGCCCGCGCCAAGCTGCTGCACGCGCCGCGCCCAGTCGATGGCGTCGATGCCCGTGCCCTTGCGCCCGCCGTGGGTGAAGACTTCCCAGCGGCCATCGCCCGCCTGCTTGGCGTCGATGGCCACGACGATGCACTGCGCGCCGACCTTGCCGGAGGCATCGGCGATGAGTTGCGGATTGAGCACGGCGGCGGTGTTCATGCTCACCTTGTCGGCGCCCGCGTTGAGCAGCCGCCGCACATCGTCGACGGCGCGCACGCCGCCGCCCACGGTGAGCGGAATGAAAACTTGCTCGGCGACCTGTTCGACGACGTGAATGATGATGTCGCGCTCGTCGGAACTGGCGGTGATGTCGAGAAAGGTCAGCTCATCCGCGCCCTGCTCGCCGTAGCGGCGGGCGATTTCGACCGGATCGCCCGCGTCGCGCAGGCCCTCGAAGTTGATACCCTTGACGACGCGGCCCGCTTTGACATCGAGACAGGGAATGATGCGTTTGGCAAGCATGGGAAATCAGCCCCCGGAAGAAGTTGCGAATTTGTCCGCCTCGGCCTGGGCTTTTCTGAAATCGAGCGTGCCTTCATAAATGGCCCGCCCTGTGATCGCGCCCATGATGCCTGCGGATTCGACTTTGCACAGCGCCTTGATGTCCTTCAAGGCGGCGATGCCGCCGCTGGCGATGACCGGAATGCGCAGCGCCTGCGCCAGTCTCACCGTGGACTCGATGTTCACGCCGCTCAACATGCCGTCGCGGCCAATGTCGGTGTAGATCACCGCTTCGACGCCGTAGTCCTCGAATTTTTTCGCCAGATCGACGACATCGTGGCCGGTCATTTTCGACCAGCCATCGGTGGCGACCTTGCCGTCCCGGGCGTCGAGGCCGACGATGATGTGGCCGGGAAACGCGCCGCAGGCGTCATGCAGGAAGCCGGGGTTTTTCACCGCCGCCGTGCCGATGATGACGTAGGCAATGCCGTCGTCGAGGTAGCGTTCGATGGTGTCCAGATCGCGGATGCCGCCGCCCAACTGGACGGGAATGTCATCGCCGACGGCGGCGGTGATGGCCTTGATGGCCGCTTCATTTTTCGGCTTGCCGGCGATGGCGCCGTTGAGGTCCACCAGATGCAGGCGGCGCGCGCCCTGGGCAAGCCAGTGCCGGGCCATCGCCGCCGGGTCTTCCGAGAACACCGTGGCATCGTCCATGTCGCCCTGTTTCAGGCGCACGCAGTGACCGTCCTTGAGGTCGATTGCAGGTATTAGGAGCATATTAAACCTTCCCCCCGGCCCCCTCCCCGAGGGAGGGGGTGACGGTTGTTCGCGGGCTGCGCCCGCTCAAAATGATTGAACCCTCCCCGCTTCTCTCCCCGAGAAAGGGGGTAGCGGTTGTTCGCGGGCTGCGCCCGCTCGAAAAGAATGGAAGATGAAGATGGATAAAGAGAAATCATTTCAGTTCGCGGCAGTGTGTCAAGGCTGCCAGCGCATGAAGTTGCCCAGAAAAACCAGACCGGATTGGGCGCTTTTTTCGGGATGGAATTGCACAGCGAAAATATTATCCTTCACCACCGCGCAGGTAAAGGGGATGCCGTACAAGCTGCTTGCGGCCACCTGCGCCGGCACATCGGCTTCGGCATAGTAACTGTGCACGAAATAGAAGCGCGCGCCATCGGCAATGTCCTGCCAAAGCGGATGCGGGTCGGCGTGATTGACTTCGTTCCAGCCCATGTGCGGCACTTTCAGGCGGCCACCGTCGAGCGCCGTCATGCGCGGCGGAAAGCGCCGCACGCGCCCCGGCAAGACGCCCAGCCCCGTCACGCCGCCTTCCTCGCTCGAATCGAAAAGCATTTGCAGACCGATGCAGATGCCGAGAAACGGTTTTTCCCGCGCCGCCCGGATGACCGCCGGACGCAAGCCCCGCGCATCCAGTTCGCGCATGCAGTCGGGCATCGCGCCCTGGCCGGGGACGACGACGCGATCCGCCGCGGCGACTTGCGCCGGATCGGAGGTCACCCGCACTCGCGCGCGCGGCGCGACATGCTCAATGGCCTTGGCAACCGAACGCAGGTTGCCCATGCCGTAATCGACGATTGCAACGGTATTCATCTTGGAAAGTCTGGCGCCGGAGGACGGCAAAAAAAACTTAAAGCGCCCCCTTGGTGGAGGGCACGCTGCCCGCGGCGCGCGGATCGGCCTCGGCGGCCATGCGCAGCGCCCGGCCAAAGGCCTTGAACACCGTCTCGCATTGGTGGTGGGCATTCTCGCCGCGCAGATTGTCGATGTGCAGCGTGATCTGGGCGTGATTGACCAGCCCCTGAAAAAATTCCCGCACCAGATCGGCGTCGAAGGCGCCGATCGTCGCCCGGCTCAAATCGACATTGAACGTCAGGCCGGGGCGGCCGGAAAAATCGACCACCACGCGCGACAGCGCCTCATCGAGCGGCACATAAGCATGGCCGTAACGGCGAATGCCCTTCTTGTCGCCGATGGCCTTGGCCAGCGCCTGACCGAGGGTGATGCCGACATCCTCGACGGTGTGATGCGCGTCGATATGCAAATCGCCTTGGGCGGAAACGTCCAGGTCGATCATGCCGTGACGCGCCACCTGATCGAGCATGTGGTCGAGAAAGGGCACGCCGCTGGCCAGCGACGCCCGGCCATTGCCGTCGAGGTTGAGGCGGACGGTGACATCCGTCTCCGTGGTTTTGCGCGAAATGTCGGCTTGCCGCATGGCGATATCAAGCATCGGGTGATCGAAGCCGCATGATAACATCGGATTTTCCCTCTGACTCGCCCTTGCCGCCGCCATGAGCCGTTACTGGAGCGCCGTCGTCCACGGCCTCACCCCCTACGTTCCGGGCGAACAGCCGAAGCTGCCGAATCTGGTCAAGCTCAACACCAACGAAAGCCCCTACGGCCCCTCGCCGAAAGTGCTCGACGCCATTCGCGCCGAGACCGCCGACACCCTGCGCCTCTACCCCGATCCGAATGCCGACCGGCTCAAGGCCGCCGTCGCCGCCCATTGCGGCCTCGCGCCGCAGCAGGTCTTCGCCGGCAACGGCTCGGACGAAGTGCTGGCGCATGTTTTTCTCGCCCTGCTCAAGCACGAACGGCCCGTGCTGTTCCCGGACATCACCTACAGCTTCTACCCGGTGTATTGCGGCCTCTACGGCATCGCCTTCCAAGCCGTGCCGCTGACGGAAACCTTCGCGCTCCGGCCCGAAGACTACATGCAAGCCAATGGCGGCATCATTTTCCCGAACCCGAACGCGCCGACCGGATGCGCCCTGCCCCTTTCGGCCATCGAACGCATCCTCGCCGCCAACCCCGATTCCGTCGTCGTCGTCGATGAAGCCTATGTCGATTTCGGCGCGGAAACGGCGATTCCCCTGATTGCGCGCTATCCCAATCTGCTGGTCGTGCACACCCTGTCCAAATCGCGCGCGCTGGCCGGGCTGCGCGTCGGTTTCGCCTTGGGCCAGCCCGAGCTTATCGAGGCGCTGGAGCGGGTGAAGAACAGCTTCAACTCCTATCCCCTCGACCGCCTCGCCATCGCCGGCGCCGTGGCGGCGATGGAAGACAAGGCGCACTTCGAACACACGCGGCGCGCCATCATGCGCAGCCGCGACACCCTGGCGCAGGCGCTGACCGCGCTCGGCTTCGAGATGCCGCCCTCCGCCGCCAACTTCCTCTTCGCCCGCCATCCGCAACACGACGCGAGCGGCATCGCCGCCGCCCTGCGCCAACGCGGCATCATCGTCCGCCACTTCCGCCAGCCGCGCATCGACCAGTTCCTGCGCATCACCGTCGGCACCGACGCGCAATGCCAAACGCTTATCGACGCCTTGCGGGAAATGGTGGGGTGACGGATGGCGCTTCGTTTAACGGGGCCGTCCTTTGACGCCAGACTTTGGAATCTGGCTATAATGTTTCACCCTTAATCTATTTTTGGAAAACGCCATGAGTGAAACAGGGAATATCGCCACGGATGACAAAAACGTCGCCATGCTCACGCACCTCTCCGGCATCCTGGTCGGGGTTTTCGGCAGCCTGATCATCTGGCTGATCCACAAGGACAAGCAGGAAAAAGCCTTCGTCAATGAGCAGGCGAAAGAAGCCCTGAATTTTCAGATCACGGTCATGCTGGCCTGTCTGGTCGCCTTCGTGGCCTCATTTATCGTGATCGGTTTTTTCCTGTTTCCGGTGATTTTCATTGCCAATATCGTGTTCTGCGTTTTGGCCGCCATCGCCACCAGCAATGGCCAGAGTTACCGCTACCCTATTGCCGTGCGTCTGGTCAAATAAAATCCGGGCCGTCCTCTGACGCCAGACTTTCGCCCGCCCGCTATTTCTTCATCCGCAATTCCGCCGCCCTCGCATGGGCCTGCAAGCCCTCGCCGTAAGCGAGCGTGGCGGCGATGTGGCCGAGCGTGGCGGCGCCTTGCGCCGACACTTCGATGATCGAAGTGCGTTTCTGAAAGTCATAGACGCCGAGCGGGGAGGAGAAGCGCGCGCTGCGCGAAGTGGGCAGCACGTGATTGGGGCCAGCGCAGTAGTCGCCGAGCGATTCCGACGTGTAGCGGCCAACGAAAATGGCGCCGGCATGACGGATTTTGTCGATCAGCGCATTCGGCTCGGCCACCGACAGTTCCAGATGTTCCGGCGCGATGCGGTTGGCGATGGCGCAGGCTTCATCGAGATCGCGCACTTCGATCAGCGCCCCGCGCCCGGACAATGAGGCGGCGATGACCGTCTTGCGCGGCATCTCCGGCAACAGACGGGCGAGGCGCTCCGCCACGGCGTCGATGAAGCGCGCGTCAGGGCAGAGCAGGATGGACTGCGCCAGTTCGTCGTGCTCGGCCTGGGCGAACAGATCCATCGCCACCCAGTCCGGGTCGGTCGCGCCATCGGCGATGACCAGCACTTCCGACGGGCCGGCCACCATATCGATGCCGACGACGCCGAACACCTGCCGCTTGGCGGCGGCAACATAAGCGTTGCCGGGGCCGACGATTTTGTCCACCTGCGGAATCGTCTGCGTGCCGTAAGCGAGCGCGCCCACCGCTTGCGCGCCGCCGAGGGTGAACACGCGGTCGACGCCAGCCAGCGCCGCCGCTGCCAGCACAAGCGCATTTTTCTCGCCGCGCGGCGTCGGCGCCACCATGATGAGTTCGCCCACGCCCGCCACCTTGGCGGGAATCGCGTTCATCAGCACCGAACTGGGATACGCCGCCTTGCCGCCCGGCACATAGAGGCCGACGCGGTCGAGCGGCGTCACTTTCTGCCCGAGGCGCGTGCCGTCGGCCTCCGTGTATTCCCAGGAGGCGGCAAGCTGTTTGCGGTGATAGCGCGCGATACGTTCGGCGGCCTGTTCGAGCGCCTCGCGCTGCGCGGGCGGCAGCGCGGCGAGCGCCGCGTCCAGTTCGCGCCGGGGCAATTCCAGTTCGGCCATCGACCTTGCCTGCACCTGGTCGAAGCGGCGCGTGTATTCGAGCACTGCGGCGTCGCCCGCCGCGCGCACCGCCCGCAAAATTTCGCTCACCGTCTGCCCGATGCGCTCGTCCTGCGCGTTCTCAAGCGCCAGCAGCGCGGCAAGCTGCTGCGTGAAACCGGCATCGCGGGTCGTCAGCCGCCGGATTTCAATCGCGCTCATGAACGGCTCCGGCAAAGGCGTCGATGACCGGCTGCAACAGCGCCCGCTTCATTTTCATCGCCGCCTGATTGACGATCAGGCGGGATGAAATCGGCATGATGTCCTCCACCGCCACGAGATTATTGGCCTTCAAGGTGTTGCCGCTGGACACCAGATCGACAATGGCATCGGCCAGACCCACCAGCGGCGCCAGCTCCATCGAGCCGTAGAGCTTGATGAGATCGACATACACGCCCTTGCCGGCGAAATGCTCGCGCGCCGTCTGGATGTATTTCGTCGCCACGCGCAGCCGCGCCCCGCGCTGCACGGCGGCGGCATAATCGATGCCCGCCGGCACGGCCACCGCCATGCGGCAGCGGGCGATTTTCAGATCGAGCGGCTGATACAGCCCTGCGCCGCCATGCTCGATCAAGACATCCTTGCCGGCGATGCCCAGATCGGCCGCGCCATATTGAACATAGGTGGGCGTATCCGAAGCGCGCACGATAATCAAACGCACGTCGGCGCGATTGGTGCCGAGGATGAGCTTGCGCGAAGTCTCCGGGGCGTCCGCCGGCACAATCCCCGCCGCCGCCAGCAGCGGCAAGGTTTCCTCAAAAATGCGGCCCTTGGACAGGGCAATGGTGATGCCGTTCACGGCGTGCTTTCGGTCAATAAAACTGGATTTTAGCGCAGCGGATGGGATGTGAGCCTTTCCCCCTGCCCCTTTCCCGGGGGTGAGGGCGGGATTTCGCAAAGCACTGCTTTGCGCCGCCCGAACGGGCGCGCTGTGCAAAGCGCGCCCTGGGATGGGGGTGACGGTGGCTCGCAGGCTTCGCCTGCTCGGGGAAATGTGAGCCTTTCCCCCGGCCCCTTTCCCGAGAGTGAGGGTTTAAAAGTCTGGCGTCGCGGAACGGCCCGCTTTCAATGCACGCGCCGGATGCGGGCGCCGAGTTGCAATAATTTTTCTTCGATGTGCTCGTAGCCGCGGTCGAGGTGGTAGATGCGGTCGATGAGGGTTTCGCCTTTCGCCACCAGCGCGGCGATGACGAGGCAGGCCGAGGCGCGCAGGTCGGTGGCCATGACGGTGGCGCCATCCAGATGCGGCACGCCTTTGACGACGGCGGTGTTGCCGCTGATTTCGATGTCGGCGCCGAGCCGGCGCAATTCCTGGGCGTGCATGAAGCGATTTTCAAAAATGGTTTCGGTGACGACGCTCGCGCCGCGGGCAACGCAGTTCATGGCCATGAACTGGGCCTGCATGTCGGTGGGAAAAGCCGGATAGGGCGCGGTGCGCAGGCTCACCGCATTGAGCGGGCCGGCGGCGGAAATGTCGATGCTGTCGTGGTGGCAGTCAATGTACGCGCCGGCTTCGCGCAGTTTTTCCACCACGGCGTCGAGGATGCCGCAATAGGCGCCGTTCAGGCGCACGCGCCCGCCCGTGACGGCGGCGGCGACGAGGAAGGTGCCGGTTTCGATGCGGTCGGGCATGATGCGGTGGTTGGCGCCGTTTAGCCGCGCAACGCCTTCGATGGTGATGGTGTCGCTGCCCGCGCCGCGGATGTTGGCCCCCATCGCGTTGAGGCATTGGGCGAGGTCCGCCACTTCCGGCTCGCGGGCGGCGTTTTCGATGATCGTGACGCCGTCGGCCAATGCCGCCGCCATCATGAGATTTTCGGTGCCGGTGACGGTGACGAGATCGCAGAAGATTCTCGCCCCGCGCAGCCGTTTGGCGCTGGCGAGGATGTAGCCTTGCTCGACGCGAATGTCGGCGCCCATCGCTTGCAGGCCGCGAATGTGGATGTCCACCGGCCGCGCGCCGATGGCGCAGCCGCCGGGCAGGGAGACGCGCGCCTGCCCCGCGCGCGCGAGCAAGGGGCCGAGGGTGAGGATGGCGGCGCGCATGGTTTTGACCATGTCATACGGCGCTTCGGGGGTGTTGAGCCGGCCGGCGTCGAGCACCAGGCTGTTGCGCTCGTCGAGCGTGACATCGACGCCCATTTGCGCCAGCAGGCGCAGCATGGTGGTCACGTCGTTGAGGTGCGGCACGTTGGCGAGCGTGAGCGGCTTGTCGGTCAGCAGCGCTGCGCAGATGAGCGGCAGCGCGGCATTCTTGGCGCCGGAGATGCTGACCTCTCCGGTGAGCGGCGCGCCGCCTTCGATGAGCAGTTTATCCACGCTGTTCTGTCCATTCCGCCGGCGTCAGCGTGCGCATCGACAGGGCGTGAATTTCGCCGCTTTCCATGCGTCCGCCCAGCGCCCGGTAGACCGCCTGCTGGCGCTGGATGCGGGAGAGGTTTTCAAAAGCGCGACTGACGATGACCGCCTCAAAATGCGCGCCGTCGCCGTCGACGGCAAGATGTTCGCAGGGCAGGCCCTGCGCGATGTAAGTTTGAATGTCGGTGGGAGTGACCATGTGTTTGTCCTGTTGTGTTTTATGCGCGAAGTTTGTAGCCGGTTTTGAGCAGCCACAGGGTGAATGCCGTCAAGACGGCGAAGCAGGCGGCGACCACGCCGAGACTGGTCAGCGGCGACACGTCGGAGACGCCGAAAAAGCCGTAGCGGAAGCCGTCAATCATGTAAAAGATCGGATTGTAGTGCGATACCCCTTGCCAGAACAGCGGCAGGGAATGAATCGAATAGAACACGCCGGAGAGGAAGGTGAGCGGCACGACGATGAAGTTCTGGAATACCGCCATCTGGTCGAACTTTTCCGCCCAAATGCCGGCGATGACGCCGAGCGTGCCCATGATGGCGCCGCCGAGGAGGGCGAACACCAGAATCCATAACGGCGCTTGCCAGGAAAGCTCAACAAACCACAGCGCCGCCAGCAATACGCCCAGCCCCACGGCGATGCCGCGCATCGCCGCCGCGAGGACGAAGGCGGCGAAGAATTGCACGTGGGAAATCGGCGGCAGCAGCATGAAAACGATGTTGCCCGTGACCTTGGACTGGATCAGCGAGGAGGAACTGTTGGCGAAGGCGTTTTGCAACAGCGACATCATGACCAGGCCGGGCACCAGAAAAGCGGTGTAGGAAATGTTGTCATACACCCGCACGCGATTTTCCAGCACGTGCGAGAAGATGAGCAGGTAGAGCAGCGCCGTGAGCATCGGCGCTGCCATGGTCTGAACGCCGACTTTCCAGAAGCGCAGCACTTCCTTGTAGAGCAAGGTCGAAAAGCCGCTCATGTCAATGCCCGCATTCATCCCTGTGCATGACGCGCACGAACACGTCTTCCAGATCGGGCTTGGCGATCTCGATGTCATCGAGGCGGCATCCCGCCTCGCGCAAACTGGCCAGCACCGGCTCAATGTCTTCGTAGCGTTGCAGCGGCAAAACATGCTCGCCGTTGGCCGCTTCCGGCATACGCGCGCGCAAGGCTTCCGGCAAGACGGATCCGGGCGCCAGGCGCAGGCGCAGGGTAGAGCCGGAAAAACGCCGCAGCAGATTGGCGGTGGTGTCGAGGGCGACGATGCGCCCTTGCTTGAGCATGGCAATGCGCCCGCACAGGTTTTCCGCTTCTTCCAGATAGTGCGTCGTCAGCACGATGGTGTGGCCGTCGCGGTTGAGGCGGCGCACGAAATTCCACAGCCCCTGGCGC
>Ga0209628_10003266_pt1 | contig 11301 bp, 12 predicted proteins | sample TergutCu122P4_FD_187285 | JGI IMG/M metagenome (GOLD analysis project Ga0209628, IMG submission 187285) | Cubitermes ugandensis P4 segment gut microbial communities from Kakamega Forest, Kenya - Cu122 P4 (SPAdes) (version 2) | ecosystem: Host-associated > Arthropoda: Insects > Digestive system...
CTCGTGTAGTTTCTAAAAGTTCAAACCCTATGATTACATCAGCTTTTCCTGTTTCAAACAGTGGAGATTCAACTTTTTTACTTATTCTAGCAAAAGCCGTTATAGAACCTCCACGTTGTGCCATACCGTGGATTTCCGCTTTAGTTACATCAAACCCGTCTATCATGGCAGCTTCACAGAAAATATCACTTAAAACTACAATGCCCTGGCCACCAACACCTGCAAAAACAAAGTTAAGACTCATCTAAATTTTCCTCCTTGAAATAGCATCATGTGGACAAATACTTGCACACACACCACACCCATTACATATTGATGAATCAATTTTCACTCGTCCACCGTCTTTTTCGCCGCCGCCATCATCACTATTGTTATTGTTGTCTGTTTTGGTGATAGCAGGACAGCTGAAACGTGAGAAGCACAAGTCGCAGAAGCGACATTTTTCGGTAATTTCATAGGGTATGTCTCGTTGAGTTAAGAGAGGGCATGATCTTTCTGCAATTATAACACATGGCTCATCATGTGTTAGGGTTTCGCGAATAGCCTCTACGGTTGCTTTAACGTTGTAGGGGTCAACAATTGCTATTTTATCTATACCGACACTTTTCACAATTTCAGATATACTTACGCTTTTAGCAACATCACCCATGGCTGTTTGTCCAGAAGCAGGCGTAGGCTGATGACCCGTCATGGCTACTATACGATTATCCAATATAATAACACAAACATTAGCCCGATTATACGCAATATTTAACAATCCAGGCATGCCACCATGGAAAAATGTAGAATCTCCAAGAACAGCAAACACTTTCCCTTTAACACCAGCATGAATCATACCTGCAGCCTGTGAAATACCTCCACCCATACAAAGACAAGTTTGAACAGTATTTAGAGGAGGTAAAAACCCAAGCGTGTAACAACCTATATCCCCTGCAACGATTTTATCATCTGATCTACCTACTAAAGTTAGAGCAGCTTTGGGACAATTCTTAACACATACAGGCTCTCCCTGACAGGTATCACACACGAAAACTTTACGTTTGTCTGAATCAAAAACTATAGCATTATACAAACAGGCTTTAACACATAAACCACAACCAGTACATTTGTTGTCATCCACAGAGATTATGCCTGTTACAACTGATTTAGAAAGAGCCCCGCTTTTACAGGAAGACACGCAAGGCGCATTGGGACACATTTGACAGGTAACCGCAACTCTACCCATACCATAATCATCATCATTAACATGTGTAACATGGATTCTTGACTTAGCAGGATTAGAAACCTGTTCTTTATTAAAGGAACATACTTTTTCACAAGTTCCACAACCAATACATTTACTACTATCACAAACCACATGCTGATGAGTAGAGTTTAGAGCATAATAGAAAGCTCTATGAGTACAACCAGGACAAAGATTTGGAGGACGTGGTTGCAACCCTGAAATAACCACTGTTGGTGCAGGGTTTTTTTCAGTTAGATCTAGTTTTGCAAAAGCTTCACGAATTTTATCAGGGTTGTATTCGCCTATTTCGCTAAGGCCTAAGAGGGTTTTTCCAGTTACGTTAATGTTTAATCGTTGAAGGCATTCTTCAATGTAGGGACGTAGTTCTTCTATTACTATAAGCTGTTTTACTTTAGATGCAAATTCTGCTACAAGCTCTGAAGGGAAGGGGTGTATGAAGCCGAGTTTTAGCCAAGAAAACTTTTTGGTATCTAACACGCTGCGAGCGTAATAGTAGCCTACGCCGCTGCCTATTATGCCAATTTCAGAGTTGTTATCTTCAACTTGGTTAAATATAGAAGTTTCAGAGAGTTGTTTTGCTTTAACTAATTTTTCCTCTAAAATGTAATGTTGACGAAAAGCATTGGCAGGCACCATTACCCAACGAGAACCGTTTTTATCAAAAGATACATCACGTTCAAGTTTTTGGAAAGCACCAATTTGCACTTTAGCTTTTCCATGAGCTACACGTGTAGTTAAACGCAAAATTACAGGAAGACCAAGATTTTCACTTATACAGAAAGCTTCTCTGGTCATGTTTAAAGCTTCTTGGGGGTTTCCAGCGTCAAGTAAGGGCAATTTTGAGTGTAGAGCAAAATATCGTGTATCTTGCTCATTTTGGCTACTATGCAAAGCAGGGTCATCACAGACTACTATTACAAGACCACCTTCAGTGCCTGTATATGCAAGAGTCATAACAGCATCGGAGGCTACATTTAGTCCAACATGCTTCATAGAAACCAAAGCTCTAACACCCGTCATAGCTGCACCAGCGGCTATCTCTGCTGAAACTATCTCATTTACGCTCCACTCAGCATAAAAATTCAAATGTTTAGCAGCTTTTGATAAAGTTGCTAGAATTTCTGTTGAGGGAGTTCCAGGGTATGCTGCAACAACTTTTATGTCTGCCTCTACGGCACCTCGTGCGACTGCTTCATCACCGTTTAGGAGCAGAAAACTGCCGGGCTTGTTTAGGGTAATTTTGGAAGTCATACGCATAGTTCCTTTACATTTTACCTTTTCGCGGGTCTATTACTTTTTTTGTTTTTCCATCTGAACGCGGTAACTCGTTTGGTTTTAGTATTTCTATTTTAGCAAATAAACCTGTTGTTATGTATATTCTGTGCTGTACATTTGCTTTAACTGTTTTAAGTCAAGTCGCGTACTTGTTTGGGCTTGTTTAGTTAATTCTACTTGTATAAGAAAAGTGTCAAGCAATCCGGTTTGGTATAGGTTTATTTGGTGTTGTGTTGCAAGCTCGGAAAATTGCTTATCCGTCTTTACCATAAAGGGAATTTTTCCAAGATCCTCAAATGTTTGAATACTTTCAAGTTTTAAACTTGTGCCATCAAATTTTTTACGATAAAAAACACTATTACTATAGCAGTATTCCACTTGCTCTTTGAGCTTCTGTAACTGGAGCTTTTTAATTTCTTCACGTGGCAAAGTCTCAATTTTTTCGTTCCAATAATTACTGCTAACCACCTCACGCCCTCTCAGTTAATGAAGCTAGTTACATTTGAGTAATGTACCTATTAGATAAGAGTTCCCACTAAATTCAAAAAGTAACAAACCACATCATAACATTAAAACAACAAAAACATAATTCACATCAAATATACCAAACAGTCAACAACACATATATCATAACAACAGAAACAACTAGTAAAAACACATATAGCCAACGTGTAATAAGTTCCTTTAAACTCAAATCTTAAGGAGAACACCTATTTGACTACAAATGACATACGGCGAACACGACTCGAAAAAGTTCTAAAAAAACACAACTACAAAGAAAGCGCACTTTTAGAAATACTCCACAGTGCACAAGAAATTTACGGATACCTCGACCGAAACTTACTCATGGATATTGCAGGATCATTAAACCTACCACCAAGCCATGTCTATGGGGTAACTACATTTTACAGTTTCTTCAAAATGAGAAAACCAGGACAACACATAGTCACCGCTTGTCTAGGGACCGCCTGCTACGTAAAAGGTGTAGAACAAATAGTTGCTGCTATAGAGAAAGAGTTTAACCTTAAAAGAGGCGGCTCAACAGCGGATGGTAAATTGTCACTTCTAGGCACACGCTGTATTGGAGCATGCGCAATGGCGCCAGTGGTTGTTTTGGATGATCAAGTTATTGGTAAGGCTACTAAAGAATTGGTAATTGAGAAAATTAGAAATGTACTTGAAGGTGTAAAAGATGGATCTGAATGATATACAACGGGTAGCTGAAGAGGAAAATGAGTTTCAGAGAGCCTATAAGTATCGTATTAATGTTTGTTGTTCAAGTGGTTGTGTGCCGTTTGGTGCGTTTAAGGTGCTTAAGGCTTTTGAGGATGCTGTAAAAGAGTTTGGCGTTGAGAATATTTGTAAAGTTGCTAGGACTGGGTGTGTGGGTACATGTTCTGTTGGTCCTGCGGTACTTGTTGATCCTGGAGAATATCTTTATCAGTCGGTAACGTCTGAGAATGTTCGTGAAATTGTTCAGAGTCACATAGTTTCAGGAGTTCCTGTTAAAAAGTACCTGTATGTTAATGAAAGTTATTTTCGGAAGCAGCAGCGTTTAGTTCTTAGAAATGCGGGTAAAATTGATCCTACAAGAGTTCAGGATTATATTTCAACTGGGGGCTATTTTGCTTTAGCAAAATGTCTTTTGACTATGACTCCGCAGGGTGTAATACAAGAGATTGTTAGCAGTGGTTTGCGTGGTAGAGGTGGTGCAGGTTTTCCTGTGGGACAAAAGTGGAGTCTTGTTGCAAGGGCGAGTAATACGCCGAAGTATATTGTTGCTAATCTTGATGAGGGTGATCCGGGAGTTTTTGCGAATCGTACACTTGCAGAGGCTGATCCTCATGCGGTTATAGAGGGGATGATTATTGCCGGTTATGCTATTGGTGCACAGAAGGGTTATGTGTACATTCGTTCTGAGTATCCTTTAGCTATTGAGGCTTTGCAGAAGGCTATTGCTCAGGCGAAGGCGATTAATTTGTTAGGGGACAACATTTTAGGAACCCAGCACAAGTTTGATCTAGAGTTGCGTTTTGGTGCGGGCGCGTTTGTTGCGGGAGAGGAAACAGCTATTTTGGTTTCTGTTGAGGGGCGTAGAGCGCAGCCACGTCCTAGGCCGCCGTATCCTGCGAATCAGGGGCTGTGGAATAATCCTACATTAATTCAAAATGTTGAGTCTTTGGCTAATGTGCCGCTTATTATTTTAAATGGTGGGATGTGGTTCAAAAGTTTTGGTTTGCCTAACTGTGCGGGTACTAAGTGTTTTTCTTTAACAGGCGAGATTAATAATCCTGGTTTAATCGAGGTGCCTATGGGTATTACTTTGCGTGAGATAGTTTATGATATAGGTGGTGGGATTCCGAGCGGTAAAAAGTTTAAGGCTGTTCTTGTTGGGGGTCCGTCGGGTGGTTGTTTGCCTGAGAGTGTTTTGGAGGCGCAGATTGATTATGACTCGTTGAAGAGTGTTGGTGCTATTATGGGTTCAGGTGGCATAGTGGTGTTAAATGAGGATTCATGTATGGTAGATACGGCGCGTTATTTTACTGATTTTTGTATAGAGGAGTCTTGTGGTAAGTGTACGCCGTGTAGATCGGGTCTTGCGCGTGTTAAAGAGATTTTTGATAAAATTACGTCGGGTAAGGGCGAGTTAAATGATATTGCTGTTTTAGAGAAAGCAAGTGAGTACATTATAAATGCTAGTCTATGTGGTTTAGGGCAGACAGCACCTAATCCTATTCTAACAACTCTTAGGTATTTTCGGGAAGAATATCTTGAACATATCGTTGATAAGAAATGTAAAGCAGGGGTTTGCTTTAGAAATGAACATGGGGAGGAGTAAGATTGACAGAAGTTTCTATGGTTTCGTTAAAAATTGACGGCGTTCAAGTTTCCGTTCCAGATGGTACAACTATATTAAAAGCAGCTAAGGATAATGGCATACTAATTCCCACTCTTTGTGATTTAGAAGGTTTAACTCCTTATGGTGGCTGTCGTTTGTGTTTAGTAGAAGTTACGGGGTCTCCTAAGCTTTTTACGGCGTGTACTACGCAGGTAAATCCGGGTATGGAGGTTACTACTAATTCTGAGCGGTTGAAAAGGTATCGTAAAATGGCTGTTCAGCTACTTATGTCTGAGCGTGTTCATATGTGTGCGGTTTGTGTTGCAAATGATCATTGTGAACTGCAAGCTTTGGCTAATCAGTTAGGTGTAGATCATGTGTCATTTGAGAGGCATTTTACTCGTGAGCCTATTGATTCTTCTCATGATTTTTTGGTTATAGATAGGAATCGTTGCATACTTTGCACTCGTTGTATTCGTGTTTGTGATAAAATTGAAGGTGTTCATACATTAGATTTGAAGCAGCGTAGCAAAGATACAGAGGTTATTATGGATTTAGATGAATCCTGGGGTGACTCGTGTAGTTGTACGGGTTGTCGTAAATGTGCCAAAGTTTGCCCTGTTGGAGCTATATATATTGAAGGCGAGTCTGCTACTCAGACTAAGCATCGTGATGTGGCGGAATTTATAACGGAGAGGAGAAAACGTAAATGAGCATAAATACCACAACAACAAATAGCAGTAATAATAGTAAAGTAAGTGTTGCAACTGTGTGGCTAAGTGGCTGTGCAGGTTGTCATATGTCATTTTTGGATCAGGATGAGAGGATAGTTGATTTAGCTAAGAAAATTCAGGTAGTTTATGGTCCATTAGTAGATGCTAAAGAGTTTCCTAAAAATGTTGATGTAACGCTCATTGAAGGTTCAGTAGCAAATGAGGAGCAACTAGAATTGTTAAAGGAGATACGAGGTAAAACGCGTGTGCTTATCTCATTAGGTGACTGTGCTGTTACGGGTAATGTTACAGCGTTGAGGAATTCTTGGGAAAACAGTGACCAAGTAGTACTAGAACGCGCTTACAAGTCACCAGAAGATCTACAGGCTATAGTGCCAAATATGGTTCCTAAATTGCTTATAAAAACAAGGCCGTTGCATGAAATTGTTAAAATTGATTTCTTCATTCCAGGTTGTCCGCCGTCGGCAGATTTGATAAATTATGTATTAACTGAATTGTTAGCAGGCAAAACGCCTAACATGGAGGGTAAAGCAAAATATGGATAATTATTGTAATGAGAAAGGTAATAGTAGTAACAGTAATGATAAAGTATTTGAGAAAAAGATTGTTATAAATCCGGTTACGCGTATTGAGGGTCATGCTCAGATAGACATTTTGTTAAATCAAGATAATACTGTGCGTGAGGCAAAGTTTAAAGTTACAGATTTTCGTGGGTTTGAAAAGTTTACAGAAGGACGACCATACTATGAAATGCCAGCCATAACTAGTAGATCATGCGGTATATGTCCGGTTAGTCATATACTTGCAGCTGCTAAAGTCTGTGATAGTATTGTTGGTGTAAAGCCTCCGAGAACTGCGGTTATGTTGAGGCGTTTAATGCATATGGGACAGCTTATACAGTCTCACGCGTTAAACTTTTTCCATTTATCCTCGCCAGATTTGCTGTTTGGTTTTGATTCAGATCCAGCGAAACGTAACGTTTTTGGTTTAATAGATGCTTATCCGGACTTGGCTGTTCAAGGGGTTAAGCTTCGTCGGTTTGGTCAAGAGATAGTTGAAAAAGTTGCAGGCAGGCGAGTTCATTCAAGTGAATGGGTTCAACCAGGTGGTGTGAGGTGGCCTTTGACGCGTGATCGCGCGGATTATTTGCAGGGTGAATTACCAAAAGCTTTAGAGATTGCAAAAAATACTTTGGCAATGTTTAAGCAGATGCTTAATAGTTTTGATGACGAAGTGGAGAATTTTGGTAATTTTCCATCATACTATATGGGGTTAGTTAATTCTGAGGGCGGTTTAGAGCATTATGACGGTAAATTATGTATAAAAGATAAAGACGGAAATGTAGCAGCTGAATGTATAGATCCTCTAAAGTATCAAGAATATATAGGAGAAGCAGTTGAGCCATACACGTTTATGAAGTTTCCATATTTTAAAAAGGTTGGATATCCAGAAGGCGCATATCGTGTTGGGCCGTTAGCAAGATTAAATGTTGCCTCTCACTGCGGTACACCTCTTGCTGATGAAGAACTTGCAGAGTTTAAGAAACTGGGTAAAAATGGTGGTGTGGTAGAGAGTACGTTTCATTATCATTATGCGAGATTAATTGAAACACTATTTTGTATTGAAACTGTTAAAAAATTATTAGAAGACCCCGAAATTCTTTCAGAGCATGTAGTCTCAAGAGCTATGGTTAACAATTATGAAGGTGTAGGTATAGCAGAAGCGCCAAGAGGAACGTTAATTCACCACTATAAAGTAGACAATCAAGGTAGAATCACTTGGAATAATATGGTTATAGCAACAGAACACAATAACATAGCATACAACAAAGCAATAACGCAAGTAGCTAAAAAATATGTAAAAACTCAACAATTACAAGAAGGCATGCTTAACCGTGTCGAAGCAGTTATCCGCGCATTTGACCCATGTCTAAGTTGTGCAACCCACGCAGTTGGACAAATGGCATTAGTCATAAAACTCTTTGACAACAACGGAACTCTACTAGATAGACAAGTCAGATAAACAATTTTTCCTATTTTTTAATTTTTTTAGGATACAAAAGTTATTTTTGTTACTGTACAATAATTTTGTTATTTGTTTCTAGAAAATGGGTTATCGTAGGATCATTTTAACGAATTTTTCAGGGTCAAAAACTTCCAAGTCTTTATATGTTTGTCCTACACCGATAAATAGTATGGGTTTTTGGGTTACGTATGTTACACTTAAAGATGAGCCGCCTTTGACGTCTGCGTCAACTTTAGTTAATATAGTTGCATCAATTCCTATTGCTTTGTCGAATTCTTCTGCTTGCATTACAGCGTCATTGCCAATTAGAGAGTCAACAGTGAAAATTACCAAGTCAGGTTTTACAACACGTTTAACCTTAACAAGCTCATTCATAAGGTTTAGGTTAGTTTGCATTCTGCCTGCGGTATCTATTAAGACGACATTTATTCCATGAGCTTTAGCGTGATTAATAGTGTCAAATGCTACAGCTGCGGGGTCAGCACCATATGCGTGTTTGATTACTCGTAAACCTAATCGACGTGCGTGTTCTTCAAGTTGCTCTATTGAGCCGGCTCGGTAAGTATCTGCGCCTGCTAGGACAACAGAAAAAGTTTTGTCTCGTAGAAATTTAGCAACTTTGGCTATTGTGGTAGTTTTTCCTGTGCCGTTTATTCCTACAAACATTATTACAAATGGTTCTGTTTTTTTGCGTTTTTCAGAAATTTTTTCTAGCAAGTCAATGCGGTTATCTGTTTCTAGAATTTCGTGTAGTACTTGTTTGAGGTTGTCTTCTACGAGTTCTTTACGGTCATCAAACCGTTTAATTGAAGCGCCTGTAAGACGTTTTTCTAGTTCGTCACAGATTTTATCTGCAACGGGAAATGCTACATCATTTTCAGCTAAATTCATTTTGAAATCAAATAAAATAGGTGAAAGATTATCTGCTTTAAGCTCGGTTGTTGTTACTTTTGTAACTAGCCCTTTAAAACCGGCTTTGAGCTTTTCAAACATGCGTTTAAGCGTTCCCTTGTCTCACGTTAGCAAGTAAAGTTTCCATTCTTTTTTGGCCAGAATTTATGCGTTCAGCGACTTGGTTGAATTGTGTTTGGGCGGATTGTAAAGTTTTTTCAAGTTCTTCTAAGCGTTCTTTGATTGTTGTTTTTGCGTCGCCTAAAGTTTTTTCTACAGAAACACCTGCGCCTAGTCCGACTATTATTTTATCGGGATTAGCAAGTTTTACTTGTACATAAGAGCTACCACCTATGGGTACTAACATTTCAGCGTTTTCTTTTTCTTTTTCAAGCCCGTCTAGGGTTGTGTTAGCATACATTAAGTCGGTTAATGTGGCGTTTACCATGCTGATTCGCTGTTGTAGAGCAGTAGCTGTTTGTTCTAAGTAGCGCATTTCTATGCTTAGCTTTCGCAGTTCTTCATCTTGACTGCTTCTAGTTGCCAAATGATTATGCCCCAAGTGCTATTTTTTTAAGGATTTCGTCTTTAATTTTGTCTGGTGGAACTTCTATTGTTTCAATGATCTTTATTTGGAATCTTTTTACTCTGTGCTTGCTGCCTATTTCTGTGTAGACTTTTTCTATAGCATGCTCTTTTTTTTCGGCCATGATTTCTTTTGCAAAGGGTGTTGCTAAGTTTGGCTTGTTTATTTCGCCTGTTACTCTGAAAACCTTCATTTATTCTACTTCCTGCACAACATCCATTGCATTCCCAATTATAAACATCTCGGGTCCAGTTGTCATAGAACCAGCAACAGCACCATGACTATTTGCAAGTAAGCCTGTGCCGACATATGGAATACCGCAGTTAATTGTGCCGACATCAACTGGTACTTTGAGTGATTGTTCTAAAATTTTGCGTTCTTCATCTTTTAGTAAGGGATGTGTAAGTGCGCCTTTATTTGTAACCGTGGCTAAGGAGCCTACGTATGGTAATCCGGCGATTTCTGTTTGTAGCACTTCTACACCTAAAGTGTCAGCGATTTTTTTTATATCGTCGGGCTTTATACGTGGGTCGGCAATGGCACCTTTGTCGTTTGCTAAAATCAAGTTGCCGTATGCTGTTTTTTTGGTTTCCATTATGGTTATTGTTCCGTCAAAGGCACTACGGATTTCAGCTAATTCTTCATCTAAAACAGAGTTTGGAAGTATCATACCGTTAGAGTTTGCGCAGATAAATGCGCCTATTAATGCAGAACCGCTAATGGGTGTATATACTAGTTTTGTTTTTAGCCAATCAGCGATTTCTTGTGCTTTTTGTTTGGGCATTGCACGTGGAATTATTGTTATGTTTTCTGTTGTTAGCGAGTACACGCCTATGCTGGGGTTTCCAACTATGCTAGATAAGTAAACAGTCAAGATTTTTCAATCCTAAATGCAGGTGCGATGTAAAGTTTTCGCAATATTTCTATTGTGAAGTATCTTTAAAGTTTTTGCCTACATATTGAACTGTAAAGTCTTAGGTTCTTCTTTTTAAACTTTTGCAAGATAAGAAGAAAAAAGAGGCAGCATGTATAACTTGTAAGGAACTGTGTAGAAACAACTTGCAACGATAGTCTGGAATTACATGAATTTTTAGCAAAAATAATTGCACATTATTTTCGCTCAGTTCCTAAGATTTTGTTTTTGATGAAAAATAATAGTTACTTAAAGGTTTACTTGTTTAACTATTTTTTTGTGAAGGAAATTTGTTGTTTACGCGTTTTCTGCTAAGTGGACGGTGACTGTGTCGTTTCGGTCTTTGGTTACGCGGACGCGGATTTTGCGTGGGGGTTTTTCTATGCTTTTGCTCCAGATTTTTTCGTTAACTTTTTGTGTTATAATTAATTGAGGTAGTTCTTCATCATCTTCTGTGACTGTTACGGCCATTTTCATGTGTCTTATAACAAAGAGTTTAACTAGTTGCATTGCGCGTGGGGCACGTTTTTTTGGTGGTCGGACTAGGGCTTTTTGGAGGGGTATTGTGTATATCCTTTCTTCAACTATCTCGTCATCTTTCTTTTTTGATTTTGTTTTTTCTGTTTTTGCTACTGTTTCTTTTGGTTCTTCTAGTATTTCTGTGGGTAGAATCTCTTCTTGTATTGTTGTAAGTTCTTTTGGTTCTTCTAGTATTTCTGTTTCTTGAATTAGTTGTTGTTCTCCGCTAGCGTTAATTATCATATTTGTCATTCTCCTATGCCTTTATTTTTG
>Ga0209628_10003267_pt1 | contig 11301 bp, 14 predicted proteins | sample TergutCu122P4_FD_187285 | JGI IMG/M metagenome (GOLD analysis project Ga0209628, IMG submission 187285) | Cubitermes ugandensis P4 segment gut microbial communities from Kakamega Forest, Kenya - Cu122 P4 (SPAdes) (version 2) | ecosystem: Host-associated > Arthropoda: Insects > Digestive system...
TGTGAAACATGATGCAAAGATACAAAAAATAATCATACAAAACGCAATTAATTTATTAACAATCAAATGTTTATAACTATTTTTGGCTTGCAAAGGTTTCTTATCATTTTATTGCCATAGACATTTATCATATTAAAAAAAAATTGTACCTTTGCTGTGTGTGAATATAATTGTTAAAACATAATGAAAATACATTTTATTGCTATTGGGGGAAGTGCGATGCACAATTTGGCTATCTCGTTGAAAATCAAGGGGTATGATGTTAGCGGGTCTGACGATGAAATTTTTGAACCGTCTAAAAGCAGACTGGCGGCGTACAATATTTTACCCGAAACTATCGGCTGGAATACCGAAAAAATCACCAACGATATAGATGCAATCGTGTTGGGAATGCACGCTCGAAAAGACAATCCCGAACTATTAAAAGCAAAAGAATTAGGTTTGAAAATTTATTCTTACCCCGAATTTATTTACGAGCAATCTAAAGACAAAAAACGCATTGTAATAGGCGGTAGCCACGGTAAAACGACTATTACTTCTATGATTTTGCACGTGTTGAACGTCTGCAAACAGCCTTGCGATTACTTGGTCGGCGCCCAATTGGAAGGCTTTGACGTAATGGTAAAATTGAGCGACAACACCTCTTATATTATAATAGAGGGCGATGAATATTTGACTTCGCCATTAGACACTCGTCCGAAATTTCACGTCTATAAGCCTGATATAGCGGTAATTAGTGGAATTGCGTGGGATCATATCAATGTATTTCCTACCTTTGAGAATTATGTAGAACAATTTAAAATTTTTGCTGACTTAATTCCCCAAAACGGCACGCTTATTTATTGCCAAGACGATGAAAATTGTCGAAAAATCGCTAAACGGACACATATTGATAATGTTTACGGCTATTCTGCACCTGATTATGTTATTGAAAATCATATTTATAAGGTATTATTTAAAGGTAAAAAAATTTCTTTGCAAATATTCGGCGTTCATAACTTATTGAATATGAATGCAGCACGATTGACTTGCAATGCAATCGGTATTTCAGACGAAGATTTTTATCGTGACATACAAAGTTTCAAAGGGGCATCGAAACGCTTGGAATTGGTACACGAAACCGAAACTTGTGCGGTGTACAAAGATTTTGCCCATTCGCCGTCCAAATTAAAGGCTACCATTGATGCGGTAAAGGAAAAATTTGCAGACAGAAAATTAGTCGCTTGCATTGAATTGCACACATTTAGCAGTCTAACTGCCGAATTTTTAACACAATACGCCAACACGATGGACAATGCCGATTATGCTTTTGTCTATTTTAATCCGCACACATTAGCCCACAAAAAATTGCCTCCGCTTGATAATGAAATGATTTATACCGCTTTTAATAATAAAAACATTCAAATATATCAAGATTCTAAATCATTGATAGACAAATTAGTATCTATGAAATGGACTAATCAAAACCTTTTAATGATGAGTTCAGGCAATTTTGATGGCATAGATTACAACAACTTAGCAAACATTTTGTTTTGTTCGTGAATATTCTGAAATATAGTATTCCCCCAAAAAACAAAGGCTGCCATCTGGCAGCCTTTGTTTTTTTAGTTTACGATTTTTTTTACTTAGCGGTGAGCTTTAAAACATAAGTATCTGTTTCTTCAGGTGCTCCTTTAGGCTTCCATACTATTTTGAAATTACATTCGTAAAACACATAGTTGTTGGCATCAACCTTATAAGTTGCTGTTCCTGTTACCACCCCAGGATCTTTTGTATCGTTATCTACGATATCTTTGGGTTCTGCTGCTAAAGTCATTGTTTTTCCATCACCTACAAAAGTTAGAGAAAGGTTTAATTTTTGGGCATTACCCAAATTCTCTATTACTAACTTCGTAGGGTCTGTTGACTTAACAACCTTTACGGGATAACCGTCTTGTGCTATCGCACCATCATCATAAGTAAGAGTTTGAGCTACAATGTAAGAAACATCTACAAGTTTGTCTGCTTTAATAGTAACAGACCTTTTTTCTTTTGTTTCTCCTGCATCATTACTTACAGAATAAGTTAACTCTCCCTTTCCTACATAATCCAGACCTGTTACATCTATTTTATCTGTCAGGTCATTTTTTTTGTCTTTTGCGGTTACGCCTACTAACGCAGCCGTCTTATCTCCCAAATTAATGGTGAGATCATCAATTGGATAAGTGATTTCTGGTTTTTCGACATCACCACAACTCGTAAACACAAACATTGTTGCCAACGCAACGATAGGTACAAATAATTTCTTCATCTCTATTAATCTTTTAGTTTAAAAAATTAGTTATTTATTTTACAATGTCGCAAAGGTACACTTTTTTTTAATACAAAATTTATTTTTGAAAAAAAAATTTCTGGCTAAATTTTATTTTGAGGTGTTGCGGAAAAATATTGTACCTTTACGACATTGTAAATCCAATTTATTTATAAAGATAATTTATTATGGTATTAGCGGTGAAGTTATTAGGTAAATTTTTAACAACAAAAGCAAATAACTCATAACTACAAAAACGAAAGAAAAATTGAAAAAATAATAAGGATTAACCGCTTGTTACCAATTTTCTTTCTTTCTGTATTGCAAAAAACTCATTCGTCAAGCAGACGGTTATATGTAGAATAGTAGGAATTATAATATTGTGCATTTCAAGTGCTACAACGCAAAGAATCGGTCCGAGTATAAAACAACCTAAAACTTCCTTCATTCCTTTGGGGATGTGGACGAAAGCATATATAAAAACATTCAACAATATGGCAGGGTAATAACCAATTTCTTCTACTGTTCCAAAAAGAAGAATTCCACGAAACATGAATTCATATCCTGCTAAATAAAGCACCCACGTGATATAAGATAGAAATTTATAGGATTTTGTCCAATTTGGTATTTTAAATTGGGGATAATGACTCGGTTTACCGTTTTTTACATTTATGTACGGAACAATGATTGCAATTAAAAATAATGTAATTATCCATGGTAATAGTTTGTAAAAATGGTTTATTTGCAGACTTAAAAAATCAAATTCTGCAGCGTAAATTATCTTAAAAATAAACGCCGTCCCCAACCCGAAGAAAGTAAATCCCGATAGACGAAAAAATACAGCATGAAAAACCGACCTATTGGTATTATATGCAAATGTATGGTAAATCCAATCGTTTATTCGGGTATATGCAATGCCATAATACAAGGCATATACCGAAACAACAACCATTATTATAAACGCAGCTGATAAATAATGTTCTGATATCATAATTTACAATAATTTGATTTCATTCAAGATATTATTCCATTTTGTGTTGGAAAATTTTGTACCTATTTCTTCTACAATTTTAGATGCTAAATACGAGCCTATTTTTCCACAGTACTGCAATTCGTACCCTTTGACGTAACCATATAGGAATCCTGATGCATACAAATCTCCCGCCCCTGTGGTATCTATACAGTTGGCGGCGAAGGGTTTAATGACTTCTTTTTTTCCGTCTTTCATAATAAAAGAACCTTTGGAACCAACTTTTACCACGGCAATTTTCGTTATTTCTGCTAAATATGGTACGGAATCTTCAATAGATAATTTGCTAAAAGCGGTTGCCTCTTCTTCGTTGGCGAACACAATATCCACGTATTTTTCAATTATCTCGTGCAAAAAAACTCGATTTTCTTCTACAATATTATAACTTGCCAAATCCAAAGAAACTTCCAACCCTTGTTTTTTAGCAGTCAAAATGGCTTTGAGTATTAAATCGTGATTTTGTAACAAATACCCTTCAATGTGGAAAACAGCATATCCTTTAAAAATATCGTCATTAATATCATCAGCATTTAACTCGGCAGCAACGCCTAGGTAGGTAGCCATCGTCCGTTCACTGTCGGGAGAAATCAACACGGTACAAAAACCCGACATTTTGTCTTTTTTTTCTACTATTAAAAGCGGAAATACCTGATTTTTGCGCATATCCTCAGAAAAGGCAGCACCGAATTCGTCATCGCCTATCTTGCCGACAAAAGCTGTTTCAATTCCCAAACGAGCCAAAGCAGAAATTGTATTCGCAGCCGAGCCGCCCGCAACAAAGGTGCGATTTAAATTATTCGTAGCCACTGCCAATGTCGATGCTGTATGAGTATCAACTAATTGCATACTTCCTTTGGGCAAATTATGTTCTTTCAGAAAATCATCGTCTTCAATGCGTACTAAAATATCCACCAACGCATTGCCCATTCCTATTATTTTTTTCATATTGTTGTATAAATTACACTTTTACTTTAATCACTGCAAAGGTACAAAATTTTTTTTGTGAAATTAAAAAACTGTACCTTTTACCAAAAAGAACGCAAAAACTACGCAAGGTTTGCAAAAAAAACTCGTGAAAATTTGTGGCGAAAAAAACATATCCTTATTGAATCTCAATACTTCCTTATTGCCTCAAATTTACATTTTGGGTAACAGGCACCGCAGCGAATACATTTTTCTGCATCTATTTTATGAGGTTGTTTCAGTTCTCCCTCAATACATTGTGTTGGGCAGACTTTTTTACACACTTTACAACCGATACATTTTTCCGTATCAATTTCATAGCGAATAAGTGCCGTACACTGCAAGGCTGGACATCGTTTTTCGTTGATATGTGCCTCGTACTCGTCTCTAAAATAATGCAAAGTCGAAAGTACTGGATTAGGTGCCGATTGTCCTAAACCGCAAAGCGAATTGTTTTTAATTTCAATGGCTAAATCTTCTAATAAGTCCAAATCTTCAATTTTTCCTTCGCCTTTAGTTATTCTGTCTAATGTTTCGAGCATTCGCAAGGTTCCAACACGGCAAAAAGTACATTTTCCGCAAGATTCTCCTTGTGTAAATGTTAGGAAAAACTTCGCAACGTCCACCATACAAGTAGTTTCGTCCATCACCACCATACCGCCGGAACCCATAATCGCACCCGTATTTATGATGGCATCGTAATCAATAATGGTGTCCAACATATTGGCAGGAACGCAACCGCCCGAAGGACCGCCAAGTTGTACCGCTTTAATTTTTTTATTGTTTGGAACACCACCACAAATATCAAAAATTACTTTACTAATGGGCGTTCCCATTGGAACTTCCACCAAACCAGACTTTTCAATTTTACCTGTAACGGCAAACACTTTGGTACCTTTTGCTTTTTCTGTTCCCATAGCGGCGTAATTTTCAGCACCTTTCATTATGATTGTTGGAATGCTTACAAAAGTTTCCACGTTGTTTATATTGGTTGGTTTTTCCCACAATCCTTTTTCAGCAGGAAAAGGAGGACGTTTGTTTGGCATTCCGCGTTTTCCTTCAATGGAGGCTAACAATGCCGTTTCTTCTCCGCAAACGAAGGCACCTGCACCTTCTTTTACATAAATATCAAAGTTAAATCCATCTATTCCGCAAGCGTTTTTACCGAGATAATTTTTATCACGTGCCTGATTTAACGCTATTTGCAAACGTTTGATTGCCAACGGATATTCGGCTCTGCAATAAATTACTCCTTGTGTTGCTCCGATGGCTTTGGCACAAATAATCATTCCTTCGATTACGCCGTGCGGGTCGCCCTCCAAAATAGACCTGTCCATAAATGCACCCGGGTCGCCTTCATCAGCGTTGCAAACTACGTATTTTACTTTATTTACCTGTTTTGCAGCCAGTTGCCATTTAATACCGGTAGTAAATCCGCCGCCGCCTCTACCTCGCAGTCCGCTTTTGATAACCTCGTTAATAATCTCTTCACCGCTGAGATTTTTCACCTTTTTAATGGCTGAATATCCGCCTCGTGCCTCGTAATCTTCAATCCTTTCGGGGTTGATAACGCCGCAATTTCGCAACGCCCATTTTACCTGTTCGTTCAAAAAACTATTTTCAGGTGCATCAAAATCAGGAGAATAGACAACATCTTCTTTTACTATTTCTCCATTAACAATATGATTTTGATAGATTTTGTCTATTTTTTCTTCCGAAACACGACCATAAATTACGCTGGTTTTATCCGTATCTATTTGAACCAAAGGCTCGCAATAGCACATTCCTACGCAATTTGTTTTTTCCAACTGAAACTGATTTGGATTTTGTTTCTGCAATTCCGACAGTCTATCATACACTTTTTGGGCACCGGCTGCCAATCCACAACTGCCCATACCTACTTTTACTACGCAATTATTTCTCATTTCTCAAAATTTTTAATGTAATTAACAGCAGTTTCGCCACTCAATTTGCCAAATGTTTCTTCTCCTATCATCATAGCAGGTGCCAATGAGCAGCAGCCCAGACAAGAGACAGACTCAAGCGTATATTTGCCATCAGGCGTGGTTTCTCCATCTCCAACTTTCAGATAAGCAGATATTTCGTCCATCACGGCATTTACATTTTGCACGTGGCAGGCAGTTCCCTTACAAACCTTAATGGAATACTTGCCCGAAGGATTTAATTTGAATTGTGCATAAAACGTTGCCACTGCGTACAACTCTCCCAAGGTATAATTCAGTTCCGACTCAATAAATTGAAGTGCCGTTTTAGGCAGATAAGTATATACGCTCTGCACTTCTTGCAAAAGGGCAATCAATCCCTCTTTTTTTCCTTTATATTTGGCAACGATATCTTTTATTAGGTTGATATCTACTGCATCACTTATAAAAATTTCATCAGGTTTATTAACTCTTTTTATTCTCATTTACAGATATTTACGTAATTAAAAAGAAGATGTACAAATTTGTACCAATTTTATAATAAAGTTTGCAAAGGTACAATTTTTTATTTAATTTATGAATTGAAAAATTACAAATTGTCAAATATTTTGTACTCTTCTTCTGTGTGGACTAAAACACGATTATCCAACGTTTGACGTATCATTTTTTTTTTGTGATTTTACAAAACGACTCTATAATTTTTGTATTGACTATGTTACAATAATTTATTAATTTTTTCCACCAATTCGGGTTTGCGGATTGCACCGACGTGTTTATCTACCAATTCTCCGCCTTTGAAAAACAATAAAGTAGGAATATTTTTTATTCCAAAATGGATTGTTACTTGCGAGTTTTCATCAATGTTGATTTTTCCTATAACTACTTTATTTTCAAACTCTTGGGCGACTTCCTCAATGATAGGAGAAATCATTCGGCACGGTCCGCACCATTCCGCCCAAAAATCCATAACTACGGGTTTACCTCCCGTTACTAACGATTGCCAATTACTATCTGTTATCTCTAATGCCATATTTTATCTATTTATCAGTTTATCAATTATTTATATTATTGTAATATCAATTTTCCTTCGCCTAAATAGTCTGTTTCAGTGAAAATTTGTGCTGTATATTCGCCGGCAACTGCTTTGTCGTCATTGCGTAAATCCCATTCCATTGTAACTTTTTTCGCCGTTTTATCGTAATTTACAGACATTTTGATGGAGTATTGCAACAATTTTCCGTCATTTGTAAAACTGTAGCCATCGCCTTTTCCCAATGCCAAAACTCGACCGTCTGGCAAGGAAATTCTGCAATATAAATTTAGTTCACCCGCTGGAGTCAATTCGTTTTCACTAAGCGTAAAAGTTACTCTTAACTTCTTGACTTTCTTTGCTTTATCGGTTTCATCTTCTTTTTTTCCACCGCTTTTTACTGCCATTCCACGAAGAGCAATATTGTAGGCTTTTAATTTAGATGCAATGGTTACTTTTTCTTCCAAAACTTCCTTTTCTTGCGATAATTCTTCCTTTTCTTTGGACAAACGGGAAACTTTTTGCTTAATTTCCGTGTTTTCTTCGGTTAATTTTTTATTTTCCTTATAGAGCGAATCCAACAGTTGAACGTACTCTTTCCCTTGGTCTTGCAACAGTTCCAATTTCTTTTTAATTCGGCGATAATCTGCCTGCGAGGCAATTAATTTCTGAATTTCTTCTGCGTGAGCCCAAATAACGCTATCTTTTTCCGACAATTTTGCATTCAGACTACCGTATTGACTTTTCATTACTTCATATTCACGCATAATAGAATCCAATTCGTCTTGCAGTTTTACGTTTTGTTCCTCATAAACAGCCACTTGTGTTACCTGTTCGTGCGACCTACTTATAAAGAAAATCGTTATAAACAACAAAATTACCGCTACAATTATTGCTGCTACACTCAGCGTTTTGTACTTTTTTACATCTTTTTCGAGTCTGCTAATTCTATCTTCCATAATTTATAGATTGAAAAATATTCCGAAGTGCAAAGGTAACATTTTTTTCGATAACAAATGTTTTGTTAAAAAATATTTTTTTTGAACGTAAATTTTTAATCACACTTAATAACATAGATTTTTGACGATTTTACGTTCTGCAAACTACCTATCTCACCTGATTAAAATTTTTTGTACTTTCCAACGTGATTGCAAATATGTTTGAAATTTTTCAGATGTATTTTTTTATACCTAACTAATCACTCCATTTGTTCAAAAATAGATTGCACAAACTCCACCCTATTAAAGGCTTGTAAATCTTCCATTTTTTCTCCGATGCCAATGTATTTGACAGGAATTTGAAACTGGTCGGATATTCCAATAACGACTCCGCCTTTTGCCGTTCCGTCTAACTTGGTAACAGCCAATGCGTTAATGTCTGTTGCAGCGGAAAATTGTTTTGCCTGTTCGATGGCATTTTGTCCCGTAGAGGCATCTAAAACCAATAAAATTTCGTGTGGAGCGTTAGGAATAAGTTTTTTCATTACGTTTTTAATTTTCGTCAATTCGTTCATCAAATTGATGCGATTGTGTAGCCTTCCTGCCGTATCAATAATCACAACGTCAGCATTTTTAGCCATTGCCGATTTTATTGCATCATAAGCCACCGATGCAGGGTCAGAACCCATTGGTTGCATAACCAAGCCCGCCTCAACACGTTCAGACCATATTTTTATCTGCTCTACTGCTGCCGCCCGAAACGTATCTGCCGCACCCAGCATAACCTTATACCCTTTTTGCTTAAATTGATAGGCTAATTTTCCAATCGTAGTCGTTTTTCCAACGCCATTTACCCCAACAACCATAATCACGTAGGGTTTTCCAACATCAGCAGGCAGCGAAAAAGGCTCTAAATCTTCGGAATTAGATTTTGTAAGTAATTCCGTGATTTCTTCTTGCAAAATTTTATTTAATTCCTTCGTACCCAGATATTTATCTTTGGAAACACGATGATTTATTCTATCAATAATTTTCAACGTTGTTTCCACGCCGACATCTGACGTAACAAGTATCTCCTCCAAAGAATCTAACACTTCGTCATCGACCGTACTTTTTCCAGCGACAGCCCTCGATAATTTGGAGAAAAAACCTTCCTTTGTTTTTTCCAAACCCTTGTCTAAATTATCTTTTTTTTCTTTATTAAAACGAGAAAAAAAGCCCATAACACTATGATTTATAAATATTTGAGCGGAAAACGGGATTCGAACCCGCGACCCTCAGCTTGGGAAGCTGATGCTCTACCAACTGAGCTACTTCCGCATAGTGCAAAGGTACACTTTTTTTTTAATTATTTGAATATCAATTATAAAATAATAAATTTGCTTATTATATACCTATATTTAATATATTCTATTCAATATGATTGTATTTTAAAAAAAAAATCTAAAATTTCTGAAATAAATAATTTATATTTTTGTCAAATGTTGGTCTAATTGTTGCACGAATGTTGCACTATTTTTCAAAAACATAATCCAATAGTTTTCTGTTTGCTTTGTCGCAATTATTTCATCCTTTGCGTATGTATCTGTCTGTTATTTTCTTTTTTTTTATCCACGTGGTTTAGCATTTGATGAACGGTGTATTGGTCAATACCAACATCATTTATTACAATTGTTGCAAATGAATGACGGGCAGAACAAAATACTAAATAATCAACATCAATTATTTTTCTAATTTTATGCAATCCATTTCCAATTGCAGCATTTGAAAAAATAAAAATCAATAGAAAACCTTATAACCATTTTCGATAAATCCCCAGCCTAAATGGGGTAAATTGGCATCGGTGCTGAGAATGATGATAATGTCGTATTTCAAAATTTCGTCTTGTAAATTTATGTCTTCGGTTGTAAACGGATTTTCAAATTGTTCGGGATAAATTTCTTTGTTGTAAAACCAAAAATGATTGTTAGAAAACAAGTTACCCCACCTCATATTGTAGATTCCCCAATAAAAACTCACGTTCATTTATACGCAAGGCTCCGCTTTCTTTGTCTATTTGCCTGCCTATACTATCAATAATAGACTCCCTTGGTTTTAAATTTGATTTTCTAAATGAATCCACCCCTTGCGCATTTACCAGAACAATTGATAATACACATACTATAAAAATCACTAACCTTTTCATACTATTATCTCTCCTTTCTATTTTTAACTTCTAATCATTAATCATTTTTCCATCTATTTTTTTTTATAATAAAAAACACGACGTCCAACGCTCCAATCAAAAAATGCTAACCCCTCCTTATGACATATTTCCCCGTCAAGAACAAACTTCCAACAGTCACCAGTACCATGATGTGGAAGGTTTATATCAGCACATTTTACACCTCTAATATACTGTATTTGAAAACTACCGATACTAAATAGGGTGTCTTCAACAAAAATTTCATAATTTATTGAATTATCTTCATTTTGATTCAATATTCTTATAATTGATTTGAATTCATTATCATACGTACCTCCAGTCTGACCACCAGCATCCCTTTTATACCAACTCCACTCAGTATTTATGAGGCACAAAGCGGGATTTTTTTCTTGCTTGTTTACAGTTAATTTAATTTTTGCATTTTCAGCAAGTTTTGGGACAATAACGGATACAATCCTATAGTATTCGTCAGAAACATCTGCAGTGTCCAACAAAAAATCTGCTTTTAACTCGTATTCGTTTTCTGAAGTTTGAGTTAGTTGCGCACTTGATTGGTACGCCCACATTGGCGAACTTACCATAACAAAAACAAAAGAATATTTTTCAAAATCAATATCCTCTGGTAAACCTCCAAATTCTTGCCACTCAGAAAGCGAATTTATCAGATAAACGGTATCTAATTTTAATCTATCAGTTGTATATGTATAACAATAATCCGTTGTTTCAATGTTTATGGGGTAAGTGTCGTCATACTTATCACAACTCATTGCTATTACGCAAACCAGCAATGCTAAACCTAAAACCAGCACTGCTGGAAAAACCTTTTTGGTTGTTTTTAAATTATTATTCATTATCTTGTTATTTTAAAATTTATACTCTATATTTTATTTTTGCAAAGGTA
>Ga0209628_10003268_pt1 | contig 11300 bp, 7 predicted proteins | sample TergutCu122P4_FD_187285 | JGI IMG/M metagenome (GOLD analysis project Ga0209628, IMG submission 187285) | Cubitermes ugandensis P4 segment gut microbial communities from Kakamega Forest, Kenya - Cu122 P4 (SPAdes) (version 2) | ecosystem: Host-associated > Arthropoda: Insects > Digestive system >...
AATGCCTGGTTGCATAGTTCACCACTTTCACTGCTTTATGGCACTAGTATTAACATTTTAAAGCTTGCATTAATGGTTTATAGTTCAAACCTCTGGCACCTAACATCAGGTATACCCATCATGCAATGTGACAGCCAACATGTCAAAAGATCACGCATAGACAACAGCCATTTAATGGCCTTCCTTACGCTGCAGCTCTCATTCAAATTCTGGTCTTCTATACATCACACAGAGAATTTAATTCTAGTGCAAGAGAGTTAAGAAGTACACACCTAACAATAAAAACAACCATTTTACAAACATCTAAATGACTTGAGTAACATGTTAAATACTTAATAAAATGTATACATTTTTTAAAAAAGACCGAGAAATGCACTTGGACATATGAATGTAATTGTATTACACAGCATTTGCTGACATATATTTGTATTCTTGTTCTCACAACCCTGAGAATGGCCACATGAGTGGCCAAAAAATGTTGGTGATTACTGCATAATAAAATTACATTCATACATCCAAGTGCATTTGTTGGTCTTCTAAAAAATTTTATACTTCTGCTTAATGCACAGAACACGGAATACATGAAACTTAATGAAAGTTAACACTTAGTTTACTACATACTATGCAAATGTGATTAGCAAGTTACTGAAAGGTCAAATTCACTTCCAGATATGCAAAATAATATGTTTTCAACACAGGTAACATAAGAAATCACATGCAGTTTTACACAAGTCTGTGCTGTTTGAAATACTTGTATTTCCTTCAAACCACGAACACAAAAGCACTATTGGTGACTAGTACACATTGTTACTTTCAAGTACCAATTGCCTGAAAGAACTGTAAATAAAAAGTTCACGCTTCATGTAAACAAACTGTAATCAACCACAAGAAATGCATTAATGATGCTCCAATGAGCCCAACTTCACAGTAGCAGTCTTTCCTTCACATGATGCCACCTGAAGATACACTACAAACTGTCGATACAGTCACGGCATAACATGAATTGCCATCGAAGCAGTACAGAGCAGCACATAGAACTTGTCAATCATGCATAACATAGGACCCTGCCCATACAGCATGCCAATCCTAATAACAGTTTCCCCCCTTAAGAACTTCTTAAATTACAGTTCATCTGCATGTGGAAAACTACATTCCTTACTTTAAAGTCACAGTGCCTGGAATTTCACTACTCAGTACATTTTTCCTAATGAGCTACACTGTTTTCAGTATGAGAGACTGTACTTACTTTTGGTGTGGACTGCTTGGGTGGCGATTCCTTGACGGTTGCAGCACTGCGGTTATTGCTTATCAGTGTCTGCTTCAGTCTCTGCAATAAATGAGATTTTTGTAAGTGTGCTCTGTATACACAACACTTCTACTGCGCACAGCAATATATCACACAATTATTTTATGGCAGAACAATAAATGACACCTCACATGGCATGAGTTCTGTTCGTTCATTATAAATGCATTGCAATCTCCATGTTTCTAACTTCCTTACTTACAGGTTAACTGTTCTAAAGCCAAGCTTGATTAAGACTGCCATTAAAAAACTGTATCAGAGTTAAGAGTGGACTCATTCTCCATATCTGACATTCTGAATTTGTACAGGCAACAACCCTTGTTGGTTGTGTGTGATAAGATATCAATGTTTCATAGCTAGAGATAAAATTAAAAATTCAACAGATTTTGTAATATTCCACATGCATATACTGATTCATTTAACTGGACAGATTTTACACATTATGTTTGGCAAACCAAAGACTAGCAAACTTGAGACTAAGACAGGCAAAATATTCATTCAATAGTTTCTAGTTTTCGTACACTTAAGCAATACTGGTGAAAAAATTCATTCTATGTCGCATCAAAATTTTTAGGTACTGAAAAAGAATTCTCAGTCATGTCATGCTTCCAATCCAGATGAATGTTACAACCTCTTCATCCTCCAATATCACAATCTTGCTGTTTCTGTATGTACAGCAATACTACCAGTTCAAACAGACCCTGCAGTTCCATTTCCACACTATTTGGCATTCTGTCTTCTTCCTTTGCGATGATAAACAAAATATCTGTTGGAACACTAACAGAGTCCATTCCTTCAATGTGTTTTCACCATTTTTTTCTACAGCACTTTACAAAATCTGTTAGTGCTCATACCTGGACTATACTTAGAGAGATTGTAACTGGCCATATGAAACTAACATTTCATTTTTTCTGCCACGTCTTGCAGAAGTAACCAATGCCAACGTGGCATAGGCCATAACAATGACAGGCTACACAGTTACTGTTCCTATTATTTTTATTCTTCCTACCATTTGTGAACACCCACAGCACTCTACAAGCACGTTCTTTTGTTTCTTGCATAGGATGATTATGTTGTCTTTAGACTGTAAAGTGATTCTCTAGCCTCCCTGCCTCTGCCTTACTTCTTGCACTTACCTCATGAACAGTGAGATATTGCACTGCTTGTACTTATGTCATGGACAGTGAGACATATCTTTTGTACATCTCTCATATATGGGGAGATATCATGTTACCTGTACTTTTCTCATGACAGGAAATTGTTTCTTGGGCCTCAGTAACTCACAGTGAACACACACTCTGTTTCCATTACAAAGACTAATCGCATAAATGTACATAGATCTTATGGAGAGTAGGGGTGCACAAATTTTTCACAAATTTGGGAGCCACCTCAAAATTCTAGGTGCCAGAAGGGTGACATGAAGTAAGTTTCAGACTGAGGAACCACAAATATTAGGTGCACCCACGCAAAATTTGGTCACCACAGAAACCTAGCACAAAGGATTTGTTCACCCCTGACGTGAAGTGTCTGTAATTTTTGCCTTATTTTAACCAAACTGAAATAAGTGAATGAATTTTAGTAAAAATGAAAAATATGATATTTGTTCCATGCAGACAAATGGATGGAGAGACATTGCTCAAGAAACAGCAATTTGTTGTAATCTACCAATATACACTTTTACAGGATACATAAAAAACTTCACTAACCCTCAAAAGACCAACACTTAAGCATGTGAAGTTTTTGAAAAATTATAAGAACAGGCAATTTTTTTTTTGACACAACATTTTGACAGAAAGTGTATTTGTAACCCAAATGTCCAGCAATGCAAGAATCTCAGTTCACTGAATTGTGTGGGTTATGTCAAACTGCCATTTCATGAGTGATATGACATGCCTGGCAGTCACTATTTGCTTCGCAAACTTCCCTAAAAAAAGGTCAATTAATAGCAACCCTCAGCATTCAGCATCCTACACAGGAACACTTACAAGCTTGGCAAGTGAAAGACCTGGAGGTTGTTTGAGAGATGCCGATGACGTTTTTGCAGCAGAAATTGGTTTCTTGTTTTTTCCTACTGTAGCCAATGGCACTGCTGCCACAGCTGCAGCAGGGCGTGTGGTTGTCAGTAATACTGTTGCACTCTGCGCTGGCACTGGTTGTGAGTCCACCTACAGAAAAAGATACACTGAAATTTCAGGAAAAAAGAGGAAGTTTATGACTGACTAGCTGACTGACTGGGTGACTGACTAACTAACTAACTAACTAACCAACTTACTTACTAACCAACCAACCAAATAACTAACAACTAACACCATGCAGCAGAGTCCCTCTTCAGAAGTTCAGAGCTCCTCGGCTACTCAAGAAATTCCAAGCACTTGATGAATCCTGGAAGTTTTTTACCATGTTCATAAGAGCCCAATACTAATTCGTATCATTATGCAGGTGATCCAGTAAAGACGAACTCATTTTTCTTTGTGACCCATTTTAATATTATCCTCCAATCTACATGTGCAATTTCCAAGTGGTCTTTTTTTGTTTATGTTGTCCTACAAAACTCTGTGCGCATCTCTCCTTTGCATGTCACATACATACCCTTCTCATTCTCCTTGATTTGATCAGCCAACTAATATTTGGCCAAGGAAACATACATGCACCTACAAAAAACACGAAAATATTCCAAAACTGTATGAAATACATGTACACAGTAATTTCAAACACAGAAGTGTGAAAAGGGGCATTGCTGTCTGTTTCAAAAGTACTCAGTGTGATACAGTCTGGATAAGCACTTATTTTGGAGACAAATAGTGAACATGGCTCTTCCACACGTCTTGTTAAATATCTTCTCCTTCTTAAGGTGCTACAACTTCAGAGAAGTTTTGGTCTATTGTTAAATATACCATTAAGAAAAATTTCAAACAACCATCAGGAAGATACAAATTTGATTTCATGTGACATTTTTCTGTACAACAGATTCTGAAAAATATGGCATGTACACTTACAAAGCACAATACTGCCTTCATGTAAAGTACAAGTTCATAAACTATAATGATATTTATTCCATAATTTTTGCAGTGAATTTCATCAAAATCCATTAAAAACATGATGAGATAAGAAAATGTGGATAAGCTAATCTATCTCTCCTTGCACTTAGTGCAAATAATGCACAAATATGAAGTAAAGCAGATGATACAACACTGTGCTGTTACAAGGGTCGGGCTCAACAGACACAAGTACACAGACAATCTATAAGTTTTCATTCTTACAGCATTTCCAAGCAACTATTACTATTCAGCTACAACTATTACTATTCAGCTACAGAGTGACACCGTAATGCAGATCAATGGCCAGTGTTGAAAAATATAAGCATGGGAAATTTCTCAGTGTTGTTTTCATAGTATCAGTTTTCTTTTGCTCACTGCAAATTGTAACTTCATTACATCCGAAAATGCACACCAAAGGAATTTGTATCTCCTCACAAAAAAATGGAACAAATTATATCACTACGTATAAAACTTGATGCAAAATAATGAATATTTAATACACCTCAATCCAATGGCTGTAACAACACACCTGTGACGGCTGTAAAAGATTATTTGTTCCTGAAGGGGTAACATGTTCCACTGGTAGGGCAGACAACTGCAAGAGTTTCCCATCAGGCATTCGCAGTAGCAACTGTACGGTGTTGCTACCTGCACTACATGATGGTGGTGGAGTCACTTCTGAAGGTTGTGCACTCAAAGTGCCATCTCCCAGACCATTTTTAATGCCAGCGTTGGCAGTTCTGAAACAAATGTGGACTATACAAAATTATTCACAGTTAGTGATTTCTGTCCACAGCTTTTATATTTGCCAGCTCTGCTGCTATAAAACTCCCTTTGTCCACTCCAGTTCAGTGTACTTAAATTACTATGATACCATACCTTAATAACTGTAGACACAATGCAAATAAGTTGCCATGTGAAATTACTTTAATGGACATTATTTAATATTTCACATCTTATATCCAACTCAGGCTGACATTTGCAATATCAAGTTCAGCGCAATCTGGGACTGAGTCCCCCAGATTTAAATTATAATCTGAAAAATTACAAAATAAACTGAGTTTAAAAATTTTAATGATGGCATAGTGACTGAGACCTTTCTTTTTCTTCAGCAACATGAGTGAGAGATCCTTGAATCGTGCACATCTTCTGTTTCCTAACACAGACCTAACAGAAATCACTAAAAAGTAAACAATTCATGCTGTCGACTTTTTCAAATTACCAACTTAATGCACAATTCTTTTATTTTCAACAATATGAGTCCGCTCTCCACCTGCGTACTGTACGGCTGCTTACAGTGGATGACGATACCAGAGGCTGTGGTGATACAATTGGTCCTCCTGAGGATGAGCTGCGTGCTGCTCAAAACATGTTGAGGAGCTTAGTGTAACATACATATTATTGAAAATAAAAGAATTGTGCATTACGTTGGTAATTTGAAAAAGTCTATACTATGATGCACGGTCAGAAAAACATCAAATTCATGCTGTTTTTGTGTCAATATATACAGTATGCCAAAGCTGTTGAACAGACATGCAAGGACCGAAGTTTTGGGATGTGATTTGAATCCTCAACCCATCTTTCTTATTTATTATGTATTTATTTTTTATTTAATTAAATGAATGTATTTTAATTCCTTAATTCAGGTGCTATGCCCTCCCCCCTCAAATTTTTTAATATTATGCACTGTGATACTGACAAGAACAGCAGCCATATCAAGGCTGAAAAGTGGGTACTTCTGGTTCTAAATATGAAGCAGAACAGTAATAACTGCAACAGGAAATATAGTGAAAATGAAAAGTCATACATTTGCCAATTTAAGGACTTCAGGCCATTAAAATCACTCATGTAAATATTTCACGCTAGATTTTCATTTAACTTACGTAATTTGACCAGAAGTCTCCTGGTGCTGTGATGTGTCTGCCTCCTGCCGCACAACCTTGGTACTGCTACCAAGCTGCACCAGAACTCTCCTATCCTCAGATATATCTCCTGTAATTATCTCTCCATGGCACTCAGAATCTCGTGTTGTGGATGTGGGATGTAACAAATGATCCAGCTCCTGACGTGGACTTGAGGATGTGCTACCATCACTACACAAACTGAAAAATTAGGGTACAGTCACAGTAGTGATTTAATGCATCACAAGGGCTCAATAAACCTGTCACAATTTTTACTGTATGCTTCCAGTCACTATCTCTGTATAGCCATCCTGTTCAATGACCCTCAAAAGGGCAAGATTTGATATTTGAGTTAAGGGAAATCCAGAGACTGAACCTCCACACCAACAATTTCTCCAGCCAGTTGACGGTAAAGGTAACACTGTCATGGTGCACACCATGAAGGTACACAAGACAAGCAAAGGTACAGATCCACTCAGTCTTACACACAGCACTTGATACAGGTGAGTGGTCAGCTTCATGCCCAGGTAACTTTACCTCCAGGGAAAAACCCACACTAACCATTCAAAATATCTCCAGGTTTTAGAACCAACAAACAAAACTGTCTCTCACACTCTTTTTTAAGACATCATTAAGAACACAAAGTTTAGGTACATAAACGCTTCTTACAAATTTCAAAGAAAGTAATAAACACAGTTAGCCACTTTGTTCACATTTCATAGTACGATTCACAGGGATAACACTCATTGATGGCGTCTGTCTAATTTAAAAACATTTTACAACCGTAATTAATGAGCCCTTTTATTGTCTCTGTCCAGAGGAGCTGCTAAGCTTCACAGTCCCATCCCATTAAAAAAAACAGATATCATGGACTATTTGGACATAATTTTATATTATGTACATTATTTCAATACAGTAAAGCATTACTGAGACAGAACACCTCTGAGGCACAATACCACACTTATTTCAACTCTCGTCTTATAGGTTGCCAAAATTAGTTAGGTGATTAGTTTTAACATCACACCAATCTAAATATACTGTACCTGGACTTCTTCCTTCCATTTTCATTTATGATTGCCGTAGATGAAATGAACGAGGTAGCCACAGACTTATACGCCGAACTGCCGTTTGATGTTGAATCTTCTATAATATGTGGGAATACATGAGGTGTGTGTAGTGTGTCATCAGTGCCTGTTGGCTCACTCAGGGCATCCACCTGTAAATGATTATAAGCTTATTTACATTTATTATATATGCCTGAAGTAGCTCACAAGCACACTTCTGACAGTGCACTTATAGACAATAGATAATCCACTGAAAACATACTAAATATGGACTGTACAGATCCAAAAGTCAAGAAAAGTTATGTATCTGTATGCCAGGCAAACACTCCCATCTACTCATTAGGGACTAAGATCTGCTGCAAGGCGACAGTTTCTTGATTCATAGCATGGTGCAGTTTCAATTGCAGCAGTACACAATAAGAAATTACAGGATGATTATGAATGGATTGAGATGATGTGAATGGACAAGGTAGTGGTCTATAAGATGCATTATCTTCAAAATTACAAAAGACATGTTCCAATAGTTGTTCTCCTTATCAAGACACAGGATGAGCATTTCATGATGCAAAACAGGAGTGATAATACTGCAGTGTGAGAGATACTGAAAATATTAAATCACAAATGGGGAATATTTTTACTTATTTTATTTAAAATACTATATCAAGTACAAAACTTACTTACAATTGAAAGAAAGAATAATTATTAGAATTAGGAGTGACAAGACAGAGAGTGACTGTGGCCTCTAGAAGCAAAGAGAATGGGAGAGATTATAACAACTCACAATATATACAGTCAGCCATGTAGCTGACATTCAGTCACATATATACAGACAAATTTCATTGTGCCTTCGATAATAAAAAAACTGGGTAAAATAGAGCAACAGATCATCACAGCTTTATGCAGGGCACAGTTCAATAATATGCAAACAGAAGCTGAGAAAAACTGTAATACATAAATGCTATCCAGGAATTTAATCCATGAATATGGTGAAAGTATTTCACTATCATTACTCAATAGGCTTATCTGCTCAGTGTATTCAGTAGTAACTATACCTCATGCAGGGGCCCCACTCCAGTCTTCACAGCTTCAACAGCCTTACGAAAAGTTTCCTCGAAAGGGTTGACATTTTGCAGATCTTGAAACAAACCAACTTCTTCACAGTTACGGATGAAACGAGTTGGAGTGGGAGTTTGGTCAGCTACAAAGAAAAAATAAATAAAATAACCTCATTACAGTTACTTCCTATATTACAGTGACATAAAACCTGAAATTCCAACAATTTGATTAGTCTAAGTACATAAATTCAAATCCCTTACAACCAGTATTCTCAAAAACATCAAACAAACTGGTCTCACTGAAATATGAGGTATTTTGAGTTCCTAAGAACCATGAAGTTCAATATGTTAAATTTATTCATATTTACCATGTACAAGCTTACACTGATAATTAATAAAGCATTGTCTCTCTTCACTAGAGGAGTGTATCAGACTTTCCTTCATCTGTTTACAATGTTATTTCTGACATATTTTGGTATATGCTCAGCCACTATCAGGGAAATCATTCATATACTACATGATACAAATGTAAAGACAGCAGCAATTCCCAGTGTTGTATACAAATGATTTCCTTGATAATGACCAAGCACAGGCCAAAAACATATCAGAAATAGCACTGGCAATGAACAAAGGAAGGTTTAATACAGCCCTATAGGGTACAGACATGTTGTTTTATTAATTATCCTGGGCAGTTAACCTTTTGGCATCTAATGTCAGGTATACCTGTCACACATTTATGTGTAGAATGCTGAAAGTCACAGTTACAGACAACCATTCAGTGGCCTCTTCATGCAGCTTTCATTTCAATTCTGGTCTCCTGCACATCACACCCTGCATTTAATTCTGGCATCAATGGATTAAAATAGTTTCATCTTATTTTGTTCTAGCTTCAGGTTTCAGTCCAAAACTATAAAATCATATTCATATTAAGCAGAGCTGTAATGAATGACAGGAGGAACCAATCACAACAACCAACAGGATTAATTTAACCTTCAGTACTTGCCCTTTTAAATCTCAGCCCTCTACTGCTGCCAGACTACTGTTCAATTTAAATGCCCATTGTGGGACAATGTTTTCCTTTTGGACAAAGTGGGGCAGTGTTATCCCATTTGTCCATTCAAGGTTAATGGACAAACTCATTATTTCTATGGCTGCCACAGAAGCATGAACTATGACAACAACCCTCATTAAACACAAATCAATATGAACTCACCTACAAACACATTAGTCTTCTGACCATTTCCCAGGTTCAAAACCATGTCATGTTTCTTCTTATGTACCGTAAGGTGGTCTTCATTTGTAAACCGCTAGACAAAAGAATAATTACAAAAAAATTAGTACCACAAAACTTGTAACATTGAAACAGGATTAATTTGTGAATAAAATGAATGTATACATACTTCTATTCCAATATTTTTGTGATAATGAGTAATAAGTTAAAATGGTCTTCTACAGTAAATCTAATACTGAAATTAAAAAAAAAACAAATCTGTAGGAGTGTTATGTGGGTTCTTGTAAGTCCATGTCCATCTTACTGTTAAGTTACAGTGATCGTTTCTAGGTTAGTTTTAAGTTTATTCAACAATTAAAAATTTTCAGACATAAGAACTTGCCATTTATTATTTCTACCGATTTAGCATACAAATTACTATAGTTGCACATTATATACCAGCACCATTTTTCTTGGGCGACAAGATTAAAACACTGGAAACCAATGCACAAACAAAAGTCTCTGATAGAGATTAAGGTGTCAGATGGATGCACGGCAATTTAAAGCATTTTTCTTCCTCTAAACTGCTATTCTAACTGATTGTAAAATACATAATAATAATTAAGAGAAGAGTAAAATTTTAAAGGCAGTTTATGGAAGACCAACTACATCTATGGGTACACGACATAGAAGTGCCTTGAACATCGCCTGGAACCATGTTTCCCCGCAGACCACTTGTTATGTAGGTGGTCCACACAGATTTTACATAATGTGTTTGTTTGGCTTGTATCTTACTCTCTATTCTTCAAGCTTTCAAAGAACGTAAGTTCTAAATAAATTTCAAGAGCACAGGTTCTTTAAAAAAAAAAACAAGACGTAGGTAATCAAACATTTACAGAAAAACCAAATGAATGAAGAGTGTCAGAATTATAACTACTATGTATAACACAATTATCCAGATTGCTAATCTGGCTGCAATCCAGTCAATTAATAACAGTGTAAATAAAATCAGTGCACTGTTGCACTATGATTTCAGATATTGGTGTGCTTCATGCAACAGAAATGTGGTTTGCAGCATGTCACACCAATTAAATGGTTGGTACTGTTTCATATGTGGGAGGTCCTGGGATAAAATAATGGTCTGCTATCCTTACTGAGATTTTGTGGTTTTTCTCAGTCCTTCCATGCTAGAGCTTGGAGAATACCTTAAAATACGAATACTGGCTTCTTGGATATGAAGCGGTGAAGTATGTTAAAAATTCAAGATGTTTCAGAGAAACCTGCTGCTTCCTGCCCTAAAACCATGGCAAATTTCTATCACATTATATGAGGGCACATTCCAGAAGAAGGTTTTCTTCTTAGTCATTGTCACGAGAACCTTATCTTACATATCTTAAAACAAGCCACGACCGATTCCTCTCACATCCCTACCACTCCACCGTTCATAACTCATCCAAACACTAGACATTACACAACCTTGGCAATTGAAAAAGCACAAAGCAATCATCGCATGTGCGAGAAGTGTTTACTATACATATTACGGGCTTGCTACAATAGCGGATGTATTGGTAATAAGCAGTGCACATACAGAACGTAATTCATGACAACGAATGACCTTCGATTACATCTGTATATCATGAGTTATAGCTCCTTGAAATCGGGTCGTTAACATATAGTGTGACAAGTGCTTTGCACGCTGTGTATATGTTTATTTTATTTATTTTATTTT
>Ga0209628_10003269_pt1 | contig 11300 bp, 3 predicted proteins | sample TergutCu122P4_FD_187285 | JGI IMG/M metagenome (GOLD analysis project Ga0209628, IMG submission 187285) | Cubitermes ugandensis P4 segment gut microbial communities from Kakamega Forest, Kenya - Cu122 P4 (SPAdes) (version 2) | ecosystem: Host-associated > Arthropoda: Insects > Digestive system >...
TGTTTTCTTTTTTAGTGCGTTATCTTAATTTCTTGTAAACTACTATATTTTAATAGAATTCAAGTAAATATTTCTAAATTTAACATATAAAACTTTTCTTTCGCATGTGTTTTCGTGTATAATAAATATAAACGCAAATTTATTAATATTTTTATTGAAAATCAAACGGGAATGAGGGCGTATGAATCATTTAATTTTATTAAAAAACGAATTTCAACAAATCAAATCCGCCGGGAAATATTTACCCAACATATGCAATTATCTTATGTATCTCGGATATAAAGACCATTATAATGACGATCCTCTTACGGCAAAAGCATACGCGGCGGCAAATTTATTTACGGCGCATGAAAAGCATATTTATACCAACGATTTGATCGTGGGGTCGATTTGCGGCAAATTTTCCGGTCAATATTCCGGCGGCGAATTGAATCATGCCGAGAGGATCGTAAATAATTACGGCAGGAATTATTTTTGGACAAACGCGGACCATTTCGCGGCGGATTTTGAAACCCCGTTGAAAATCGGCGTCGGCGGAATGATCGAAAAAATCAAAAAATCGATCGGCAGATATAAAAACAACGAAAAAAAGCAAGTATTTTTAAATGCGGCTTTAATCGCGATGACCGGATTTTCGGAAATGATAAAAAGTTACGGAAAAGCGGCTTTGGAAAAAGCGAAGATCACAAGAAAACATGAACTGTTTGAAGCGGCCGGTATCTGTGAAAAGATCGCTTTCGAAAAACCCGGGAATTTCAGGGAAGCTTTGCAATTAGTATGGTTTATTCACCTGAGTTTTTTATACGAGAACCGTTACGCGATGGCGCTCGGCAGGCTTGACCAGTATCTTTACCCGTTTTACAAAAAAGACAGTATAACCCGCGAAAGGGCATTGGAACTGATCGAATGCACTCTGTATAAAATCCATGAGAGCAGGATCTATTCCGGCGGCGACGATGTTGTGAATATCGCGATAGGCGGGGTGACCAGAAGCGGCAAAGACGCCGTAAACGAATTGAGCTATATCATTCTCGAAGCTGTGAAAAACTGCGCCGTCCCCGGTCCGAATCTTTCGGCGAGGATCAGCGAAAAGAACCCCGATCGGTTCTTGGACGAATGTCTCAAAGTCATCGGCGCCGGCATCGGTTATCCCGCGCTTATGAACGACGAAGTGAATATTGCGGCCCTGTCAAGATACGGTTATTCGACAGAAGACTGCCGCGATTACTGTATGGTCGGCTGTATCGAAAATTTTATGCCCGGAAAACAGCCTCCGTGGTCCGACGGGCGTTTCAATTCGCCGCTGTATTTGGATTTGGCTTTAAACAACGGCGTAAATTCTATGACAGGAATTAAGACAGGCGTTGAAACAGGGGATGTTTCGGATTTTAATATTTTTAATACAATGGAGAAGTTTTTATACGCGTTAAAAATCCAAATGGAATACGGATTGTCTGAATACATGCGAATATTCAACAACGAAGCCGGACGTTATGACAAAATTATGTATTCGCAGCCTTATTTGTCATGTTACTGCCGGGACTGTATCGGGCGCGGGCTTGATATACGCGACGGCGGGGCAGTATATCCGAGCGCGCATTCGCCGTGCTGTATGGGAATTGCCACAGTCGCGGATTCCCTCGCGGCGATCGAAAAAATCGTCTATAAAGATAAAAAAATCACGCTTGCGGAACTCCGCGATATACTCAAAGCGAATTTCGAAAATTACGAAGATATGCGAAGATCTCTTTTGCAGGCTCCAAAATACGGGAATAACGACGACAGCGCGGACCGGTATGCGAAATGGTTTATCGATACGCATTATGATCTCTATTCCAAACACAGGACATTCGACGGCGGCGGCGTATATGCCGCAATCGCCTCAAACGTGAATAATATTCCGGCGGGAATGGAAGTCGCGGCGACGCCGGACGGACGGAAACGCGGCGAACCTTTGAGCGACGCGTCGTCTCCCGCCCACGGCATGGATCAAAACGGTTTGACCGCCGTCATGCTGTCGTGTTCAAAGCCCGATTTTACCAAATCAGCCTGCGGGACCGTGCTTAACGTAAAATTTGGCGGCAATATGCTGAATCATCAAAACCGCGGTAAAATACTCGCTTTATTGAGGGTATATTTTGAACGCGGAGGCCAGGAAGTCCAGATTAACTGCGTATCGAAAGAAATTTTGCGCGACGCGTCGGAAAATCCCGAAAATTACAAGGATCTTGTCGTCCGCGTTTCGGGATTCAGCGCGTTTTATATCACGCTTGATCAATCTGTGCAAAAAGATATATTGGAGAGAACGGAATATGAATAACACGGGCTTGATCAGTGAAATCCAGCGTTTTTCGCTCGGCGACGGCGGCGGAATACGGACGACGGTGTTTATGCAGGGTTGTAACCTGCGCTGCCCGTGGTGCCACAATCCCGAAACGATAGACCCGGAAGGCTCGATTTTATTTTATAAAAATCTTTGTGTTTCGTGCGGGAAATGCGCGGACGGGTGTTTGAACGGGGCAAGAAAAGTCAGCGGAAAGCGTATGGCTGTTGATGAAGTTTATCATATCATTTCACAGGATATAGAATTTTATATCAAATCAAACGGCGGGGCGACGATTTCCGGCGGCGAACCGCTCCTGCAAATTGATTTTTGCATTGAACTGGCGAAAAAATGTTTTGAAAATAACATAAGCGTGATCATAGATACCGCCGGAGACGTGCCGTTTGATACGTTTGAAAAAATGATCCCGTTTATTGATTGTTTTTATTTTGATTTAAAATGCGATATCGAAAGCTATAAAAAAATAGGCGCGGACGGCAAACGCGTCTATAATAATTTGTCGCGCCTTTCTTCTATAACCGAAACCAAAACTGTCGTGAGAATCCCGGTTATACCCGGAGTTAACAGCAATCATGAAGTCATCAACAGTTTTGCCGGATTTTTAAGCGATTTAAATATATGCGAAGCGCATCTTTTGCCGTTTCACCGGCTCGGTTCGGGAAAATACCCGGCGCTCGGTTTAAAATATGCTTTTGATGACTGCGTCCCCGAATCAAATGACACGATAAAAAGTTTTATCAAAATATTTGAAAATAAAAATATAAAAACGGTTTTTGTTTCGTGAACAGAAACCAAATCAATTGATGAATTTGGAGGAATATTTAATTATGGAATTCATGAACGTGAAAAAAATCCCGGAAATACGCCCGCCGTCTGCTTTAATTGCCGAAAATACGGAAGACGGTATCTTTTTGGAATGGAACCCGAATCTTGAAAGAGATTTATACGGCTATCACCTCTACTCGATTGACTCAGACGGCGTATACAAGCTCATCACGGAAGATTGCGTTACGGATACCCATTTTATTGATCCCGCCGCAATTTCCGGGAATGAATACGCCTATGTTGCGACGGCGGTCAATAACAGCGGCGTTGAAAGCCTGTATTCAAATAAAGCGCGCATTGTCCGCCAAAGCGAACCGAAGCCTGTCATCGAAAATAATGCCGAGACGATTATCCGTATCGACCGCCGCGAACCTGTTTTATTGACCGAAGCGGCGGTTATCCGTTTCGAAAGCGGGCAAACGCTTATTTTTGATAAGCGTTATATGCGTATGCGGGCATGGGTAAGCAAAGAAGGGACGCATCTTTTGAGTCCCGCCATATACGGGAACGCATTGGATATTACGGAAATGGACAACTGGGGGTTCCCCGATCCGAAACCCGCCACGGCAGATTATCCGGCGACTCCGGACTGTTATACGCTCCCCGTCGGCGAATTGTTTAAACCCGGCATGCACGATTCCGGCCCGCCCCTGTTGCTTGAACTGAAACCTGTATCCGGCGGGGTGATAATCAATTATTCGCTTCCGCTGCGAAAAAACGCGAACCGGAATTTCACGCGGATGAAAATATGGGAAACATGGCGTGAAGTGAAAAAACATATCGGGCCGACTGATTATACAGGCTTTGACAGAAAAATCGAAATACAGCTCCCCTCGGAATACAAAGACGGCTATTCTGTATGCCTCAACGACGCTTTCGGCGTAAACGGCAGTTGCGACGGGGCGATAACTTATGAAACCAACTGGCGGAATCCCTATCTTGAAACGATTCATTGGAGAAAATACGAATATCCCCGTTATGTCGACAATCTCAACGGGGCGAACGGGGTAAACGGTTCAAATAATATGATAAACGAACGGCAGACCGACCGGTATCACCCCGATTCGCAAACGATGCAGACCAATCCGTTTAAAATTATATGCTACCCGAAAGGCGCGCTGATTTTATCGGCTCTCCGGTGCTATCATTCCGTCCATTCGCGCCTGTCTAATTACGCCCAATATTTGCAGGACGGGATTTTCCCGAATTTTATGACAGACTGCGCCGAAAGCGGAAAACGCTGCGCCATAGAAACTTTTGAATATTTATACGCCGAAAATCCGGGGCTCGAACCGCCGCAGCTTTTTATGGACGCGGCTTTTTATTACCGGAGGAGGATCGCGCGGCTTTATCAGTTAAACGAACACATTTCCGGTTTTACGCAGGGCTGGGACTGGCAATACCCTGACCGCACCCCGGAGGACGCCGAAAAGGCCGGCATGGATATGATCGGCCACGCGCATCATTTTTGGTTTTCCGCGCCTTACGCGGTCGATCCGGAGATTTTAAAAGATATTTCCCATCCCGTAAACCAGCGTATCAAATCATATGTGCAGTCTTTTAAAGACCGCGGCATCGCAGTTTCGTTCTGGGTGCGCCCCGAATTTGTCAAGACTTCGCCCGCCAACGCGTTCAGCGACGGCTTTACGACGCTTTATTACGGTTATAACAGCCAAACCGATCCCCCCTTGATGGAAAAATTAGAGAAAGAAGGGCTGCCGGTTATAAAAAGCCATCCCGAATGGCTGCGTTACGGCAGGGACGGAAATTTGGCCGCGGATATCTATGTCACCCCCTATTCATGGATCCCCGTCCGTTTATCGAGCGGATGGTATGAAGAAATCATCATTCCCACAATCGAACGCATGGCCGATTTGGGCTTTTCCGCCGTTTTTCAGGACGGCGGGGCGGGAGGCATGTCGGGAGTCGAATACGCGCCGGACGGGACGCGCTGCACGATGCCGTATTACTGGCGCTGGTTTCAGGATATTTCGAGATTAGGCATGGAAGTCAACGGGGAGCTTCCGCTCGCATGGGGCAACAGCACGCTGCCCACGCCGTCGGAACAGGATTCCGCGGACCCGTGGGCGGTTACGCATCAGATCATGCGCGGGAATCTGGAAGCGCGGTGGTTCAGCCCAAGATACCGCCATATTATTCATTCTATGTACGCGGGCGCCTATATGCGCGCAGACAGCGGCGGCGAACATATAAAAACAGCCCGGTTTTTTCAAAATTTTCTTGCGGAAAACGGGCATCCCGACCGGGTAAAATTAGACGGACTGCGGCGGGACTTTATCGACCCGGCAGGGAAAAGCGCCGTACGCGGCTGGGTATGGGATAAAGTCTGCTGGGAATATGACACGGGAAAATGCGTCGAATACCCGTCCTATGCAGAATATATAAATACCCCCGAAAATTTACAGTAAATATTTAAGTTAAATTTTTTATTTTTCAAAAATTTTTTTTACAAATTCTTAATATTGCTTGCTTTTTTTGTTAAAACAATATATAATAAAAATATACTGGAATTTTAATGGGCGGAAATAAAACAAATATGACGCCGCAATTAAGAAAAGTTTAAGGAAATGGGGAGGATGCTTTTTGAAACGGATGATTTTTCTCGCAATACTGGCAGTAGTTTTAGCGTTTCTTTTGTCAGGCTGCCTTACGTCCGCAAATCAAGAAACCGGTATCGGTTCCGTCGCCACATACCGGGACATTCCCGGCGTGACCGAACAGGAGATATCCGCTATTGAAAATCTAAAAAATTCCCGCACAAGTTTTATTTACGGGCAGATGATCGAAACGGAATCTTTTATCATGCCGGACGGCACATACGCCGGTTTTTCGGCGAAGTTCTGCGACTTATTGTCAAAGCTCTTTGATCTGGAATTTGTTCTGGAATTTTACGGCTGGGATGACCTGAAAGACGGTCTTGACAAAATGCAGATAGACTTTACCGGCGATTTGACCCCGACGACGGAACGCAAGCATTTTTATTATATGACTCACCCGATAGCGGAACGTTTTTACAGGATTTTTATGCTGACGGATCACAGGGAGCCAAATTTTGAAAGCGACGTCAATCATCAAAAAATCGGTTTTTTGGCCGGTACGGTAGGCACTGACGCCATAAAAGAATATTATCCTGATTTATCCATTCAATTTGTGACGGTAGGCAATTTTGACGCCGCCGTCGAAATGCTCCGGAAAGGCGAAATCGATCTGTTCGCCGCCGAATGTGTAATAGACCCGTTTTTTAACGATTATAACTTTATCAAATCAAAAGAATTTTTCCAGTTGGCGTATAACCCCGTGTCGCTGACTACCGCGAATCCGGATCTGAAAGCCGTTATATCTGTCGTAAACAAATATATTTCGGCGGGGGGGATCGACGTTCTCCATGATTTATACAGCGAGGGCAACGATGAATATGCGCGTTATAAATTAAATCAATCATTTACGGAAAATGAAAAAGCGTACATCGAAGATTTAAAAACAAATGGCAAATCCGTAAAAGTCGCGTTTGAAAGCGATAACTATCCGATCAGCTTCTATGACAAAAACGATAAAAAATATGAAGGGATCGCGGTTGACGTGCTTTCGGAAATCAGCAGGCTGACCGGGATCGGGTTTGAACCCGCCTGCAAAGAAGATACTCCGTGGACTGAAATCTATGAAATGCTCAAAACGGGCAAAGTTTCGCTTGTCTCACAGCTTCTTCAAACAGACGAACGCATGGGCAGTTTTATTTGGCCGGACGAACCGTACACGACTACAAATTACGCGCTGATATCCCGTTCAGGCTATCCCAATCTGGCAATGTATCAGGTTATAAGGGCAAAAGTAGGAGTGGTAAACGGTTCGGCATATAAAGAAAAATATCGCCTTTGGTTTCCCGGCAGCGACAATGTCACAGGATTCGACAATCAAAACGACGCGCTGACCGCATTGGAAACCGGCGAAATCGATCTGCTGATGGGTACGGAGCATATGCTGCTCTCGCAGCAGAATTACCGTGAAAAAACCGGATATAAAATCAATATCCGCTTCGGGATGCCGACCGGTTCGTATTTTGGTTTAAATATAAACGAAGAACTGCTCTGTTCTATCATCGGCAAAACGCAATCCGCTATAAATACGGAACTCATATCGGACGAATGGAACAACAAAGGCTATGATCACACAAGGCAAATCGCACAGCAGAGGGCGCTGTTTTTCATGCTTATCGCCGTTGCCGCGGTTATCGTACTGATACTGGCCGTCTGGTTATTATGGAAAAACCGGAAGCTCAACCGCAATCTTGACAGACTGATCAAAGAACGCACCGAAAAGCTTGAGAATCAAACCCGCGAACTCGCGCTCCAAACCGAAGCGACCGAAAACCGGGACAAGCTTTTGGGGGCGGTAAATAACGCGGCAAACGTGCTGCTCGCGGCGGTAGATGACGAAACTTTGGAGTCGTCTGTTTTATCCGGCATAAAATTAATGGGCAGCTGCGTAAGCGCCGACCGCGTTTATATCATGAAAAACGCGACGATAGACGGCCAGTTCTGTTTTGTCTATCAATACGAATGGACCAACAACCTCGGCAAACAGGGGACGCATATCGGCAAGGGCACAAAAGTCCCCTACGCTTTTGATCCGGAGTGGGCGGCAAAGTTCGCGCAGGGCGAATGTTTGAACGGGCCGCTTGAAAGCCTGTCGCCGAATATGCAGAAATTTTTCAGCCGGATAGAAATAAAATCAGTGCTGGTCATACCGATATTTATAGGCGAATCTTTTTGGGGGCTCGCCAGTTTTTCGGACTGCGAGAACAGCAAGTATTATACGGACGACGAAATCAGCATCCTGCGTTCCGGCGTCCTGATGATAGTAAACGCCATAAACCGCAACGCCCAGGCTCTCGAAGTGCATGAAGCGCACGAGCGCGCAAAGACATTATTGGACTCGATGCCCTTTGCCTGCCGCATGTGGAACAAAGACCTGAAAATTTTCGATTGCAACGAAGAGTCGCTCAGACTTTTCGGCGTAAAAGACAAGCGGGAATTTATCGAGCAATATTCCAGTTTTTCCCCGGAATACCAGCCCGACGGAAGTTTATCGAAAGAAAAATCCGCCGAATATATCAACAAAGCTTTTGAAAAAGGCATATACGTCTGCGAATGGATGCACCAGCTCCGGGACGGCGCGCCGCTCCCGGTTGAAGTTACGCTCGTCCGGGTGCCGTACGGGGGAGGATATGTCGTTGCCGGATACACGCGGGATTTGCGCGAGCATAAAAAAATGATGGCGGACATTGAAAAACGGGACGATATTCTCAGAGCGGTAAACAACGCGGCGACTGTGCTGCTCACGGCGGAAGACGAAGAGACGTTCAAGACATCGCTTCTTTCCGGCATGGAATTTATAGGCGATTGCGTAAATACCGATCGTATTTATATCATGAAGAACGAAATCATAAACGGCGAACTGTATTTTGTCTATCACACCGAATGGACAAACGAAGCGGGGAGGCAGAAAACGCATATCAATTCGGGGACCAAAGTTCCTTACAGTTTTGACGCCGAATGGAATGTCAAGTTCCATAACGGCGAATGTATGAACGGCCCCCTGTACAGCCTGCCGCCGGCAATACAGGAATTTTTCAGCCGCATCGATATAAAGTCCGTATTGGTCATACCGGTTTTCATACAGGAATATTTATGGGGGCTTGTCAGTTTTTCGGACTGCAAAAACGACCGGTATTTTACGGACGACGAAATCAATATCCTGCGTTCCGGCGTTCTGATGATGGTAAACGCCATAAACCGCAACACCCAGGCCGCCGAAGTGCGCGAGACGCATGAACGCGCGAATCTTTTATTAAACACGACTCCGCTCGGCGTGAGCATGTGGAACAGGGACTGCGTTGTTTTCGATTGCAACGATGAAATGCTCAGATTGCTCAAAATAAACGGCAAAGAAGAATTTATAGAAAATTTTCACAAGTTTTCCCCGGAATATCAGCCCGACGGCTCGCTTTCATCCGAAACAACGGCTATGTATGTAAAAAAAGCGTTTGACGAAGGCAAATTTGTTTTTGAATGGCTGCATCTGACAATAGACGGCGAACCGATCCCGTCGGAAATAGCCCTATTTCGCGTCCCGCACGGAAACGATTATATTGTCGCCGGATATACGCGTGATCTCCGCGAGCATAAAAAAATGATGAAAGATATCGAAAAACGGGACAATCTGCTCAATACGGCGAACCGGGTAGCGAGCATTCTGCTTCAATCGGATTATAACAGCTTTATAAACGATCTGCACCGTTGTCTGGGCATGTTAGGCGAAGCCGTAGACGTCGACCGCGTATATATCTGGAAAAACCATGCTGTGGACGGAGAACTCTACTGCACGCAAATCTACGAATGGTCGGACGGCGCGGAACCGCAACAAAACAAAGATATTACGATAGACATACCATACAGCGAAAATATACCCGGCTGGGAAGAAAAATTGGCGGCGGGACAAACGATAAGCGGTCTTGTGCGTGATTTGTCGCCGGGAGAACAGGCTCAACTCAGCCCTCAGGGGATATTGTCCATTTTAGTCGCGCCGATCTTTTTACAAGATGAGTTCTGGGGATTCATCGGTTATGACGATTGTCACCGCGAGCGGGAATTTACCGAAAACGAACAGTCTATACTGTGTTCTACAGGTTTGCTGATCACAAACGCCCTGATGCGCAACAACATGACGCAGGAATTCAGGGATACCGCCGCCCGGTTAAAAGCTGTTGTCGCCAATTATCCCGGTATTATATGCGCCGCGAATAAAAATTATAAAATGACGTTGTTTGACGGGCTGCTGCTTCCCACTATCATTGATAAAGAATTGTTTTTCGAAAATCAGACGCTTGAAGAAGCATTGCAGAAACCCCAATACCGTCATATTATGGAAAAAGTATTCAGGACATTTACCGAGGGGGCGCAGGACTGGACGTTTGAATCATACGGCAAAGTGATGCGGGTCATGACGACGCCGACCAAAGACGAAAACGGCGTCCTAAACGGCTTGGTAGGCAGGATAGACGATGTTACAGAAATGACGCGGCTCCAATCAGAACTCGAAAAAGCATTGAAAGAAGCCCAGAAAGCCAACAACGCGAAAAGCGACTTTTTGGCCAGCATGAGCCACGAAATGCGTACGCCGCTCAATGCCGTGATCGGCCTGTCCGGTTTGAGCCTGGAATCCGAAACGTTAGACGGCGACGACCGCTCCAATCTGGAAAAAGTATATAACGCGGGGACTACGCTTTTGAATCTGGTAAACGATATTCTGGATATATCCAAAATCGAAGCGGGACTGCTGGAACTTATACCGGTGGATTACGACGTGCCCAGTTTGATCAATGATACGATCACCCAGAATATACTGCGGATAGGCGACAAGCCGATCGAATTTATCCTGAATGTCGGCGAGGATATGTTCGCGCGCCTGCATGGCGATGAATTGAGAATCAAGCAGATCATGAACAATCTTTTGTCAAATGCCATCAAGTACACGAACAAAGGCAAAGTGGAACTGACTACCCGCTGCGAACAGGACAACGACATAGTCTGGCTCACGATTCAGGTGCGCGATACCGGAAAAGGCATCAAACCGGAAGATTTGGACAAGCTGTTTAAAGATTACGCCCAATTAGATATGGAATCCAACCGCACAATCGAGGGGAGCGGGCTTGGGCTTCCTATTACAAAACGGCTTGTCGAAATGATGAACGGCACGGTCAGCGTGGAAAGCGAATACGGAGTGGGCAGCGTTTTCACGGTCAGAATCATTCAGAAATTTGTGAACGACACCCATATAGGCCCCAAAGTAGTGGAAGGCTTAAAAAATTTCAGGTATTCGGACAACAAACGGGACCGGAACACGCGGTTCAGCCGCATCAGGCTGCCGTATGCGAGAGTGCTTGTCGTCGACGATATCGATACAAACCTGGAAGTCGCAAAAGGCCTTATGAAACCTTACGGAATGCAGGTTGACTGTATGACGAACGGGCAGCAGGCAATAGACGCCATTTACGCCGAGGAAGGCAAATACGACGCCATTTTCATGGATCACATGATGCCCGAAATGGACG
>Ga0209628_10003271_pt1 | contig 11296 bp, 9 predicted proteins | sample TergutCu122P4_FD_187285 | JGI IMG/M metagenome (GOLD analysis project Ga0209628, IMG submission 187285) | Cubitermes ugandensis P4 segment gut microbial communities from Kakamega Forest, Kenya - Cu122 P4 (SPAdes) (version 2) | ecosystem: Host-associated > Arthropoda: Insects > Digestive system >...
CCCCCCCCCCTTCGGTACGCCACTGCTTTGCATATTGGCAGGATCGGCCCGAAACGTGGGCGCCCCGGGCAGGTTAATTATTTGGTCCCCTGGACAAGCTAATAACTGCGCTCTTTAAAACTGATATTCTCGAAGATTTTCAGCCTAAAAGACAGGGCCAGCGATCTTTTTGAGAACGCGTTCCCCAATTGCGGATAATTTTTAGAGAAATTATTTCCCGTATGGAGACTTGAGTTTATTAGCGTAAAATTTCCGATTATTCCAACGACACCTGAGCGCAATTTATAGGTTGGTGGCCCGGACAGCTGTCCGGCCCTACATACTGGACTGGAGAGAGTCACGTAGTAAAGAGCTTCATGATCTGTATTCCTTCCTAACTATCAGTGTTTTTAAATTCGTTGGTTTAAGAGGCTGAACAAAGGCGCTCCTTTTGTTATTGCCGCCGCCGTCGTACCTGCGTTGCAATTGGTGCAATATTGACTGCTGTTCTGACCTATGATCTGTGATGCATAATGACGTATTGTATCCTGCGTAGTGGTTTGTAATCACAATGTTTGACCCACGTTGACTGCTATTCTAACTCGTATTACATATGTGATATGTGCTCGTGAGTGAAACTGATGTGATGTGATCTGCTGTTACGTGTCATAATCCGAAGGAGAGTTTAAAATGGCCACGTCATGTACTGATACGATAGCGTTCGAAGGCTGTTCGGTTCCTGTTTTCTTCATTCGCCGGTGAAACAAGTTTGTCTGCAGTAAGCGTAGAAGGAAACATCCGCAAAATGGAATCTTATTTCGTTGGAGTAGACGTGGGAACAGGCAGTGTTAGGGCCGCCCTAGTAACAAGAAACGGTAAACTGTTACGTATGTCATCAGAAGAGACAAAAACGTGGAATCCAAATGTAGGCTATTTTGAGCAGTCCACAGATGATATATGGAAAGCTGTCTGTCGCGCAGTGAAGGTAAAACAATTTGTTTCTGCGGGTGCTACTGCCTGTACGGATAATTGTCGCGATACATATAAGGAAATGCTTTTCACTTTTTAAGTCTGTACGTTATGCTGACCTTAATGTGAATTGTACACGAGCATGTGCATGTAAATTGACTGTAATAAGTAATGTAGATTGATACAGAAGGTTTTCATGGGACTGATGTGGACCCTTAATTGTAGGATGTTACGAAAAATGTGGCGAGCAGTGCTGTAAAAGGTATTGGGTTTGATGCTACTTGCTCTCTGGCTGTGGTGGATGTAGATGGAAACCCACTGTCCATCAGCCCTACAGGTAAGAACAGCTGCTGGTGTCACGTTTTTCGCGCAGCAGACATACCAGCATTTCTTTTACAAGTCATCATTTTATCTGTACTACATATTCATTCATCAGCACCTGTAGACATGTGGTGACCTGCTTAGCTAGTTCATTATATCATAGTGTGTACAGTATATCAACATGATACTTGTGTCTTGTTTGTACAGCACTTTTAGAACATGTGGTAGTACTAGTAAAGTTAAAGGTTTTTTGAAGATTCAGAGCTTGGGAATGTCAACACCATGTCAACTTTTATGGTATAAAATCCCAGTAGACCTGCATCTTCAACAATGCGATTGTGAGATGCCTAAATCTCACAGATGTATTTACAAGTATTGGGACATAACTTAGATGCTATCCCTCATAACACTTAACTTTACCATTCTTTATTTTCAAACAGTTTGAAATATTCTTATTTCTTAAACAGAAGGAGTATTAGTGACCGAAAGTTTGTAATGTTCTTGTTAGGTATACTTCCATCTGTGGAGTGGTATGTTCGTACATCTAGTGTAATTGAAACACATAAAGCTTGTGGGTTACCAACAAGGAAGATGGAAATAACTTAAAGGTTAACCATGGCAGAGTGGTTTCTTTTTGTATCTGTATTAAGTGGTAGAAGCAAGGTCAATATCAATTAAATGTGACTTCAATGCATGGTTTGTATATTCCCTGTAATGTGTAAACATTGTGTGCTGGCAAATGAGATCTGAATGTCTACATCTGAAATGAAATTTCAAAGCCTAACTGAACATATAGCTCACTGAAGGCAATAGTGGCCCAATCCAAAAACTACCATTTGAAGTTAATACTGTGATGGAGCCCAAAAATGTAACAACTACATCCAAAAATACCAGAACACTTCTTAGTTGAAACATACCCTTCAAGATGACATTATTGTCAGATGTAGTTGTTATATTTTTCAGCTCACTCATAGCAATACCTCCAAAAGGGCATTTTTTGGATTGTGCCACTATTGCATTCAGTGTGAGATATTATGGCAACTGTTACTTCACTTTCTGCATTCCATAAAAACACAGTATAGTGTGTTGTTTTACTTTTTAAATTTTGTGCAGGAAATAATGAGCAGAATGTGATTCTTTGGTTGGACCATCGAGCCTTTGATGAGGCTGAGTTCATTAACAGTCTGAAGCATCCTGTCCTGAAATATGTTGGAGGCAAGATTTCACTTGAAATGGAGACACCTAAACTTCTTTGGCTAAAAAAGAATCTGAAGGAACAGTGCTGGAATAAGGCTGGATATTTCTTTGATTTACCAGACTTCTTGACATGGAGAGCCACTGGTGCAGACTCACGGTTTGTGTCTCTGTTTGCATCTGAAGTTCATTGCCCAGGGCTGTGTAAGAGTTAATATTCAGAAATATTTATAAGGAAAAGTATGTTTATAATGTGTGTGTGTGTGTGTGTGTGGTGATGTATGATGTGTGATTACTTTCGTTAGGATTATTTTTAGCCAATTCAGAATAACATTATGGCAACTGCACAAAATAATGTGGTTTTATAGTGATAACTGATGAAGTGTTGTAACTTAGCCATCACATTCACATGGAGACAGGTCTAAAATTTTGTGTATGAAGCATATGCATTTTGATCTTCTTAGACTGTAATAGTGGATGTAGAATCCTGGAATCCTAAGAAAGTGATTCAGATCTAAATTGCCCTACTCCTTGTGTCCAGAATGCTTTGTTGTGGAAAGAGTGAAGGTAAAATTGCCTTGTCCACCCCATGTTGGTATATGGGGGAAAGGCAGTATAGCTTTATGCAGTATTAACCTTCGCATTAGAAGGATATGAGTGGTGAGCCCCCAAGCACTTAACCCCAGGAAAAGAGTCCCCTGTTACCCATTCACTAGGAGGTTAGATGTGCCCCAGACCCAATTTCAGTGTTTTGGAAAAGTGACAAATCTGTTACCCCTCCCAGGGATCACATAATAATTCCATGTTTGTCCAGCCCATAGCCTAGTCACTGTGCTGTCATCCTGGCTGGTTGAGGAGAAGGAAGACTAAAATGAATTAAAATGTTAATTTTGTAAAACTATACAGAATCATAACTCAGAATAGTGTAATCCAAATTTTCACCAAATTCAACACCTCAAATTGCATGTAATATCTAATTTTGGAATATTGCACTTCCACTACACCAAAGTGATTTGGTGTCAGAGAATGTAATGCCTTTATTCCCCCAACTTCATCTACTACAAACAGGTAAAGTTACTGTGTCCCCAAACATAGGAAGATAAAAACTCTTCATGCATCCGCTTATTTGCCAGTGCTGGCTGTATTATTGCCTCAGAACTATGAGAATGAAACAGGCACTTTCTTGTTAGTCATCTTCCATTAAAAATGTACCATAGATGATCTCAGTATGTTTTTGTGGGTATTCGTCTGTTCAAGAAGTGATCATCTGCAATACTTCTGCAAATTGTACAGCGTGGGGAAAGTGTAGTTAGTATTTTTCTAAAATAAAATCTGTCATCAACAGTGCTGCATGAGAGTAATACACAAAACAATTGAAGACTTTTGAATTACAGGTTCAGTGTTGAACACAAAACAAAAGACTTGTATTATTCATGGATGAGCCATGGTTTACATACAGTAGGAATGTAAATAGCCAAAATAATGGATAATAATAATAATATTTATTAACTGCAATTGGGTTGTCACCCGGTGGCAGTGGTTATTTTACACGTACACAAATATGGGGGGGGGGGAAGTAACTAGAAAATTCCAGAGGGCTACATGAGAGGCATGTAGTAGCAACTTGGAAACTGGGGAACCATCTCAGCATTCGCTTGTAGACACAGGGAAACCAAGAAAAACCTGTGTCAAGGTGGATGTAGATGTTCTGAAAATCCTCATGCAGTTTATGAAGTTTCCTTTATGTGACTTTAAAGTGCAGTGAGTATGTACAATATTATATGGTGTGTGTGTTTTTAAGAAACAGATTTAGGCCATTGTATTAAATTAATCTTGACGCTGTGATTTGAGGAATGGACTGAGAAAAAAAAAGTACAACATTCTACCTTAATTGCAGGAATTCAAGGGCAGCTTTAGAAGATAAGGCCAATTCCAAGGCCAGATCTTCATCGTGCATCAAAAAACAGTTTCTTCCAATTGTTGCAGGTCACTGTGCTCTGTGGTGTGCAAATGGACATATGAGGCTCATCCCAGTGGGAACAAAGGTTGGAATGAGGACTACTTTAGGCAGATTGGGTTACTGGACCTAATGGAGCAGAACTGGAAAAAGATTGGTTCAGTGGTGAAGGAGCCAGGCTCTCCCTGTGGCAATGGGCTCAGTGAACAGGCAGCAAAGGAACTGGGGCTGCAGTGTGGAACTCCTGTTGGAACATCTATAATTGATGCACATGCCGGTGGACTAGGCATGATCGGTTGCACAGCAGGCTCTGTGTGTCAGGACTTCCAGACCAGGCTGAGTAAGCTATTAAGTTGGCAGGCATGGATTCAGACAGTGCTCTTCTTTAGTACTTGTGCATTTTACCCCGAAATCCCACAATAGGATATGATATATTTAACAGCAGTGGGGTTGCCACCTGATGGCAGTAGTACAGTACACATTTACACACAAACAATACATACAGGGGTGCTGATAAGTCCTTAGCCCGACCAGGCAGGAAACAAGTTACAGCAACAGAAGATTTTGATGTTCATATATCCTATTTATTATCATAATTGGAGGAATGTTAGTAAAGGCAAAGGTCATCCCACAACAGGCCGAATTGGCCCAAGGGGTTCCAGGTAGGTGAAGGTCCCAGATTTTCTTGACGTTCGGCACTACAAGGGTGGTAGGTCATCAGCCATACGCACCAGCTGCCTTTACACCAGGAGAAATCCCTGGTACTCATTTTCAGGGGCTGAGTCGACCCCAGGGAACGTGGTTCCGTCGGAGGGAGCCACGGGAAAAATCCCCAGTGACACCACCGGGGATCGATCCCAGGACCGTCTGACTAGTAGCGCAGTGCCTTAACCACTACACTACCGCAGGCCCCTGGAGGAATATTAGTACTATTTATATATATAACAAGACTAGCATCAAATGAAATATTCTCGCCATCAAACAAAATACATCAGGAAGTAGGTCGGGTAAGGACTTGTCAGCACCCCAGTAGAACAACACAATCGACACAAACAATACATAGAACATTGAATGTTACACACCAACTAATGCACTTGCAGTTCAATAATATATTAGTCTAAAATGTTAACTTTAAAACACTTAAGAACACTCCGACATGTTTCGATCTTAATAGATCATCATCAGGGAGTTCATCAGTGCCTTGTTAAAGTCACTGAATTTTAAAAAATACTGAGTTTAAAATTCTTAAGAATTTTAAACTTAGTGATTTTTTAAAATTCAGTGACTTTAACGAGGCACCGACAAACTCCCTGATGATGATCTCTTAAGATCAAAACATATTGGAGTGTTCTTAAGTGTTTTAAAGTTAACATTTTAGACTAATATATTATTGAATTGAAAGTGCATTAGTTGGTGTGTAACATTCAATGAATTAAAATGCATGGTGAAACAATAAAATACATAGAACAACACAATTCACTAATTTGGAAGAGTATGGACCGTGCCTCGTCTTTGTGAGGTACACCCTGGCATTTGCCTTACAACAGAGGAAAAAGCATGGAAAAACCTCAGTCAGGGTAGTCGGAGAATGCCAGTTGGCACGATGAAAACAGAATATACAGAACCGAGCATACAAACAATAAGAATACATAAATATAACAATAAGAATATGTAATTTACAGAATATAACAAAAGTATACAAAACATACAACCATATACACAACGATTAAAAAAAAAACCAAAAGAACATCACTACACTGCAACACTTCACCCAACTACACTTCACTACACTTATCAACACCACTTCTTCTCATTTACACTTCACTACCCTCTCATTTGGCTTAACCCAATTACATTTCCTACCACTCTATTTCACCTCACATCACTAATCTAGACACAGTACAGTTTCCCATCTCCAAACTTATTTCCAAAATAATGACCCCCTTCACTGCCCTAAAGAACCTCTCACCACTTCACTTCACTTCTTTTTCACTCATATATATAATAACATTAAGCAGTTTTGTCTGTAGTACACATAACACTTAAATTTCTTGTATGCAAAAATGAAATTGTCTTATCAGAATCAGATGCACAGTGCATACAGTGTTGAACAAGGGTAGTTCAGTTCAGATCAGTTACTGGCTGCAGGCCACAGTTTGATTTGTGGTGCAGCCAGGGACTTTTCACCTCTACACAATGTTTAGTCCACCTTTGGGACTCTCACATTCTAATCCAGTAGGAACCAGTGGTTGTTTCTGTAGGGTATTATGGCTGGACCATATTGCCAATCAGATGGCTGTGCAATTGCATAAGCAATTAATCACTGGCCTTTTGCTGAAGAGGCCCAAGTTTATTTCCAGGTCAGTCATGTTGGATTTGTTGTTGACAGCGTGGCACTGCAATTGGTATTGTCGGCAAGTACTTCCGTTTTTCTTTGTCATTGTCATTTCACCAATGCCCCATACTCATATTGTATTTATCTACCACCCACACTACATAACCTTGCCATAAGTTCTGTTATAACTTTCTTGTTGCCCAAAGCTGGAGACAGTGGGAAGGGAGGGTTGTAAGGATGGCTGTTTTCGGACTGCTGTTCCTTCAGGTACTTGTGCCAAGGCAGATTGCTCAAGTACTTCAGCGTCAACATGGAGTGGGGTGTCAAGGAAAATCACGTGGCTGTGATTGCCCTTCACAATTGCGGAGAATCCTATTCTCAAATTTTCAAACTCTTAAAACCATTGAAAATTTTGTGAATGTACATCTTTCGGGCAATTAAACGTTATGAGGAACTCTGTTGGGTTGAAGACAGGGCTCATTCAGGATGCCTGAAAAGTTTGAGGGCTGAAGCCACTATCAAAACAATGTGGGAGTGAATTCACTGAAATTCAGTCTGGAAACAGAAGATCTTGTCCCAAGAGCTGAACATATCAACTGGATCGATGTCGTGCATCATCAGGGACAATCTACACATGAGTGTGCATCGCTGCTCAAAGGGACACCTCCTTACTCCTGCTGTGAAAACGATCTGACGGACAAGAGTGGAGCGCCTCCCCCAGTGGCATGCCAAGAATGAGCACGAAAATATCCTCTTCACGGATGAGAAAATCTTCGCCATCGAGGAGCAGTAAAAACACCAGAACAACAAGATTTATGCTCAAACGTCCCATGAGGTGAAGGAAAAGTTCCAAGCGTGCAGGGAGGCCGTCACCCTTCCTATGTCATAGTTTTGGGGGGGGGGGTGTCCCATCAGGGGGTGACACCTCTTCATTTTTGCAAGAAAGGGGTGAAACTGGTGCCCAAGTGTATCAAGAGGATGTGCTACGAGGAGTTGTGAAACATCTTAACATGTCCTTCTTCATTGGTCAGGAATGGGTCTTCCAACAGGACTCATCTCCTGCCCACAAGGTCAAAACAACTCAGGAGTGGCTGTGGAGGAACCTTCTGACCTTCATCTGTGCCCAGAATTGGCCCTTGGGGAATGCAGACCTCAAACCCCTGGACAATAAACTGTGGGTTGTTTTGGAGGACATGGCATGCCGAAAGCATCACAACAGCCTGAAGAGATCCCTTGTGAAGGCAGCAGCAGAGATCTTGCTGGATACAGTGCGTGCAACAATAGCAGAGTGGCTGGAGCATCTCAAGGCTTGCGTCGAGGCAGAGGGTGGCCATTTTGACTGACATTATTATAAATCAAAACCTAAAACTATTGCAATTAAATTATTTGGCTCAAAAAGTGGATGTTTTGTTTAATTTTCCTTCTAGATCCCATTGTACTTGTAACAGAACTTATGACAAGACTATGTATATAATCTTAGCAACTGACAACTTTATTAAATAAAACACTTCTTTCATTCACCTTTTAGTCTGAAGATTTAGAATACATGGTGATTTACTCTGTGCACCATGTTTGGCTTAATAGTGTAGGCTGTAACTGACCGGAAACTTTACATTACGTTTGTAGTGTGTTGTGGGGTTTTGTTAATGCACAAAGAGTTGGTAGTGACTAAATGTTGCAGTAATGTATAATACCCCCCTCCCTCACCCTTGAATTCACAAGTATCATATTGAAATCTTTGCCATCTTCAGATGTTTAAACAGTTTCTCCAATCCTGCAAAGAGATTCAGTTTACAGTCTTCTGGGACATAAACACTGTGTACTTTGATAGACAGGTTTCAGTATTCCAGAGGAATGTGCTGCCTGTGTCTGCAGGGTAGACTGACGATGGTATATAGTATTTGGTTGTTGATCTGCAGTCACCATTTTTCACACTTAGTCTAACTCCACCATCAGTGGTGTTTCTTGATATGTTTTATTTGCTGAGCTAGTGAAATTGTCTTTTTTTAAGGGTGGGAGGACCAATGTTCATTCCCATTTGATAGAAGCAGCCATTTGACACCACTGTCACTTATTTGAATTCATTTCACACATTCATATACACTTTCTATAAGATTCGTTTCCATGTTGTGCTACTGTTCATACCTTGGTTTATAGAGTGGTCTCTTCATTTAAGGCCGGCTGACTAAAACTGTATGTGTGTGTGTCGTATTCCTCACATGTGTTTAATGTGGTCTGCCAATCTTATACAATTACAGTTTGTAATTACTGAGTATGGATCATACCAGTATTAGTTATGTAACATTCTGACATGTGTTGATTTTGTGTGTGTATGTATTTACCAAAACTGCTGGAAGATTAGAAGATAAATTTTGAACGACATCTTCCAGGTTGACTACACGTGTGTTATATTAGTTTAACGTGCCATATACGAGCTGTCAGACTGCCAACATTCCACTCTGTGGCATGGGCATATGTGCTACTAGGGATACTTTGTATGCAGGTAAAATATAGTAGACTCTTCACTATATATGGATGGATCATCAAGTCTGCTTGGTATGCAGTCACCTTCATCAGGCTGCATATGTTGTGGCTACACGTGTGCATACTTACTTCGTATATAAGGGACAAATACCAGCACCAGGTCACCCAGTGAGACAAAATCTTGTATGGTAGTGCCTCGTGATGTGGGTTTTCAAAGTGGAACTTGCTGCTTCATGCTACTCTCCTGGCACCTAGAATTTTGAGGTGGCTTCTAGTTCTTGGAAAATCTGTGAGCCAGTGCCATGTAGGTATACATTGCAGTGTGTAATATTGTTCCCATTTGACTGGCAGGAAAAGGGAGAAGGATATCATGTTGCCCAGGAGTGAATATGTGAACAAACTACCATTAAAGCTATCTCTCTTTTATTGCTGAAGGTTGTTTTCTAAGTTTAAACTGTTGTTTTTCATGGAATATGTTCATAAATTTGGAACTGTTTTGTAGGTCTGATATGTGGCACCTCCACTTGCCACATGGCTGTGCACAAGGATGCACTCTTCGTGGAGGGTGTTTGGGGACCATATTACAGTGCCATGGTACCAGGCTACTGGTTGAATGAGGGTGGTCAGAGTGCTACTGGCAAACTGATTGATTACTTACTAGACTGTCATCCAGCCACTGCACAAGTAAAGGCCAAGATTGGGAACAACATGTAAGCTGCATGGTCATACCAATTAAAAATAAATTGTTACTTTTCAGTTCAGTAATTATATCAGTGGATATAATTTTATTACCACTCATTTAAATTCACTCTCTTATGGGAAGTACTGCCACGTAGTGTTGTAGAAATGTGTCACTGTCTTGGAGCAACATACAGCCTCCATTTTCAGGTATAAGAAGAAAGCCAGATCAGCCCTCCAAATCATTTGTCACTGACTACCCAACTACACGATTTCACATCACAAAAGACCATAATCTTCATAGGTAGCACCACAAGAACCTCAAATCTGACAATTAATTGATACTTCCACGAGGGTGGGTCATCATTTTTACATAGCCATTACTTTGACCCCAGTTCCTAGGTGTAACAAGCCTACCCCATTATTTTCTAACTTCCTGTAAGCACTTGTCCTGTATTTTGTCCACTCTTTCCTGTCAGTACTTCTTCTTTACTTGATCTCTCTACCATGCCTTCGATTCCTTAGTGGTCATTTATTCAACAGCTAATTTTTTGAGTCTCTCAAATGAAAATAGTTAGTTGATTGTGAACTGTAGTCAGAAATTAAGTACTGATTTTCATTTAGACTGGAGAGTGTCTGTATGTGATGGTTTTTTATTTGTTTAGGCACATTCAACAATATTTGAATGATCTTCTTGATAGTATGGCCAAGAAGCAAGGTATTGATTCAGTCTCCACCTTGACAAGCGATATTCATGTTTGGCCAGACTTCCATGGGAATCGTTCACCTCTTGCTGATCCATCACTGTTGGGAATGGTAATACCTTTGTTGTCATTTAGTTGTTTATGTAGTTAAAAATGGGCAAATTAGATATTCAGTATCTGAAAGTGTAGGAGAAACCTCACTGTGAAAGGGTTATATTAACCTGTTCCCTTCCCCTGTCAGAACACTTCAGACCTTACAATTTTCTCATGCAAGTCCTCTGTTGAAAGCCTTCTGCTACCAAATTTACAAACCTACCACCACAATATGAACATGTAAACATCTTATCTTTGTTCTTTGCCCATTCTTTGATATTACCCTTTTTATTATTATAGGTATTCAGCCCTTGGGCCGGTTTGGGCAGAGGCCAGAGCTCATTCAGGCGACTGGTATAGGAACAATAAATGATAGGAGTTTATATATACCAAAGTAGGCTTTAATTTCTCTTTCCCTTTGTATTGCCATGCATTACGAGGCTGGACCACTGACCACAGTTTGCCCACCTGTCCTAATTATTGCAGCAGTTTATGCTTTTCCAACACTCAGCAGAATATGTAGTTCCTGGTTGTAAGTAACTGAGACCAAGTATGAAAGGCTGATGTCATCAGGCTTCTAAC
>Ga0209628_10003272_pt1 | contig 11294 bp, 8 predicted proteins | sample TergutCu122P4_FD_187285 | JGI IMG/M metagenome (GOLD analysis project Ga0209628, IMG submission 187285) | Cubitermes ugandensis P4 segment gut microbial communities from Kakamega Forest, Kenya - Cu122 P4 (SPAdes) (version 2) | ecosystem: Host-associated > Arthropoda: Insects > Digestive system >...
GTCCACTCTCAATCGGCGTACTGTACGGCCATTTACAGAGAGTGATGATACCAGATGCTGTAATAATACAATTTTTCCTCCTGAAGATGAGCATAGTACTGCTCGAAACATGTCGAGGATTATAGTGTAACATATATATTGTTATAGAATAACATAATTGTGCATTAAGTTGGTAATTTGAAACAAGTCCAGACTAGAAGATGTCACTAGCATGTTGGCTTCAGTCACAATACTTCTGCCTTGTATGCGAGAGTTGTCTGGTTTTGATATTGGCTGGAACACTGACTCTCTTGAATGAGGTTTCTCCTGAGTGTCCTTCCTTCCTCCAGGCAAATTCTGGGGTATTGCCTTAACCATGACTGCTTCTTTCTGCATCCTTTCCAGTGCATCGTTTTCTAGTTGTCATATCTTTTGGTGCAATACCATCTGAAGTATGTGTACTCATCAGTAAACCAACTGCAAAAAATTAAAAAAAATGAATAAATATTACATACTGTCACATCCCAGAACACCCTAGTCATTATGGTTATCTCTATGAGCACTCAAATTGCACAAGCTTTATGCAGTTTGAGTTTTATGTAATAGAAATAACCGGTTTTTATTTCAGCCTGCGAAGTTAAGACGGCCAGGGTTTTTACAAAATACTCTCCCAGGATGGTAGTTGAATGTGCCTGCCTGATATTGAAAACATCAGGTGTATGTCTTTCTAACCAGAATTGTCTGTCTTACTTCCTTGCACCTTCCAAGCATATATAGGGAGGGTCATAATGATAGGGATCAAGCCTTCTTTCACACCTAATAGATTACTCTCATCAAATGTACCACTGCAGCACAAGATTTGAACATTAAATTGGAAGTCCTGGCTGGTGTGCTGACTCCACATGTTGGTAACTTGGAAATTACCCTTTCTTGTATAGTGTGTGGTGTGTATGTGTGTTCGTGAGTGGGGTGTGTTTTACCAGGGTGGCCACCAAACTGGGGCAACTTCACTCTTACCTTCAATATGATGTCATATGTAATCCAACTTTCACAGGTACAGGTTTTGTGTTATTGTTATTGTTGTTTTTATAACATTTGTGTAATTAAATTTGGTATCATTGGGAGAGGATTTTAGGTACTGAGTCTCATTGAACTTTAATCGCATTGAATTTGATGTGTCAGAAAGTTATGAAGTACTGAACAAAGAAAGAAAGAATTAATTATTGTTGTTGAAGAGGCAGGAGCTGACCTTTCAGCTGTTGAGTTACTGTGTCTTGTGGCAGTTCTGAAAATGAGGTGCTTCATACATTTGCTTCTTATAGCATCTCTGCTTAGAATTCCTGTATTTAATGTCTGCAGTATTTTAATGCAAAATTGAATTTTATATATACACGTCATTAATGTCGCGTGTTACGATAAAGACATTCGGTTGGCTGGTGCTGAAGATGATATCTTACAGAAATGAAGAGAAAAGAGATTCCACTGGAAGGACATATCATGTAAGTTATTTACATGTTTTTTGTATTTGGTTTTAACTAGGTTAAGTGTGTTTAATTGCTCTGAGTCAATTTATAGTTTAAGAGTTCCTTGTAGTCTCTAGTTTTAAAAGTATTGAGAGAACAGTTATGTATTGAGTATGGAGTGATAATGTACTTTGACAAATTATTAATGTCAGAGGTAATTTCTTTTTTTAACAATTGAAAGTGGTTTTCAACATAGTCTAATGTTGTTGCATTTAGACCAAATCCATGCATCTACACATGATCTGAAGCCAAAAATTTTTTTTTGTTAGTTTTGTGCATCAACCAGATCTTAGCCTATGTTCACAAAAACTTGTTCCATTTTTAGACTGGTCACATAAGTAGCGCTTCTGTGTATTTTTATGCTGTATTTTAAGTAGCACAGATGCAATTTCTAATTGTACGAGGGGCTGCTGATAAGTCCTTAGCCCAACCTATTTCTCAATGTCGTAGGACGGAATCGATAATGTCGTTGGATAGAGGGGTCTGTTCATGTGCTGCATTGCAAGTCTTTCCTTGTTACAGAGGCTGGAAGGAAGCCTGTCAGGCGACGCGCGCGATTTCAGCAATATCGAGATGCGAGCTGTCATCAAGTTTTTTCTCCCCCTCCGCAAGGCAAGGCGCCCAAGGAAATTCACGCCATTTTGACAGAAACATTAGGGGAACATGCACCATCGTATGCCACCATCAAAAACTGGGTGGCCCAGTTTAAATGTGGTGATTTTTCCACCTGTGATGCGCCTTGTCCTGGATGACCCAAAACAGTGACCACCCTGGAGATTATTGACCAAATTCATGAGCTAATCTTGGAAGAGCGCCGGATTTCAGCTAAATCAATAGCTGAGCAACTGGGCATCTCACGTGAGCAGGTTGGGTCCATCATTCATGAAGATTTGCACACCGGAAGCTCTCCGCAAAGTGGGTCCCAAAATGCCTGAGTGAGGATCAAAAATGTCAATGGTGCGTCATCTGAGCAACTTTTGGCATTTTTCAGCGCGATCCAAATGATTTCCTGTCGCAATTGGTGACCATGGATGAAACCTGGTTATGTCACTATGACCCAGAGACAAAGCAACAATCACTGGAGTGGAGGCATAGTGGCTCACCCTGCCCAAAAAATTCTGAATGCAAAAATCCGCTGGAAAAGTTCTCACCTCTATTTCTTTTGGGATCAAGACGGCATCCTCCTCATTGATTGTCTTCCAAAGGGCCAAACTATCAACGTGGAGTATTACTCATCTCTGCTGGTGCAGTTGAAGGACATTTTGAAGGAAAAATGTCACGGGAAGGTCTTGTTCTTGCACGACAATGCCCCGGCTCAATGGGCACTTGAAACCCAGAAGAAACTGGCCTACCTGGGCTTCCAGTGTCTTGATCACCCACTCTATTCTCCGGATCTGGCCCTGTCGGACTACCACCTGTTCCCTGGACTGAAAAAACAATTGAAAGGTCGCCATTTTTCATCCTATGCGGAGGTCATTTCTGCCACGGAGACCTGGTTCGATGGACAACCTTCTGAATTTGTTTTGTGTGGCTTGCAAATGTTAGAGCAACGGGCTAAGAAGTGTATGAGCTTCATGGGGAGTGTGTTGAATAAATCCCGAGTTTGGTGACTGTAGCTTGTTTCCTTCCTGGTCGGGCTAAGGACTTATCAGCACCCCCTTGTAGTAATGCAGTTAAAGGGACGTAGAGAAAAGTGTGCAGTATTCCTGCGCAGAAATAGAAATTTCCCTTATTTTTTTTAAGAAAAGGTGAAAATTTATTTGAAATAAAGGGAATATCTGCATCTGAAGTTAAAATTTATTCATCTTGCATGTCATGAAAGTGTGCAGGAAGAGTGACATTATGACAGCATACTGAGCTTATGCTTTAGGTGTATTATTAGTGAGCAGTGGATTGTGTCATCTTGTAAGTACTAGTATAAATATTGTATTTAGGGGTGGATGTTTTATATGTTGAGTACTGATGGCAGAATAATAATTTGAATTGCTAATATAGTCATGTATGTTTTTGAGAATTTGTTGCTGCAAATTATTATAATAGTCTTATAGTCCAACAGCACTACATCAAGTTGAAAATACAGTGGCTGATTGTAGATTGGTTCTTGTGTACATCTTGACTGTTTGCCATGAGACAGAAGACAAGAGAAATGCAGTAATGCAAAGAGCAGTTCTTTTCTGATCATTGCAGTATGTGACAGAATGTATTTCCATTAGACAAGGCATTATATAAATGTTTACAGATCATGTGAGCACATGCTCTTATTATTGCATGTCATCAGTGCACATGGTCCCTGAATGTGTGTGTCTTGACTTTGAAAGTATGAAAGCACTATCTTTAATGTGGAAGTTATGAGAGATTTTAATAGAAGATTTACCATGTATTGTGTGTATCTTGTATTTAGTACTAACATAAAGCTTATTGAAATGTCACTGTGAAATTTTTGTGGTGACCACTGTTCTGCTTGTCTGTATTGACCATGTGTACATTATAGTCCTTGAAGGAACTTGGCAAGATGGTGATTTTACTGAATATGCTCACCATGAACTACTTACACTTACCTTCTGTTTTTCACATGAGGTGGTTAAGCTGTTGACCTTAAGGTGAAGTATCTTTGCGAGCTGAAGAGCAAATGTACTTGAACACTTTTAAAAGTAGAATTAAATGATAACACCACTCAAAGTACACATACTTAAACAATTCTGATGCTGCTGCCTCAAACGGATGGGTTGGAAGTTCTTATGTGTTTATTGTATGTGTAATCTTATGTAAAAATAAGAGCATTGAAACATTTGTCATTTCAAATATTTTCATATGAATAATATTGTCAACATTATTTTCCCCTACAATAAAAGTGTGTGTTGTGAAGAATCTTTTCAACAGTGGAATTGCTGAAGTTCAGTATTTTCATACAACATTAAAAGTTATTTTGCTTTAAAGGTGGTAGAACAACTGTCAGAGTGAACGTCGTATTAGAGTTAGAATTTCTGATTATTGTACATAAATTTCTAAAGAGTTTTTAAAACACTAGTTGTTGTCTTTTCAGAGGAACTACTGTTGTAACAAAGTGTTGTAGCTTCTTCATGTAACAAGGCAGCTGTGATCAAATTGAAAAGGAATTGATTATTGAATATACCAGAAAATAAGACAAATATTTCTGGGTACATCTTTCACAACCAAATGTTTAATTGATGTTGCTAATTTGCCATGTCTGCAGTTTAAGTTTGTTGCATTCCTAAGTAAGGGAATTTCACATGGGGTACCCAATTTGACATTGTGTGAGACATTTATATTACCTTACTCCAGAAGCAGATGCTCCTTGGGAAGCCCATAGTTGTTTATTTATTCAAGAAATTTCCTGTCATTTACTGGAATGGCAGGTTGATTGCTGTGTTCACAAGAGCCTGCTACATTTTTACAGCAAGGAGTTGTTAGCCATGCACCCAATTTTCACTCTTATGGTGCATTCTTTGCTGATGGACTGTGACTATTTATTCATGGTATTTTCAGCCACCTTCCCTGTTTTGAGTCTGTTCCTTTTAGTGATTGTTTTTATTACATTAATTTTTAAGTTCTTAGAGGGGAATATTCCATATTTTAATATAAGGGGTAGAGCTCATGCCCCTCCTTCCCCTGAACTGTGCTGTGTGACATCAGTGTTTATCATTGCAATGGCAGGTTGGTGACCTAGCACCCCAGAAAACAATTGAGCACTGCAATGGATGTCCCATCTTGACTACATCGCTGTTTGTGATTTTTTCCACTTCTGTAAGGAGTATACCATGTACTGTGATACATATGTCATCAGTCATCCCAGCAGTGCTGGTGGCTGAATATGAAATTTGCCTTTTTATGACCTCGTGTTCAGTGTTTCCATTAGTCTGGATGGGATGGACTGTAACATTTTTTCCCCCACCTTGATGTTGAGTGACCACCTTCCATGTTTCTCCTGCCTATCACTATAATTTACTGTGATGCTTATGGCATTGTGTTCCAAAATGTGGCACAACTGAGGAGATGACAGTCTGAATTGTATATTCCAGTTCTGTATGCGTATGATTAATTTAAGGAGGATGTATATAATACATTCAACCCCCATATAGTACAAGCATTGGTTCACAACAACTGTGGCATTATATTGTTGGTGGCAGGATGTTGAATGTGCTGGTAAGGTGAAGTAGTGTACCTTTTTTTAAACTCAAACTATACTTAAGATAATAAAAAGATGTTAATTAAAAATAAGAATACTTTAGAAGAACATTTAATTCAGTATTAGTGTATGGTCCTTGAAAATCAACTGCACCCTTTTCTTAATAACCTCATGTGTTCTGAACCATTTTTGAAATTTAACTGCCCTGCCTATATTGCTAATGCTTACTCCAATTTTCAAGTCTTGCAACTTTCACCTTTCTTATGTTGGTACTGACTAGATCTCCCCACTTATTCTTTTCACTGATTGTATCACCAGTACAGCCTCAGCTGATGGGTTGGTCCTAAAATGTGGAGAAGTGGTTGGATATATGTATTCTGCTCGGAAGCTGCAGGAACTTGGTGTCTACAAGCAAAAACACTGTACTTCCCATTTCCCCATACTTCAGTAGTAACATAAAGAGACAGGATAATTCAGAACTGTGCTGTAATGCTGTGTTCATCTAATGGTGACATATCAGCCTTGTTATCACTTTAATATTCTCCATGACTTTAAAATTCTCCAGACATTCATCTATAGGCTGTAGGACTAGTAATTTGTAATTTGCAGTTGTGAGAAGGAAGGGCAGAAGAAGCCAAAATGAAGCTGGCATTATGAGGTGTGTGCTTTTTTGACTGCATAGCAAGTCAATGAGAAACAACAGTCCCAAGTACACTGGCCACTAGAACGACTGAAAAGAAATTTTTGTTGTGCATAGATGATAGTGTTTTTGCATAGGTTGCAGTCACTGACCCATGCTTTCTTGCCTGGCAGGAATCCCAGTCCACACCATCTGCATTCCTTAAGTACCTACTAACATGGCAGTATATCAAATATTATTTAATACTTAATGGGCACAATTGTATCACCAAAGGGTGGCAGATGGTAACTAGTGAGGGTGGCACTGTGTAGAGTTCAGTGTTAAAATAATAGGGGATTTCTCCTTGAGAACTTTCATGAGTGTTAAATGAGGGTGGTGGTTTATTTGGGGGGTCGAATGCATACTGTTTGACAAAGCCGTCTTGTCTGTACATTGTGAAAGTTGCTTGTAGATGATCAATAATATTCTGCAATAATTAATAATTTACAGTATTATTGACTCTAGTTTTAGTATTGAAGGGTTGCACATTATATTTTATGAGTCAAATGAAGTTTGAAATTTATTGCACTACCTCAAAAACACTGATTTATTACAGACAGCACTGCACAATATTCTTGCATTTACAGTCTGTGTGCCAGGCAGTTAACGTGTCCAAAAAGAAAAGTGCAAGCTGCAAAGAAGGAAGCGAGGTTGTTTATAACTGAGTTTTGGGTCTTCAGAAGTGTCTGCAGTGACAAAGTGGTGTAGTGTAATAGATAGACACTGGGAGCAATTGCTTCTTGCAGATAAGTGTTTCTTTTGCTGTTTGCAGGGGTAACAGGATTGAGTAGATCATGATATGTTGGACCATCCAGCCACAAACAAAATGTTGTATTTGTTTGGCTCACTCATCTGTAAGTCTGTCATGAATTTATGATATGTGTGTTTTGGTATTCATTGGTATCATTTTTCGGTCCAGTGGTAATTTCTTTAAACACCTGGCTAAATCAGTGGCTGCGCAAGCAGCATCTTTGTTACTCAGCATTTTGACCTATCCGGCAAAATGAAATACTGCACAGTAATATTGAGTAGTCTAGCAGAAACATATTGCAAATGAGTGATGAGCAGAATAAAATATTGCACAATAATGAGGCATATGGGGAGAAACATATGGCACAATATTAATGGAAGGTGAACAGTACTGCATAGGTTTTTAATTTGACAGATCAATTTTTTTTTTATTTCTTACTATGCTTACCCAAGGAACCTGACTCGCTACCTTCCACCCATCCAAACCATGTCATGTCCATTTCTGCTAGTCCCCAAACAATCAAAGGTTCCAAGGAATGAACAGGAATGTATGCCTTTAAATCCCACTGAGGAAGTCTTCATTTTCATCATCTACAAATTGCTCTTGTGTGTGATTTTTTACCTGTCTGTCATAACTGTTAAGAACTTCTTCATTGATGTGGTTAACATAATTGTTGTTTAGCATAAACCTGCTTTATTAGTGCAGTGTATACTATCAGTTACAACATATTGTCTACAAACATTTTCTTTGCTGGTGAGTTGTAAAATACTGTAAGTTGGAAAATACTGTTCATGTAAATTTCTTTCAATGAGCGAGTTTAGTCACCGTTTATTGTTTGCTGAGATATTTTTTCCATGCAAAAAAATTAGTGGAACATACTTATGAATTGTTAAAACTATGAAGTCACCTCAAGCAGATGTTTCCCTGTAGTAATGTAAGTTTTGCAAAAAAAGTGCCTGCAGGGCAGTATTAATTTTATTAATTCTGTTATTCTTACATGTATTATGTTTTTCATGTTTTGCACCTGGAAGTGAATAAATATCTTTTGCTGCTGTAATACACCCACTTCTGTGAGTTTTTAGGGTTTTGAAATGATCTGCATTATGAAACTATCATTCTGGCTGACCTATTCAGGGGACTGAAGTCAGAGTTGAACTAATACGACCCATGATGTTTTCCCTAACAATAACACACTGCAAGTTTTTGTTTCTTTCTTTGTGACAAGAGCATAATGAAGCTCATGGTGGGTCTAACCTGTACCATTATGTCATAAAGAAAACCTTACATCTTTTTGAAATGCATGGATTCAAATCCAGTTTAATTCTAGAAAGTTTAAAAGCTTCCCTATAATGTGTGGACCTTCAAGAATTGCTTACTGTTTGAAACAACCTACCCAAATTATTGAAACATATTAATATTGTTGATGTACACTGCATGAAATATCAGCTGATGACATACATACAGCCACACGCCAATAGTTTTTATACTTACTTACTTACTTACTCCATGGAACAGAGTCCTTCTTGAGAAGCTAACTGGTTCTGCAGCTAGTCGAGAAATTCCCTGCTTTTTTGGAACCCGAAAGTTCATTACCGTACTCACAAGTGCCCGCCACCTGCCCCTATCCTGAACCAACTCTATCCAGTCCCCACCACCTCCTCCCACTTCCTGAAGATCCGTCTTAATATTATCCTCCCATCTATGTCTGGGTCTCCCCAGTGATCTCTTTACCTCAGGTTTCCCCCCCAGAACCCTGTACACCCCTCCCCCATACACGCCACATGCCCCGCCCATCTCATTCTTCTAGATTTTACCACCCGCACAATATTCGGTAAGGAGTACAGATCACTAAGCTCTTCATTATGTAATTTTCTTCATTCCCCTGTTACCTCTTCCCTCTTAGGCCCAAATACTCTCCTCAACACCCTATTTTCAAACACCCTCAGCATACGTTCCTCCCTCAATGTCAGCAACCAAGTTTCACACCCATACAGAACAACGGGCAATATTATAGTTCGATATAATAGTTTTTATATGTGATAGATAATATTATACGTAATGGAAATGAAGTCAACATGACAGAAGTGTTACATTCTCTGGACATTTTCTAACATGTTTTCTTTAAAAGTTTGTTGGTGACTGAACCTGTAAGAGAGTGCCATAGAATGTGGGGCAGTGTGGGGAGATCGTGGCCTCTCTAGAGCCCAATCCTGTGAAAAGGAAGAAGCCTGTATAATGAAGTATGCTGCCTATATGTGTTGTGTTAGTCTTGTGAAAGAAACTTTCTACTTGTTCATATCTGTTCCTCACATCTGACTTTTGTGTTTACTGAGGAGCATTGTATGTTTTGAACAGCTGCATGATTGAAGCAACAGACCAGAATTAGAGGTGCGTTTTCTGATGGAGTTATTCAGACTTGCATCCCTTTATATTGTGTGCAAAGAATCAGGATGGATATAATTTACATGGCATTTTTTATGATTCAGAGAAAGGAAAGTTACATATTTGAGAAGAATTATGTATTTGGAACTAAGACTTGTGGATTAGGTGGGAATGGAAGAAATTTGTTTAAAAAAATGCTAAGCTACATCTATAAAACACTGTTAAATTAGTTACATGATGTAGGTTGTATAGGGTTGACAGTACACTTTGGAAAAAGTGTAGACTCTTGAAGGAAATACTCTCTGAAGAGAGAATTGGAAGGCAAAGGAATTGGGAGGATAGTATTAAAGTTTGATCTATGGAAATACACATTATTTGGATTGAACTGGCTCCACATAGTTTCAACAAGTGCTGCTTGATTTGAAATTTGTGCTTCTTTCACAGGAGACTTTCTTAGTATTGTTTTATTGTATTTTAAGAACCTTGACTATGAGGAGGCAGGAAAAAAATATTTCTCTTGCATTTTGGATTGACTGTGTGGCTCTTATTAGTTGTCCCTTTTCACTTACAAAATGCTGGAACATGTTTATTTCTCTCCCCTTCTACTTCTGTTGTCCATGCCTTCAGTATCTTTGAATTAGTATTGGCAGAATGCTGACCATAGTGGTTAAGCCCATCTTGTTTCCTTTATTCGTAACTTATGTTCAGGTGATATCCCAAGCTTGATTTTATGTCTTCTTGTAGTTTCTTTGATCAGATTATGTGCTAGCAGTGAAGATTTGTAAATCACAGTATGCTCAAAAAATCAAGTATTATGTGTGTACTCGCTGTTATCATTGCACTGAAAAAGAGCAAACAGCTTTCCATTGTATGGGTGGAGTATTTTTGTGGATCCATGTGATTTTGGTTGCCACTCTGGAGAATTCTGTGCTGGTGCTGTGATGTGTAACATAATAAATCTCGATACAGGAGCAAGATGTCAGACAATACAAGACATAATGGTGGCAGTGATGAATGAGCCAAAAAGAAAGCGTGGACAAGCAAGGACGAAGGATTTTGTGATGGTTCAGACACCTCAGCAGTTACATCAGACTTTCCCTGAAATGACTCTAATTGAGGAATATGTTCCTTCAAATCCGACTTCCCATCAGGTCTCAATTCTAAATGCTGCTTCTGTGAATCTTGACCATTGTTAGACTTCAACATCATACAGTTTGATGGGAATGCCTCCATTAGACCTGTTTAGCGTTTGTCCTAACATTCATGTCAAGAGATGGTTTATAACACTTGAACAAAAAGAGAGGCAGCTGGAATTGGCTTGGGCCATGAAGAAGAGAGTCCAAGAACTACTCAAGGAGAAGGCAGTGTTACAACTGAGATTTGTGGAGGACAAGATAGGAAGTAAAGTGGATCGTAACAGTAAGAAACTTTGTGTAGTTCATCCGAATAAACAACGTTTGTGTATGAAATAATGGGATTCTAAATTTGGTTATTCCGTATGTGGTGATTTGTCTTCTAATATTTTGAGTGTCAGCAATTTTTATTTTAGTCGTAACAAATATATGTATGATGTAACATGGTGTGAATTTGCCAAAATATAATCATTATATGTGACCTGTGTTGTGTAGAGAATTTATTTTTAAATTTATATCAGGGCTTGTCCTCTTTATGTCCTAAATGTGTGATGTCATGAAAATGTTGTAATGCATTATCTTGCATAATTTGATGTTTTTCTGACCGTGCATCATAGTATAGACCTTTCAAAATACCAACTTAGTGCACATTCTCTTAATATTCAACAATATAAGTTACATTACACTCCTCAACATGTTT
>Ga0209628_10003273_pt1 | contig 11294 bp, 7 predicted proteins | sample TergutCu122P4_FD_187285 | JGI IMG/M metagenome (GOLD analysis project Ga0209628, IMG submission 187285) | Cubitermes ugandensis P4 segment gut microbial communities from Kakamega Forest, Kenya - Cu122 P4 (SPAdes) (version 2) | ecosystem: Host-associated > Arthropoda: Insects > Digestive system >...
GAACTCACAACCTTGATCAAAGTTTAATTACAGTGTCACTCTAAGAAGAGCAACATGTTCCGACCGTTCAGGATATGTCATGTTCCGACCGTTCAGGACATCAGTCATGTTCCGACCGTTCAGGACATGTCATGTTCCGACCGTTCAGGACATCAGTCATGTTCCGACCGTTCAGGACATCAGTCATGTTCCGACCGTGTAGGACATCAGTTCCTTAAGCTAAAATATATATAGTACAGTCAATCACAACTTTATATTTTATTGGCTTATATTAGATTATAAATTCAGCTACATGTTTCGGCCCAACTGGGCTTATGTGCGACACAACGATGATGTCTCACTTACAAAACACCAGTTCCTTACATTTCAGTAACAATTCGTGGTCTGACGACGGCCTGTACTGTTAACCACCGACATCGTGGTGCATATCAAAAAGTGACAAAATAAAGTCACATCCTGTACACAATGCAACGTGTCTCAACAACTCAGACGCACTGCCGTCGCTCTTGTTCTCGCGCAGTCCCCGTTACAACTGTAGCAGTCTATCATATCTGTATTCCCTGTTGGTATCAATCGCTTGTACTGCTATCAGCCATCGCGGCACAATTTTTTCCACCTCTCTATCGTCTTTAAATTTGTGGCCGCAAATATCTTGCTTGCGGTGCTGCAAACAGATGACAATCGCTCCGTGAAGAAATTTCGTGATACAGTCACGTTCAGTTTAGGTCCCCTGACTATGGAATTATAAGCTACACAAACCCGCCTTTCTGACTAAAACTTGCAGGCACAAAACGCATGTGCTTATGTGTGCAGTTATGCGCATATGTACATGGTTGAATGTTCAAAGACAATTAGACACACACACACACACACACACACACAGACTCGCCCTGATAAATCCATTCCGGCCCGGGTTAATAAAAAGCTCCATAAAGTACCCCAAGTTGTTACGAGGACAGCAGCACAGCACAGGTGAGATCATTTACTCACATTGCTTGTGGTGGGTATCAAACTCACATCCACTGAGCTTAGTGAACTTACACAGGACAGACAGTTGAGCCAACAAACGCCACACATTACTCACTGACGCAGTGAAACCACTCCCCTAGTAATCAGAGTTCACAATGAAGTCACCACCTCCGGGCAGTGGCATTCGGTCGGTATCACATGCAGCCCATTCATAGATCCCGACCCTTGTTATCGCAGAATAGAGGGCTGCAATCAAGCGCCAAGGACGGTGTTTGGTTGAATCAATAAACATTTAAAATTCTTTGGACCCGCAAGTAATCACAATGTGTGGAGAATTACAAATATGAAATTTAATAAACCTTTCATCCATTATTCAGTGACAGCAACACACCAACGCAGGAATCACTTTATTTGAAATTACGTGTATAAATATACGTAGGTTATTGTGGCAGACAGCAGCTGCTGTGCTGTTTAAGGTTTATCATTAGAACGCCGCCATCAAGCTTTTGTTATATTTCTTCTTTAATTAGAATAAGATGTTACGCACTTCCCACTTTACCATTACAAGCAGCAACATTAGCAGTTTAGCAGACAGTTCTGGCTTATTCCTTGTTGGTAGGTGTTGTTCTGTCCATCTTGTCCTAGGTCAACCTATGTTTCTTTTGCTGCTCGCAGTGTATTATCTTCTTTTTTTAGAATTAAACACAACATGGCGCACGCCAGGAATTGTTAGATTGTGTTCACATTCGCTGCATTGTACAGTTCAGATAACAGCTCAGCCGGGGGTCGATCCCCTTTCCCAGTCTTTCTAAATCCATAATCCCAGAAATTAATGCAGAATCATACCGGGCCAGAGTAACTGATGAATGAGGTCAAGAGAAAGTATTATATATTTTGTAAAGCGTGGAGAAGTCGGTCTTGTCTGCAAAATTCTTGTGTGTCCGGCTGTATTTGTGGCTGGTATTTGGAAAATAAAAATTCAAGATTAGTGAGTGTGGTTTTGATTTGTTTTGTCCGTGACATGGCAACAGTCGTAACAACACATGTGTCAATATAATCACGTGATAAACAGTAGGCCAATGGGATGGATGAAGATTAATAACGTGCGTGTTCTACACAATTCTGTCACAACGTAAGCTTCATATTATGCTGGATTTAGATGCCAGCTACTGTGCTGTTTCCACCCGATTTAGAGCAGGAATATTTAAGCCTGTAATTATCACACACACAATAAACCTTCCGGTTTGTTCCTACAGTGCAGCATATGCTTCATTTCTCATAACCATGCCACAAAGCAGTAATATGTAAAATATGATTTGTAAAATTCATGCCCCCAGTTCACACAACCTATCAATCTAATACCTATCTTAAAGTTATTTATCTTTTCCAATTTGTGTGGAATTTTTCCAAGACGTTCGGAAAATAAAATTCTGTAGTCGTGTCTTTTTCCTTTGTTCCTACGAAACTGTTTAGCCGTTACAAAAGCGATGCCTGGTGACTACGTACGGCGTTATGTAATATTCAACTGCTAATGTATTTCAGTTTATTGTGTCCATAAATTCTCCTGAGCGCTGCAACTAACTATATAATTTAACACGAGATTCAAATTAACTGTTTGCCAAATGCTGCTGTATAGAAATAAATTAATTTTTAAGCAAATGCAACGTGAGACACCATGATATAGGCAACTTGGATTGCTGCTAAGTGATTCCAGTGATAATTAAAATTATTAGCCAACATCTGCACTGCCCCTAGCGTAAATAACCACTCACACATGTTTCGACTATTACGTGTAGTTATCTTCAGGGGGAATCATTATATACTAAAATACAAATACATCATTTGCATGTAGTTTTGTCAATTGTAAATGGTTGAATACATAATACCAATGGACCATTACAACAACAATTAACTTACATAGTATTGGCAATGATAAAGTTGTGTTAAAATTACTATAACAAAAGATTGTTATTAAAATTTTTTGTATCAAAATATTCTGAAACTCTTACTAGTAGTTAATAAGAGAAATTTGTTGTGAAGCTACTTACTGACGTACAGTGTACAGTGCACAGTGTACAGTATTAAGTATGATTCCATCTACTCTGTTTCCTAATGGTTCTTTCGCAACTGTTGTTGAGAATACAGATGACTCAGATCTGCGCTTGTATCGGATTTGACGCAGCGCAGAATGGTATTTTCTTAACGACGTTTCGGGGCAACGTATCGGTCCATCTTCAAGGGTCATTCTTGGACTGCTTGACATTTGAAAAATTAATTGAAAGGTTCTCACGAAACGTCGGTAATAAAGTGACATTCTACGCTGCTTAAAGTCCCAGCAGGGTACCGATTTCATTTAAACCGCGTCAGAATCCTACAATAAATCAAGAGAAATTATTGTCTTTTTAGGTTCGTTCGCAATACACAGTGCGTTCCAAAAGTTCCCGGGCTAAGGCAATAAAAACTAAAAAAAGAATGCGGGTATATTTTCTGTTTATTTATTCAAAATAGTATCCATTAGATGCAATACACAGGTTAGCACGTGTTTCCAACTTCTTCATGGCGTTAGAAAAGTCTTCTGCAGGAATCTTGTTTAGCCGGTCGGCCACGGCTTTCTGAGTCTCTTCAGTTGTATCAAATGTTGCACCCTTCAGCTGCAACTTCACCTTCGGGAACAGTAAGTAGTCGGGGGGAGACAAATCTGCCGAGTTTGGGGGGTGGTTCAATGTTGCGACTTGTTTCTGAGTCAGAAACTGTCGAATTTTTGTTGCCGAATGCGCCAGGGCCTTGTCGTGCAGAAGGAAAAAATCAAGAGTGCGGTAGAGGGCGGGACGAACTGGTCGAATGCTTGAAATTAGGCGGTCTGACACACCTTTATAATATTCTGCATTAACAGTGCAACCTTCTTGCACGAACTCTTTGTGCACAATGCATTGGCTGTCAAAAAAACACTATCAGCATCGTCTTCACTTTTGATTTTTGGAAGCGCAGTTTCTTCGGCCGTGGAGAATGTTCGCCAACCCATTCGGAACTCTGACGCTTTGTTTCGGGATCGTACGCGAAACACCAACTCTCGTCACCTGTAATAACCTTGTCCAGAAAGTTCTTGTCACCGTTAATCATGTTTAACAGGTCTTGGCACGCGGCAACTCGCTCGTCCATTTGCTCTTGTGTCAGTGCGTGCGGTACAAATCTTGAGCACGGTTTTCGTTTCTTCAAATCTTCTCTTAAAATCCGTAGAACCACAGTTTTCGGGATGTCGAGTGTATCTGCTATTAACCGAGACGTCACATTTCGATCTTCTTTGACCATTTTGTCGACGGCGGCGATGTTGTCATCGGTTCGACTTGTTGTGGGCCGACCACTGCGTTCGTCGTCCTTCGCTGACTCTGTACCCTCTCGAAACCGTTTGTGCCACTCAAAAATTGTTGTTCGACTTAATGCTGCATCACCGTAAGCCTTCTGAATCAGTTCTACAGTATTTGTAGCCGAAAAATCGACTTTACAGCAAAATTTAATCGCCACACGTTGTTCCTCCTTAACATCCGTCTCACGACATTATCACAGAGTAACAACAACAGTTAGTGCGAGACGTTCTGTCTTAACAACAACTGCAACTACACTAACGCCAATCTGCACTCTTGTGAGAAACGGTTTCAACTACGTAGTTCAATCGCGGCCCGGTAGATGGCCTTGGTAGGAGAGCGGTAAAAATTCAGTCCGGGAACCTTTGGACTGCACTGTGTATTTAGAAAAGCGTCTATTAGCTTCTCCATGCCTGCAACAACTCGGCTCCCACTGTACTGATTTTCCAGAAATTTTATATTTGTGTGTTTTTCAAAAATCTCATTTCACGTTTCAATAACACCTGACAAGAACAAGCGGCACTTCGCATGCGTGTTCGATCGTACCTCGCTCAGTTCTTCTTAGAATGAGAAATGTTTCGAACAAACATTGTTGAGAATATCACAGATGTTAACGATCAATCATTTTCTCGGCAATCGTGACGTTCATAATAAATGTGGAAACATGTTGCAGAGCCGGACAAGCCATAGAAGACAGTATAACACGGTGCGCGCGCATTGTGTGCTGGATAACTACGGCCACAAACACACACTTAGTAAACAATAATTGTTGCTTTTCCACAGCAACAATGGTTGCACGAACGCGCCACAACTTTACGTTTGTACATCAAGCACCTTCCCTCTCTTGTTTAGTATGTATGTGTTACTGCAGTACTCACTGTCAACAGCATAGTAACACGATATCTAAAGGTGAATGACTCTAGTGTACAGAACTGAGCAGTGGTCATGCCTTAAGTGTTGTATTTAGCGACCCTGTCAGTTGTTATGTCTATTCAGTTTCGGTAACAGCTGTATCATTGAGTGAAGCTGAGGAGAACTGGCGGCATGACACTGATGGGAGAAAACCGAAACGCTCGGGGTGTCACGTCATCCGAAACAAATCCCACACGGAGTAGCGTGAGAACGAAACCAAGTCTCCGTCAACACACCGGCCCTCGCCAAGGTGCAGCCTGTATTATGGAACAATCGCACTTGCCTACAGAGAGAGTGAAGACTGGGAAGTGTGGTGACGTAACATGCTGACAGGAAATTAGAGTACGAGTCATTCAGCAGTTTCATTTTATTAGCATATACAGCAACATGAAGGTTAGAGCTTGAGTTGGTCAACATTTAACAGTTACTAACCTAACCGTCGTTTAAGCTTGGTTATTCAACTTAAATTTTTCTTCATATACAAAGCAACGCGTCTTGCCAGCTCTACACTTTGTGGTTTTGCTCTCTGACGTGCACGAGTATTCTGCGCAATGTGCAGGGGTTTCTGTTTTCGTCATATAACGGACATTCAACCCTGCAGAATCCGCTTTTATTCCCTCCAAACCACGAAGCTCCCTCGATTCATTGCACGTTTGTCTGTTCGAAGAGGAGCCTCAGGCACTCTTAAAGATAACAGAATAAAGCGCCTGACCATGAACTTTTGGACAAACAAGACTGCAAAAATTTGGTTGCTCCATGCTATTACAGAGAAGCACCAAAGTACAATAATTCATACTTTGAAACAAAGGAAACTGCAATATTTAGTCAGGAAAAGTTGCTAATATTTGTGTTAATAACAAAAAATAATTAAATAAAATATTTGGTCTGGAGAATTTCTAAATTACATTAAAAAGAAGACTTTATTCTGGTCACAACAGAATTTATTTATTCCTCTCTTATACTTGAATTTTTTTTAAAAAAAATGTATATTTTCAAGCCTGTTTACTATTACATACGGAATTCGATGTCGATCCCTGTGGTAGTGATAATAAACCTTTGTAGTCCACTATAGCGGAGACAGCTGAATATTTTGTAACATATTTCCACCTGAAAACTGCGCTCTTCTAGGTTATTACGAAGCGAGTTGTGGTAATTTCTTACCGAAGTTTCGGGACAACCTATCGAACCCATCTTAGAGGGTCAAATTTTTTACCCTTGAAGTTGGGACCGATCGGTTGTCCCGAAACGTCGGTAAGAAATTATCACTACTCGCTGTGTAACAACCCAGAAGAGTGCAGTTTTTATCTACTTCGCGGCGGACGATTGAAATCACACATGCACCCGCACTCAAATTTTATCAGATAATCCAGCAACAAGACGCACAAATTCGTGGATCATAAAAGCATTTATCATTCAACTTGTCGTACATTTTTCGGTCATGTCGGCCTTCTTTTACGGATATCATTCTAATAATGTAAACTGAGTATTTCTTTATTCAATAAACATATTTTGAACTGTCAAATTACGGAGGCTCTGCGGCCCAGTGATAGAAATTTAGGTACTGTCTAGAAGGGAATTTAAAAAGGCGACCACTGGAGGTTTTTTTTAGTATTATCTTCGCTTGGCTTTGGAGAATGTGGAAAACTACGAGAAACCAAAACCTAGAAACTATTTTATCTAATACAACACGAAAATTGCTATACATTTACGAAACAGTGAGAAAGGAAACCGTCAAATCTTGAAATTCAAACACTGAACTTCACACTAAAAGAATAAAGAGGTTGGGAACTGACGTGCACTGTAATTTGTGTAATATCAGAGTGTTTGAAATTTGTGTTTTAAAGATATTATACCGTAATAACTTGATAGTGCAATTTTTTGGTGAAAGTTAAAATATTACGTGTATCGTAGAAAATATTGTCGTACAAAGCTAATGTAACCATGAATACTCGTAACGAGTGCTAATATTAATAACAAGCAACACAAGCCAAACGTCTAGCGACCTACCAAAAGCAATGCCACAAAGCGTGAGAGGCGAGGCCAATATTGAAAGACAAGGGAATAGATAAGAGAATAGGATTATAATAAAAACTGAATAAATGGGAGGAATGAAAGTGGAGAGTTCGATTCTTTGAGCATTTCAAACAGAAGAGGGATTTCAACTGCTCGCAAGTATGATTAGCAATTCAAATGCGGATGATTGTCAATAACGTGATCCAAGGTTGCGAAGTCTCTGAAACTGCTAGAAATTGCTACCTGCAAGAATTTGGCAAAGTACCAGCACTACACATCTCTTTACCATAAGAAATGCATTCATGCTGCAGTAACGTATGGCAGAACACTGCTCCATTCGCAGTGAGATATTTATTGGAGTGGGCCAAAATTTCTTTGTCCTCCGTCAATACTAACAGAACACATATCAAAATTATAAGCAACAAGTATAACAGTAAGTCCTGACACATAAATAGCTTACTAAGATTTCACAGTGTTGATTTGTGATTTGTTACTGACGTTTCGGGACAACCTTTCCTTCCCATCTTCAAAGGATAAGCAGTCCAAGAAAAATTCTCCTTGGACTGCTTGGAAAACTACAAATTTACGCTGCGTAACATCACAGAAGAGCGACGATTTCAAACACACTGCGGTGAAAGCCTGAAATCATGCAACTAACTAACCAATTAACTAACTAACCAACCAAACAACTCCATGCAGCATAGTGCTTCTTGAAACTGCATCGAAGAATTTCTCACATTTCGTGAAACCTGAATGTTCATTACCGTCTTCACAACCTTCCACAAATTTTCACTATCCCGAACCATATGAACTCATTGCACACTTACAGTTACGTATATTTCCTTAAAAATCCATTATTTTATTATCCTTCCATCAACGCCTAGGTCCTCTAAATGGCTTCTTTCCTTCAGGTTTCTCCATCTCGTAACATATCTCTTCTACCCTCCTATACATGTTTCCTTTGTACAGCGGGGTTAGCAAGAACTGCACAATTTGTGGTCCATTTCGCGCTGAGTCACGGCGGATGAGACCGGCCGTCAAAAGAAGGGACAAAATAGAAACAAACACAGCGTTAGTTGAGAAACTACTTTATAGAACAGCTATAATAATAATAATAATAATAATAATAATAATAATAATAATAATAATAAACGTCATAATATTTAGTGCCAAAATCTTCACTTTATTAGTACCGTCCATCCTATGCCCATTTCTAACAAAAACTACTTTCTTTCAGATTTCGATACCAAAATTGTGTAAGTAAAATCGACTTCTACCTGCAGCAAAAGCATCATTCTCTTTAACACAATGGTTATAGAATCTGACGCCGGAGAGGATCAGGCACAGCGTCTTGGCACGCATGATGAATTTGTGATGAGGGAGGTCCTGTTTGGTGAATTCAGTGCTGGCAGCAAATGGGGTCATAAGAAGTGGAGAAGAAGGCAAATGGGAACTAATTACCACTTCTCTTCTGACATGATTTCCAAGAACTGAAAGAAGAGGTCGGAGAGTTTCAGAAAAAATTAATGGAGTCAAACTACAAATATAAACTGTGCCAACGGCACTCATATTTTCACAGACAGTGTTCGTGCAGCCTACACGATTCCACGTGTACTGTTGACAGTGGGATTATCTTCAGACGAATGTACTGTCAGACGTGACTTCGTGTAATGTGACAGATGACCATAACACTGTTCCACAGAAACCTGTTCACTTTATCGTTGTAAAATATTTTGAATAAGCAGAAGTTACAAATGGTTCATTTTAAGGAAAACTGACGGAATTATTGTAATATTTTGTTGTGGTGTGCGAGTTACAGGGATGTCTCCCATTTTCTGTCTTGCAATCTAATGCAATTTTGATAATCTCCACTATCTACAACGGTCAGTGACACTGTCCACGGCATCTGTCACACTTCGACATCTCTAGACGTGGTCAAGGTCCATTTCTTCGTCGTCGCCTCACAGTCGGCAAATCGGCGAGGCCTTTTATCCAGTCCTGTTCAGATGTCGCTGTAGGTAGTCATGCCCGCTGATGAGGAGAAAATTGGCAACGTATACATTTATAGGTAGACGAGATGGAAGTTTATTCTCAGTATTGTCTCCCAGGTTTTGTATTTCGCTTTCTTTTAATATCAAGACCTTACAAAATTACATTACAGAACGCAAAATCTTCTCGGATATTCCTGTTGGTGTAAGCACCTATTGTACTGCATCGACAAAGTTCTCTTTCTTTAAATCTTCTTGTAATCTGGTTTGTTATTCTTTTATGTCATACCCGTGACAGACTCCTTACTAGAAATATCGCCTTTGTTTTTTATTTCCTTTCTCTGTTCCACTTTCTGTTTTATGGATGGACGATACTGAGAAAATGTTACCAGGGGGAGAAAAGTAATACTGAACTATCGCTCTTCAGAAGGGAAGAGAACGTAAAGAGCAAAATTGTAAAACAAAGACGAATGTTCATTTCTAATTATTCTGCTTAACGTGACGTTAAAAGCGGATACATTTAGAAGTCTGAACCCTGAATCATTGTGTGAACTTGCTCATGTTCACGACGCTCCACGGTTCTACGCAAGACCGATACAACTTTTAATGCGCATTGTCCATTTCCCAGAACACAGTTATTATGCGAACGAGGACAGCCGACAAATGGCTATCATTACACTTGGAATTGGAGGATACATTGTGAAGAGGGAAGGTATAGCAGCCCTCGAAAAATCATGTTTCACGGCTGTGTGCAATCTTCGGCTTCACTCCCCCATTGCACCTTATTCTTTACGACAGCTTAAATGTAAATCTCTGGTGCACGAAGAAGTTTCTGTTGCCTACGGACTTTAATCCTCCGTTGTTAACAAATTTATGGCATCAGACCAAATGTGAGCGACTGGTTTATTTTCGTACCAAGTAGTTCTACGTAACAGCGGCCTGCAGCAGGAACATTTCGCACGAAAAATCTCTTATTCAGAAGTTCTTAATTACATCACCTACTTGTACTAACTTTAACACGCTGCTGTCTGTGTAACAAGGTGCACAAGCACTGTCTCACACCCAGTTCTTTCTACTGGAAGTGACAGAAAGTGGATCCATTAATTACTTAAACACCTAATAAGGATACACGAGCATCCTCTTTCTGTCAAAACACTATAATGTACGCGTTTCACATGTTTCTGTCAATACAGTAGTTTCCACGTATTACACTTTACGTTTCTATCGTTATAAGTGTCCCAATGTAGAAGCAGAACGGACTCAAAACATCCGAAGGTCGCTTCAGGCCTGCTAGCCGCTCCCTGCAAGCTCTTTGCTTGGACTAATTATCATATCCCCTAAACTATAAGTAGCAAGTCTTGTCATGTTGCATTCTTTCTTTTGGGTGAATCCCCGGCGTCTGAATTTTATGTGCTGACGTTTCGGAACACTCTGTCTGCTCCATCTTCATAGGTCGTGTCAGCAGATGCTTACACCACCTATGAAAATAGAACAGAATGTTCTGAAATGTCGGTACATAAAGTTCAGACGACGGGGATTCACCCAAAAGCAAGAGCACAACATGTAGAATACAGAGAACGTTTGAAAAATATTGTCTTATGTTTTAAGAAGGAGAATTTAAGGAAAGTTTGTATTAAAACAAACCTCACTGTGACGTGTAGGAAACATTCTTTATTTGTTTCTTTTGCAGTCTTCACCCCTTTCTACCTTCTCATTTTAGATTTAGAGGTTATTTTTGTACTTGACCACACTCGATGACACAAACACACTTGCTAGGTCTCCTCTAGAGGAGGGATCGGGCTTTCGCAGAGACTGTAGTAAAACTTTCGAGCGAAATAAACACATGTTGTATGTAGGACAATGTCCTTGTGCTATGCAAGCTACCATAACTGCGACTTTGCCACTCCCTTCCATACGTACTTTGGGTCTGCACTGTTCTCAAGTCGAGACGCCCCATCAGTGTCAGCAGATTCAAATTCGTTTTCTTTTACCATCCTGGTACAACTGTATGAATACTTATGGATGTGCTTAAATTCGTTGAATGTTTTGG
>Ga0209628_10003274_pt1 | contig 11292 bp, 12 predicted proteins | sample TergutCu122P4_FD_187285 | JGI IMG/M metagenome (GOLD analysis project Ga0209628, IMG submission 187285) | Cubitermes ugandensis P4 segment gut microbial communities from Kakamega Forest, Kenya - Cu122 P4 (SPAdes) (version 2) | ecosystem: Host-associated > Arthropoda: Insects > Digestive system...
GGGGGGGGGGGGGGTTTCCCACCAATTACCATTCCTCCAATGATGCTACTCATCTATCACCAGAAGTTGGAACAATTAGTAACGTCGTTTAACATCGACACATCCATATGTTATGACACCGTAAAATATATTGGATGTGGATATACATTCAGTGTATGGAAATAGGGAGTAATTTCTTGGTATCCTCTACGGAATATTTTTAGGCAAGGTGGGGGACGGTAACTGATTTGTAAAATGACTCAGGTAAGATAACAGGCCAACTTCACACCCAAACATTTTGCTGCTGTTCGTCAAATGTCTTCAACCTTGGTTCTTCCTTAATATGTAAGGGATCTTTGCAGTCATTTTATGGCTATCACTGATTTTTGACTGTGCAGGAAACTTGGTTGAGTCCATTCTAACAATAATACAAATAGTTTATTACGCAAAAAACACAACAGTTTTATATACTTATTGGTATTTTGTTATGGTGACATATTTCGGTCTTTCTGTAGACCATATTCAGGCCAACGTTCTGAAGTACCGATAATTATGTAACATTGTTGTGTTTTTGACGCAATAAACTGTTTGTTTTATTGTGACAACTGAAGCACAACGAGATGTCTTCGATTTAAAAAATACCATTCTAACAAGATTTAACATGTTCTGCGCAGTCATTTTATAGCTAAGAAAACTTGGTCGAGTCCATTCTGACGGACTTCAACAGGTACGAGTTTTGTAGTCTTTTATGGCGATCGCTGGGTTTTGAATGCGCAAGAAACTGGGCTGAGTCCGTTCTTAACAGATTTCACGTACGCAGTATGTGGGTAATTTGGTTAGCGGCTGTTATACGACGTATGTTTTTAGAGAATTTTGAGGCCATTGTTTTGTGCAGTGAAGGTAAAGGTCACCCCAAAGCATACCATAGGACGCATAGAGTGGGCATGACGGTATAGCTGTACTCATTCCTAACCCCGGCGCTAGTAGATGGGGTGGGTGGTCAACGAAATTCCCCGGCCACTTTATATCCGGTTGAGGGCCTTGGTAGCCATTGTAGAGGAGGGTGAGTGGGTCCCAGGGTCGGTCTCGACGAGTATGAAGAAGCAACTATAGGGACTACCCTAGTTCCGCGAAGTTGTGCAGGAGTATAGCGGCAGTTGAGAAGCCTTGTATTATAACAATAAAAATCCTGCTTGATAATAACGGCCATTGTTTCAACTGCCTCCTAACTTCTTAAGGTCAAGGAGCAGTGCCCTGCATAAGTTAATGGTCGCTTAGGTAATAAGGGAACTCCGGGACTTCTCTGATGACCGAAAGATCCTTATGTTCGAAAGAACCTGTCCCGAAAGAGATTAAACAAGTCCCCGCTTACATTTTACATCATGGCCTCGGTCGATGTACGAGGCGTGTCCGGAAAGTAAAGATACATCACGTGTAGGCCGATAGGGAAATTTTTTATGCTTATTATGGCAACACTGCCGTCGACCTTGATCCTTTACCTGTGAGACGTGCTCGTTTGACAGTGGTAGAACCGGCTTTGTTTGAATGAGACGTGTTTGAAATGGCAGCGCCGATCCATAGTCCCACCAAATGCGAGGTGCGTTCCGTCATACGATTTCTCAACGCAAAAGGTGAACGTACAGTGGAAATTCACAAACAAATTTTTGCTGTTTATGTTAACGTTATGAATCGGCAAAGACGAAGTGGTGCCGTGAATTCTTCGAAGGAAGGACTGATGTTCACGACGAACAAAGGAGCGGTGGGCCATCTTTGATCTCTGACGAGGCTGGGCAGGCGGCAGACTTCTGTGACTCGGGGATACAGAAACTGTTTCCAAGACTTAATAAATGTTTGGACAATGCCGGCGACTATGTTGATAAATAAAGTTATGTACAGGCAATTCATCCACACTGCCCCTTTTGTAAATTAAAAGTGTTGTAAATGTTTAAGACCCTTTTATCTTCACTTTCCGGACACGCCTCGTAGGTTTGTAAAATTATATTTTTTTTACCTCTTGGGTTTGTTAGCCTGCTACCCCTTCATTTGGAAGACCATCCACTGTCATTGTCCGCAGCTGCTTATTCACGACATTCCCCATACCTGGAGTCCATGTCTTCCCTCTAAAAATGAAGACCCACTGAACATGAACATAAGGTAAATATATGACCGTAACTACGATATCATTCTCTCTCCTTACGCTAGTGCGTTTGGAGCGCGCAGAGTGGCTTTTCCCTTCCATCCAGGCGATTTTAACCAGAGTGCATGGAGTCAAATCGAGAAGACCATGGTGCAATGGTTTACATCTGTACCGCAGACCAGAGACCACAATAAAATAATGGGACTGTACGTCCGATGCATATGATTACGTTATGTGACATGTTTGTACACTTTTTTATGGTATTCACTTCCGTGGATTAAGTGACCATTTATAATACAATAACCAACAAAATGCAGAGTATTGCAGTATATAATTTTACGGTACCATGCATCCCGTCATCCCAGCCACAGGATGTTTCTGCGACATTATTCACATTTCTGCTTCTGCCGTGGACTTCAGGACATCCACATACATCGTACATTGAAATTTTAATTCAATTCATATTTTATACATATTTGAAGTTTTCTCCCTGAGTGTGATTCGTAAGGAATCGAAACATATCAAAGTTTTAAAGTTTTAATTTATTGCAATATTGTGCATTTTGTTGGTTATTGTATTGTAAACACTGTACACTGCTCAGTAACCGGCCTGTAGTTACAGGCGCACATGACATTCTGCTCTTTACACGAAGTAGTGCATTGTATGTTTAATGGGGATTTTATGTCGTTTGTCAGTGTGATCATTGTCAAGTTACGTGGGTAGGTCTCTGTTAAATACGCCTGTACTTATCAGTGCCGCAAACAGCACCAAGATGTGGTGATAACCATTATTTTAATTTAAATCCCTTCTATTTCTTTCGTGGTTGTGTTAGATGAACCTGGCCCTCGTACAGCCAGTCGCAAAACTTTCTACAGTAAAGCAGAAACAGAAGGCATAGCCAGGTTCGTTTCCTTCCGTTGCTGTACATGTACCTACCTGTTACAACGCGCCGTGCTGTTCTTCTCCCGAAAGTGGATGCAGCCGGTTCGTGCGAAGTGTTGGTAGGTGCATATGTTCGAAACTGCACGGCGTTACACAAGACTGATCTTCATTTGTTATTTGTTTAAAGATCCTGTCATATGCCCGGATACTGTAGTAGGTATAGTGACCGATTATGGTTCGATTTCCATGGTTTTTCTTCTCCAAAGCGTCTCGACCGCGTTTGGAGACCACCCATCCTCCTGTTCATAAGGTACCGCGGGTTCTTTCATGGTGGTAAAGTGGCCGGGGCGTGAAGCTAACCACTTAAGTAGTACCAGTGTTACGAATGGGTGGACCTTACATTATTTATTTATTATTATTTTTAAATAATAATAATAATAATAATTATAATTATTATTATTATTAACTGCAAATGGGTTAATACCCGGTGGCAGTGTGCTACAGTGCAAGACAGGATAATACAGTACAGTACAGTACAATACATCACACAGAATAACATACAACACTCAAGGCAACCCTCTATACGCAGAATTACTAAAAAATCAGGACCACTCCAGTCTTACATACGCATTCGTGGCACACTCAGAGATAGCTTTACGTTCATATCTTTAAAGGACGCCCGCCGGACCTAGTTTTTCTCTGTAGCGTCGAATGAATGGATATTTTATGAATGAGTTTGGAAAAGTGCGCTGCCCTCTATGTTTGATTAAAATAGAAAATTGGTCATGTATGATTGTGAACTAAGGATCTGCCTGCTTGAAGGCACTGTTCCTCAATCTGTCCTCAGAAAGTGAAGACAACACGAGAATGGAACTCCACAGCTCATGCGTGTTAGTATCCTGCGTCCGCTCGGCCCATTTTCGTTCTCTTTCATGCCATGCGTCGCATAGTTTGGAGCCTGTGTACTTCGAGATTGCGACCTTTAGGTTCGCAAGAAACTGCACATGGTCATTCTATTTCGGGTTTGTTTAGATAACCCAGAGAAACGAGCATTCTGCCAAGAGGTCGGACTTGATATCACACAAAAGGTTCCGGGGATTGCTAATTAATGAAGTTTGAACTTCGGCTGTGCGGCTGTTTGGGACACGAAATTGTGGGAGAGTAACGGTGGAAGTTTCTGCTTACCGGGAACAATAGCGGTACGCTACGTTCCTTGGGGTGTGATGGTATATTTTACTGAACAGACAGTCGCTTCTTGCTGTGGCTGCATACAAATCCGGCCATATGGGGGCAAGTTCCCAAAGTTTCTACCGCGACGTAGGAGATAATATTTGTCTTCTCTCTCTCTCTCTTTCTCTTTCTCTCTCAGAAGGTTCGCTTGTTGTCAGTTGGAGTTACTATTATCTGAACCTAACAGATAGTGTAACAGGAGCGACAGTTCTACGCGGACTGGCCACATGGTGAAGTAACAAAACTAGTGGTAGGTGCAAATTGCCGTACTGCCTCGTCACGGAAGGAGAAGAATTAACTCCCCGCTGTTGCTCGTTAACAAACCGCTAACCTCAGTTTAGGTTAGTTGAACACGAAATGGCTACTGCCGGAGTACAGCATAGTGATGAGGCAGGCGACCCAGACATGCCGTTTGCTGTCGTTTATGAATGGTGTGATGGGTACAGCCCGATTTTCCTCCCTCCTTTCACCACCCTCCTGACGATCAACCTTTATAACGTACGTTACGGGTAAAGTGGAAACAGCGCTTAATATATGAGTGTTGTCTTACTGACTTGCTCGCGTTACTGTCTTCAGCATTTCTTAGCAGAAATTCCTGCGGGACCGCAAGCCAAAACTCCGAACAGTGAAGGACCCGTAACCGAGTCGTGTTCACAGAAACATTCGACGTGCAGTCACTTGTTCTATTACGCGTCTTTCCTTAATGCCAGATGGCCATAACGAAATTGATGAGTAGGTTGACACTGTTTTACGCGAACCTTCGCATGCACTTGTTGGTTGTTACGCGATTTCAGCGACAAGTGTGATGGATTTTTGTAGTCTAGCAGTTTGTGTAATTTGTAATACGCGATTTTCTGTAACGCGAGAACACAGCTGTCGCGTTATAGCAGAACTAACTTCCTGAAAATACTTCTGTTGTTGTGGTGCATGTTTCTTCCTTTTTTAAGTGTTATTCAACAACCTGTGAAATATGCAGATGACCTTGTACTAATGGCTAAGGAAGAAACGATGCTACAGGGCATGATTGCTAAACTTAATTGAAATTGGAAGTTGCTATGGCATGGAAATGAATGTGGAATAAACAAAAGTAATGAGAATTTCAAGAGAGCCATCCCCAGTAACAATTATTATAGACCAAAAACAGCTGGAGAATGTGGAATGTTTTAAATATTTGGGTAGCATGTTAACAAATGATGGAAGATGTACATGTGAAATTGAATCCAGGATTGCCATGGCAAAAGCTGCATTTAGCAAGAAGAAGACTCTTTTTACCAGCAATTGGACTTAAATTTGAGGAAGAAACTATTAAAATGCTACATTTGGAGCATGGCTTTGTATGCTTTGTATGGTGCTAAAACTTGGACGCTTCGGGCAGCAGATCAGAAATACCTGGAAAGTTTTGAAATGTGGAGCTGGAGAAGGATGGAGAAATGAAGAAGTGTTACTTAGAGTCAATGAGCAGAGGAATGTCCTACACGAAATAAGAAAACGGAAGGCTAACTGGATTGGTCACATCTTACGTAGAAACTGTCTTCTAAAACAAGTTATCGAAGGAGAGATAAAGGGGGAGATTGAAGTTGCAAGAAGACGAGGAAGAAGACGTAAGAGGCTACTGGATGACCTTAAGAACAGGAGAGGATACTTTCATTTGAAGGAGGAAGCTCTAGATCGCACTATGTGGAGGCATCGTTTTGGAGGAGGCTTTGGACCTGTCGTCAGACAGAATACTGATTGAATGAATGAATTTTAACAACGCTGTCGGTTGCTAAAATTGTATAGCGTTGGTGATCGGTGAATGAATGTGGAACATTGCTGGAATTATACTGAAGGGAAACCGAAGTACTGGTATAAGAACCCGTCCTATTGCCAGTTTGCCGTCGATAAACCCCTCACGGGTTGGCGTGGGCTCTAAACCTGTGTTTCCTTGGTGAGAGGAGGGTGGCTGACCGCCTGAGCCGTGACATGGCCATTCAGCATGTTTAGATTCAAAAGAATTGGATGTTACGTGTTTAGTTCGGATTATATGAGGTCGTTGTCTAATTTGAAGCATACTGCCACGTTGTTTGCTTGGAAGACTGAGCGTAACCGTGGATAGTCGTTGATATGTCGGTGCTGTCTGTGGGTTATGACGCCATGTAGCGTGGTATGTGGGTACTGGCGTTTCGCAGGAACACTACTGCTTTCTCGTACCCAAAAGACTGAGGTAGTATATTCCTCTGAAACGTTGTTGCCCCTCTGTAGACTGCATTTTGCTTTACCGCAAAAGATTTAGAATGGGCGATCTTCCAGTCGAAATTGGAACCGGGGCCTTACCATGCGCGGGAGTGCTGTCCCGTCGACCGTGATGTTTGATGGCGATGGGTTTACAGATTATGAACAGAAATAGGTCTATGGATTACAAATTACGTTTGTAATGAATTTAAGACAATAAAACTGAGACTTACAGTATTTGTTATTTTTTAACATTTCCGTATTTTTTCCCTGAAGAACCGGGTAGTTCGGTGGCGTAGTGACAAGGCCACAGTCTGTCTTATTCCCGGCAGAAGAAATACATTTTTCTTCATGGGATTTGAAATATTTACAGCGCCGTTGTTGTCCTGGTCTTCTGGGATATTACCCAGTGTAGCTTTCGTCTAGGACCTACTCATCTAGGAGACGAAGGCTGTACGTTGCTTCGGTACGTCGGAATATGTGAAGTTCCTTGTTACACCGTGTAACATCCCGAAGACCAGAATCATAAAAAGAAAAGAAAAACTTCCAGGCTGGCTGCGGAATCGGCCCAGTTTCCTGTTTGCAGGATACCAGATGATCTTTCCCCGGCTGTAAAGCGGCCGAGGCTTGAAGCTCACCACCCACCTCCATCTAGTGCCTTATGCTTCCTCAGTGACGTGCACAGGAACAGTTTTACCTTTGGTCCTACTAAAATAGAAAGAAGGTTATAGCGAAGTGAAGAAATAAATTTAGGGATTTTTTTTTATTCCGAACGATCAAAACCCCCTCGTCTCTTCCAGTACCCAAAAAATCAAGATATATAGCGATTATATTGATGCCTGTCAGCACTCCCGCTCACCACGCACATGTGCGCGCATGCACATTAAAAACAAACTAAGTTTGTTACTTGTGAATTGTAGTCTCTTACCGTGAAGAAATAAGTTTGAAAATACGGTGCATGGAACAAGGAAGTGATGACGTAGGGTGTATTGGGAATTCAGGCTATTGCATAACGATAACTGTGACTACGCATTGCATTGAGCATTATTAGGGTAGTAAAATCTACGATGCTGCTGTTCATTGGAAGTACAGTTTGAATTAGTATAGATCAGCGGTTTCCAAACTTTTTTTCCGTGAATAGGTTTTCCGTGAAAAAATCAAACTCCCCCAAAAATCTTAGATATTTTATTAAGTTTGGACGTAGAATATTTGATCTAGGTGTAAGATACTGTTTTTATAAGAACCTTTCTTTTAGTTACTAATAAATAAATTTCATTGCGCTGACTTTTATTTGTTAAATGAGGGACCACAGAACATACGTGTTTCATATATGTTTACTAAGTTAGAGAGTGTTCCGTGACGAAGAAAGTTTGGGACACACTAGTATAGGCAAGAAACTAATTTATATATGTGAATAGCCATATAAGTGTTTCAAGAGACGTGTGGTGTGGCCCTGATTTTACCGCTTTGCCCCGTTTCCTTCCTGTCGCTGCCTTTCGCATCTCACTACCTAGTTACCATGTTCTGTACATTCCAGAAATACAGATGCTGCCGCTCAGTATGTCTAATCGTCGCTCATAAAGTCAGATGCTCCTCATTTACTGATCCGAAGGTTCAGTGTTATGTTCACCAGAGCTCGCCGCTGATGAATCATTCATCCCGTTTGTTGTAAGATACGTATTTCGTCAGTACAGAGTGCGAGAAGTCCCTTTTGCACCTGTGCAAGAGGAGTGCTGCACTGTGCTGGAAGTAGGAAAGTCCCATACTTAAAATACTGCAGGTAAAACGAGTAGAAACTTGTGTACAGGCCCGAGGGAGCGGGGGGTAGGGGGTGGAGTGTTCACAACTCTTATTGTGATCGTAAGTATTGTACATTCACTGTGATTTCGAGTCTAACGTATATCATGCTTGCGACAGGTCTTCCTGGTGATTTCTTCCATTCTGGTTTTGACCAAAACCGCGTATGCACTATCGTGTCTCAAATGCGTGCTGTATTTCCCGCTTGTATCGTCCTTGATATGCAGCTGTCATTCAAAGTTCTGTATTGCCTGTTCTTAGGCCGATCCCGGTGGCTCTGCGGTCTAAGGCGTAGGTGTGTGGCCGCTTGATTTTTGGATTGAGAGTTTGAATACCGTTGAAGACGTATGTTCTCTAGTGTCTGTTTTGTGTTGCGTGCGTAGTGGCCTGTGCGAATACCTGATCACTCGTTCAGAGGAGTCCTACCTGGTGTGTGTGTGTGTGATCTAGGAACCTCGACAATGAGGCGGCCTAGGTCCGAGTTTGGCTGTTGTGCCACAAAAAAGAAAAAGTGCCACCAAAAAAAAAATTACGTTTTCCTCCAACGTGACTGTTAGGGTCTTTTCCACTTGGCTGTTTTGTGGCGCCACAAATAGGAGCGCGACTTGGCCAACCATTAATTACAGTGAGCGTGTTTCGACCTAGAAGCGCATCAGAAATTGAAGCGTTACAAACGCTCTTGTTCGCTTTTCCCCGCTACCAGAACGCAACAGATCTGACACGCCACAGCTAGTGATACACTGTCGCATCTGGTGCCGTTTACACGAGCGTGTTCTGCTCTCTTCAAACGCGGTACTATTTGTGGCGCCACGAACACGCTCGTTGAAAGGGCCATTGCTGTGCTGTGGAACTGTGTGACGTGCGTGTCTGGTGAGGACATAGTCGCTGTTTCAGGGAGCAAGTGCTGCAGATTGATTTCCAAAACGGAGCGAAATTAACTCTTTGAAATCTTAACATGAACTTGAATATGTGACGATCCCGTTCGTACCGCACACTAAACGCACTCCATCCTATTACAAAAAAGACTTCAGATGCAAGGAAATAAGGAAGTTATCGCTGTTGTATTGCGATTCTGGTAAAACATCTAAGTACACTCTGTAAGCGGACTGTAGGCTTTTTGAATGTCGAAGCCGGTGGTACAAACAGTAACTACTAGACCCTAAAACGCTGGTGCGCATCCTGTGTCCCCTGACCATTTTGTGGCCTTTGGAGTATTTACTTACGCGTAATATTAATACATTGCATGTATTAAGTTTTAAGAACCGTATGTGGCATTTCGCCAAATCACCCGTGTCTCAGTAGCCCGCGGCTGGAAAAGACTCTGCACCACCGCACTAGCATGACGGTCCAGGGTTCGAATCTCGGCCGAGGCAAGGAATGTTTCTCCGAAAACTCTAGGCCAGTTCTGGGACGCACCCAGCCTCCAATGGGTACCGGTGTTCTTCCCGGGTTGGGTAAATTGGCCGGGGCGTTTGGTTAACATTTCACCTCCATGTATTGCTGAGGTTAAGAGTGAGTGGAGCTATACCTCTCTTGGCGTTGACGGGGACAACTTTAGCATTACCATTGCTCTGTGGGGTTATGAAACATTTGTGTATGTACGTGAGGGCGGTGAGTGCTACGGGTGTATTTTTCTCCAGTCTTCACTGGCCTTTGTCAGCCAGCCAAGAAGCTCGTTGCCAACGAAGTTTACCATATGGTTATCACTGCCAACATTCATGTGAATAGATTTATTAGATGGTTGGAGGAGAATAGAGGAATGTTTTTTGGAGGGGAAACCGTTACAGAATCCAGGGGTATGAAGGTGGTCGATCCATGGGGATTCTGTTCGTGGCCTCATTGTAGTTCAGCCACACAAGGAATTCTGGTCTTCGACATTTTTGTTCGCGTTTCTCAATAACCGACCCTCACAACCGCTGTGAGAACAGATCGAGTTTTAACCGCAGTATGAACTCTGGTAACGATTAAAAAATAATAGGACTTTAACCACAAATCCGTATCAGCAGGGATTTGATGAAATTGTGTTCACTGTCCTCATACAGATAAAAGGACATTGTTATGTCATTTGAGTGAAAATATGGCAGATTAATGCGAGGGTTAATGCTGTGGGATTTGTAGTGTCCCGAGCGCGGCTTCTATCATTGTTCAAACGGCTGTTCCTTGCGGCATTTTGTATCGTCACTGCGGGTACCGTCTCACGCGTCTTACAGCAACGGATACAGCGTATGTGATACTAGTTTTTGTAAAGAAACATCGAATTATAATCAGTTAAAAATATTCAGGAGTTTTACAGGGGAAAACTTTATGCAAGTTATTACGGACAAAAAGGCTTAACAAGGCTAAATACAAACAACATAGATATTGCGAACAGTATGGTTATGAATCGAGCACTCTTTCCCAGAAAATTGACACATGATAGCTTCTGTTTACAGAATTTTACATTTTTATATGTTGTTAGATTACCTTGAAGATGACAGGTTAAGACAAAATGTGTGTCGCTAGTTTTAAATATAACAAGTTTTATTTACCACTAAATGTCGTGTTTGACGGCGTACAATACAGATAACACAACTGGATGCATAATATTAAAATGAAACAGTAATCCAGCATTGACATATAAGGCCCGTCATGGGGCACTTTAATCCAGTCGATATTCTTTCGGTATAATATCCTTTCTGTACATTCAGTTAGTTAGGTCTTTTCCCGTCATGTTTTCCTACTGAACGTGCGTGTCCACATGTCCGTCATGCGATGTACATCCGCACGCTTGACTTCTTGACTTGGTGGAGGAATATGCCGTTGTTCAATTTACGATTTTCTTTGTCATTGCGTTATTGCGTATCTTTCACTCCTCATTACTGTACAGGGTGGGGTATAAGTCCCTTACCACTCTTTGTAAATCGCAAAGCATGAGGAATAGATGGATAACAACCATATGTGACCTTATTAGGCCGAAGGGAAAGTCATTAGGTGGGGTGACCTTGACGGCCGCCATTTTGTAAGCGGCCGTATTGGATTCCGGTCGAACATTTTAAATGGGAAGGGGGTAATGTGAT
>Ga0209628_10003275_pt1 | contig 11291 bp, 13 predicted proteins | sample TergutCu122P4_FD_187285 | JGI IMG/M metagenome (GOLD analysis project Ga0209628, IMG submission 187285) | Cubitermes ugandensis P4 segment gut microbial communities from Kakamega Forest, Kenya - Cu122 P4 (SPAdes) (version 2) | ecosystem: Host-associated > Arthropoda: Insects > Digestive system...
ATGTGTTAAGGAACCATGTTATTAATTTCTGACCCAACTTTTCCAGGAAACTACTGTTTACCAGCTGGATCAGAAGTGCTGACAGGAACACAGATCATTTGTCCCAAACATTATGAACCTCCACAGCGAAAGACACATCATGTCAATGCAGCCTGGTGCTTTATTTGTGCTATGGGTAAGAGTGTATTGAAAATATGGGTTAGAATCATTTGCTCAATTTTGTGCAAGTTGATGGTTTAAAATGCATTTTTTAAGAAGCTTCAGGTAACATAAGCGAAGGTCATTAAATGTTGGATCATTTTGTACAACTGTTTGCTAGAAATCATGTGTATGTTAAGACATGCAACGTGTAAAGTGGTAGCTACAAACTGTATGTGCCAGCACTAGACAAACATTGAAACAATGTACTAATGGATTCAGTCACATAATTATTTTCTTTTGACAGGGGGTTCCCTGATATGCTGTGACTTATGTCCAACTTCATTTCATGCTGAATGTCTGCGAATGTCTCCTCCAGAAGGTAGTTTTATCTGTGAAGACTGTGATACTGGAAGGTTTCCATTGTATGGTGAGATTGTGTGGGTGAAGCTTGGATCTTACAGGTCAGTTGTGGTAATTTGGCCAGCTGGTGGACAGTTAAGGTGAAGGTTAAGATTTTCATGTGAAGAACTGTGGATTGTAAAAATTGTTAAATAGCTATTGAATATTTTTACACACTGGGTATGTTTTATGTATATATAAATATATAAAAGCAACAGTTAGTAATAACAATTAATTTGGACTTGTTGTCCTACCCTCTTATTGATGTTCTCTGAAAGTTACAACATAAAGTGGAAGCAGCTGTGGGCCACTCTTAGCATCCTATAAAACCACGTTGTGGCTGTAATAAATATATATGCCAGTAACCTGAAAACTTGTATTTTTATCAGAATCTCAGTTGTCATTGATTGTCCTGCAACTGAAATACTGAAGTGGCCTGATTAGGTGGTGTTCTTAAATGTAAGGCAACCCCAGGTACACAAACTGCGGGAAAGTATATGGTATTATAAAATTTAATAAACAGCTGTTGTAAGGTGACAGAATTTGATCAACCTGTTTACCTTTATTATCCAAAAATAGAGGGTTTTAAATCCCCCAGTATTGTGGTGCTGGCAGTCCAAGTTTTGACTCGGACGCAATGATGTTGGTGTTAAAAACACATTCGGTCCACTGCACTGTTGACGCACGCTATTGCTGTAGTGCAGTGCGTGACTGATGAAGTGTAATAAAATATATTGTCTAATATTCCAGCCAACATGATATTCTTCCTTTATTATTTAAAACTGAGCAAGGACAAGGACAATGTTCTTTGCATCAGGCCAGATTGGATATTTCATTGGCCATATTTTGCTCACCCCTGTCTTACAGACATAACTTCTAAGTTAATATCTGAGATATGGGATAAAGGAGGTATATGGCAGTGCAAATTATGCATTAAGGCACATCAATGAAATGTATTTATTTCATTATTTTTGAGGGGTTAAAAGTCATAATTGTTTCTGATGATATTATGATGATGGTTGTCGTGGCAGTGATGGTGGTGTTGGTGATGATGAAAATGGTGATGCTTATAGGAAAGTGGTTTTTTTACTGTCTGTGGAGGACAAAATGTGTTTTCATTTGGTTGTAGGACTTGGCATAATTTTTTGTGTCCCTCTTATGATGCAGATTAGTATCACAAACAATACCTTTTCAGGTGGTGGCCAGCACAGATATTGTATCCAAGCCAGATTCCTGAGAACATCCAGAATTTGCCCCACGTACGAGGAGAGTTTGCTGTTAGGTTCTTTGGTTCTCATGATCATTACTGGGTGAACCGAGGCAGGGTCTTTTTATACCAGGAAGGGGTAAATATGACTATGAGATATGAACTGTATAAATGTGGCTGGTTTCCCTATACTGATGTGATGGTAAATTCTCTTGAAGGATACTGGACACAGCACCAGTCGCAAATCGTACATGGAGGACATGTTCAGCCGTGCGCTGCTTGAGGCTAGTGAAGCTCACAGAGCATTAGAAGGAGAGAAGGCTACAAGAGATGCTGAAGCAAGACCAGTTATGGTAAGATACTGCAGCTGGCATGCAACTGTGATCTTTGTGTCAGGTAAAGTGGGTATGCATGAGCCGTAGGGTGCATGGGAAGATGATAAGCAGTTAAGAACAGAGCTGTAAGTGTAAGCAGTAAGTCCTACTTTATGCTTCCATAGTTACAGTAGGGTAACTTCCGTGTTGTTGTCAGATAAGAGACTTATTTATCTTAGGTCAGAGAACATGCAGTGCGGGTCAGGCTTGCAGGTTCATACATGTGCTATACCTGGCAGTTTTGGTGGACCTTGTTCTTTGAGTTACACCTATTAGTTAACTTTTAAACGACCAGGTTGTTATTTAAATTTTAGCTTGTGGTTTATAGAAAAATGAGTGTTTTTTGAACAGAAAAGGCTAAATTTATGAAATAAACAGCATTTTGTGGACAGTAAAACAGAGAATATTCAGCATGTCTTAAATACGCAGTAAATCTCTTTTTTGGATTATTTGTGGCATTTTTGTTTGTCTTTGCATGTGCAAATGCAGGTCGTTTAAAGGTTAATTACAAGAAAACTTTGACAGTTTTCCTACCAATTGATAAGTCTCATAAGTATTCACAGTACAGCAAGACCCAGTAGTGGTAGTGCAATGTGTTAGTTTCAAATACATGTCTTCATTGATACATCAGTAACTGTTCGTGATGTAGTGATAAGGTCTGGATATCTCTTTTTTGCACGTGTTGTTGAAACTTTCACACGTGTGTGTGTGCGTGTTTTATCTCATTTGCAGATATTAGATGTCCTCTGTTTTCTGTTTATTATGAATATAAACATGAAGTATGCATATGATTCGTACAATATATTAAAGACCAACAAATACACTTTAATTTCATTGATGTACTTTATTGTATTGTGGTAAGCAACATGTTTTGGCCACTCATGTGGCCATCTTCAGGGTGATTTCTTTGAGAACAAGAACACAGTTGTAATTAAAATGTGTATGAATTACGCCATGGTTTTAATATAACCATATAGTTTCTGTTAAAATTCACTGTTGAATAATAAAATAAATATGGATGACAGTAAAATATTGGACATTAAAATTATTTGGAATGTGTGATGTATATAACAGATGTGCATTGTGATCTCGTAATAAAAATAAACTTAACTTCCGATAATTTTATAGTGGCCCACATTTTGTTTTGTTATTCAACAGTGGATTTTAACCAGAAATTATGTGGTTTTTTAAAACTGTGGAGTGATTCAGACACATTTTAATTACAACTGTATTCTTGTTTTCCAAGATGTCACCCTGAAGATGGCCACATGCATAGCCAAAACATGCTGGTGACCATAATACAATAAAGGTACATCATTAAAATTAAAGTGCATTTGTTGATCTTTAACATATTTTATGCATCTAATTAATGCATGGAAGATCAACATATCAAATCTGTGTGATCCTATAGTCAGACATTTGCAGAGTTCTCTCATCATTCTTTTATATTCAGAAACCACCGATGTATGTGAAGATCAAGAGTAACAAACCTGTGGGCAATGTTCGAGTAACAGAGATGGACCTTTCCAGCATGACACCTTGTGACTGTGATCCCAATTCTGCCAACCCCTGTGGGCCAGATACAGATTGCCTGAACAGGTACACTGAAATATTGTGGTACATTTTTTATGTCCAGTAAAGTACGTGTGGTAGCTGAAGAGGAATTCTGAAAAGTGAGCTTTAGTCCAGTGGCATATTTTGATGAGTTCTAGATGCCAGGCTGGTGTGTCATGTTCGCTATATAACATTGGTGAATGTCACTGGATAAGAGAAATAATTAGTTTACAAAATAATGTATTTAATAAAACTTACTGTCATGATATGTGGGCATTTATTTTGAAGTCTCAGAACTAATCTCATATAGGAATTTTGAGTACCTTATAAATAGTATGGCAGTGGATTAACAGGAAGGCAAGAGGTCTGTGTGGTTCTTGCACTAATCAGATCAGGAAATAGCTTTTGTACCCTGCTAAATTTGAAAGAATTTCATGTAGTTATCCTAGAGATTTATACAAAGTTTTAATTAGAAAACCCAAAGGAAAAAGACAATGTGGAATAGGTAGCTGCAGATGGGGGAGTAATAGGAAATTGGATCTTAAAGAAATACCATGGGAGGGTTCATATTTGATTCATTTGCCTTTTAATAAGGACCACAGGCAGGCTGTTGTGAAAATGGTAAAGTGACTGAAATTTTCATTCATTTTCTGAGTAACTGTGAGCTTGTCAAGAAGGACTCCAATCTATGGACTTGGTTATTTAGTATCTTTCTTGACATTGTCATTGCCTAATGGCAAAGATAGAAAACATTTTAACAGACACCAAAGGTGCCATATATTTTTAGCATTATCACAGCTAAGAGAGTAAATTGCTGTCCGTGAAGGGCTGTTGTACAAGAGATCGCTCTCTCAATCTGCTAAGACATTTGCAAGATGGGAACAGCTACTTTGAGCAAATTATGTCAGATTGAGTACTGATTAAGTACTGTTTCAGTTCGGAGATTACACATTGCAGGATATGCTGCTGCAAAGCAGTTGGCTATTTCTGGTACCAGGTTATCTACGTGAATTTGTTCCATATAGGGATATCAAGGCATGTGTAAAATGCTGGGGACCCTCAGAAATTCCTGTCATATTACCGCACATGCATTTGCAAATGCACTTGATTCTGATTGTGATTTAATTTTCATCTTTTCAGGATTTTGCTGGTTGAATGTAGTCCTTCTGTGTGCATGGCTGGGGAGAAATGTGGGAATCAGTGCTTTGAGAAAAGACAATACCCACCGCTTGTTCCATATAGAACTGAAACTAGAGGTTGGGGTCTTAAGACACTAGCAGATATTCGCAAAGGTAAGCATTTTGGCTAACATTTTTAAGACCAACCCATCCCACATTTGCTGTTCATGGCCATTTCTAAGAATAACATGTAGAATTATAAGTCAGTAGTTCAGAAATCATGCATGCATGTATGTGGATAAGTTTTAATGGTTGCAGTTTAGAGGACTGTCCATTTTACATAAATACAAGCTTTTAACACTGTTAGTGAAATAAGTTTTGAGGTTTTTGTGGTGAGGTTGTTAGATTCTGGTCTTTTGGCTCCCCTCCCCCACTCCCATGATTCTGATTGACTTCCTTGCGACTTACCTATATTACCAGGTTGTTTCTCTACCCTAGTCATTTGAGTGTCATAATAGGATCTGATCTTTAAAATGTGAAGAGGGAGGCAGCATGTTCCTCCAGAACGTTAGTATCTCATACAAGACTGCATCATATTGCAGCCCAGGAGATTGCAGTGTGAATTATTACCCAAACATTGCCTAGCAGAGGATGTTAATGGACCTCGTTTTCATGGTCGTATGCTATTCTACCCTGCACGTGAAGGCATCAGGTTTCTGAGATACATTGATACTTCTGCCAGTACACCATCATATCCCAGAAAATAATTACTGTGGATTTATTTTTTGATGTAATTTAATACAGCCTATTAAGTTCCCCTCCCCCAATCTCATAAGGCTCTCATTTCTTAATTTGATTGCTGTTCCTTCTGTAACACTTTGGAGCGGATATTAATCTCAGTAATATTTAAAAGTTTGGCATGTAGCTCACCTAAAAGACTGGCTCCATTATAAAGACCAGTTACTTGATGTTGTGTAGGAAATAATGGCTGTTTATTATGAGGGTAGTAACAAACGTAGGTGCCCTGTGTAGACAATGCTGATAGGTACAGGTAAAGCAATCCCTGTACAGGCCTTGACAGGCCTTCAGGGTTCCTGGAGGTTGAGACTCCCAGATTTCCAGACATTTGGCAAGTGAAGGTGATAAGCTTGTCAGCCCTATACACTGGTCACTTTTACCCCCCATGAAATATTCCATCCATCCATCTATGGCTCTACGGCCCATTCTGGACCCTGGCCTCCTTCAGAAGATGCTTTCATTCTTCTCTGTTTTTGCTTGTCTCCTCCATCATCTTAATCCTAGTATCTGTGATGTGTTCATCAGAACTACTTCCTCCCATCTTGTTCTTGGTTTTCCCACTACTCTTGTATTATGAAATTTTCCATTAAGATTTTTTTAGGGATTCTTTCATATTCCATTCTTATAATATTACCCACCCATCCTAGTCTTCTAATTTTAATCCAGGAAATATTCCTGGTACTCATTTCTGTGTAGAGGATGAGTCAACCCTGGGGCCATGCAGCTGGAAACATTAAGTCAATGAGAACTTCCAATGACACCATCAAGAATTGAACCTGCAAATTGCTGATGAGTGGTACACACAATTATGTCCTTGTTATAAATGATTATAATGTTATCTGCTGTGTAGTGTGCAACTGATGAGGAAAGGAGCCATATTCCTGGAGAAGAATGGGCACTAACACATGCAACTTGTACCTTTTACTTCCTGTCTGCAGTGTAATCAGTCACTTAATGGGTTCTTTTCGTTGTTTGTACAGGAGATTTTGTGATTGAGTATGTAGGTGAAATGATTGATGAAGCAGAATATCAGCGTCGCATGAGTCGGAAACACGAAGGGAAGGATGAAAACTATTACTTCCTGACTATAGACAAAGACAGAATTCTGGATGCAGGACCAAAAGGGAATGTTGCGCGGTAAGTTCAGGATGAAATACAGTAATGAAAATAGTGGTTTTTTATAGGGTGCTGGATTTGTTATGTGCTTTCTGAATAATGAAGGTAAAGATGTGCCTGTGTTTTATTACCATACCTTGAAGGTGTAATTGAGGTGAAACTCCATGTATTCTTAACTTCATTGTAAATTATGGTGTGTGGTTAGCTTCATGGTACATTGCTTTACCACCAGGTGAAATAGCCATTTGTGAATTTAAATTTTTGAAGTCCTCTGTATTTAATTGTAATGATTTTATCTCATTTTATCATTGTTTAATCCATTTAGATTCTTTTATGTGCCACAGATTTATGAATCATTCGTGCCAGCCAAATTGTGAGACACAGAAATGGACAGTGAATGGAGACACACGTGTAGGACTATTCGCTCTGATGGATATTCCAGCTGGCACAGAACTTACATTTAACTATAACTTGGAGTGTGTTGGCCCAGACAAGAAGCCTTGCATGTGTGGTGCTCCCAATTGCAGTGGTTTTATTGGCGTCAAGGTTAATAAGGTATACCACCATGTTTTCCGTCTTCACAGATTAAATACGCTGAATGTTCCGCGTCAGAATTAGTTCCAAGAAAATGATTTTATTCAGTGTAGTTTAGGACTTATTAGTCAAGATGATAAACCAGAAGGTGATCAGATAGAATGTGTGATGCACATGGGTAAAAGAAATGCATACAAAATTTTGTGACTGATCAGTTTTGTTGGGTGGATAGCATTCCTGTGTCATATTTGGAAGTTCCTGGTTCCAGTCGACCCAGTGACTAGCTAACCAGTGACTGTTTTCATGGTTTTTGTCAGGCGCAGGCTACTGCTAGGACAGCCACAACCTTTGTCTTCCACATACTTGAAAATGTCTTCCTGTCATCTGTCTCTTTGCAGTGTGAGCTGTTGAAAGCATTATTAAATAAGTGGAGATGAACTTAACTTTTGGTTCCCAAATTCTCAGGTTCTACTTATGAGAATAGGTGCTTGGAAAATTTTATTTTCTGCTGCAGGTTGAAGAGGACAAGAAACCACGCATAGATTTACAAAACTTGGCAAAACGCCGTAAGAAACGCCGCTCTAGCATTAAAGTAAGCAGTGATGTGTGCTTCATTTGTGGTGATGGTGGAGAACTACTACTCTGTGACAACAAGACATGCCCCAAAGGTTATCATCTTCAGTGCCTTAAACTAGAGCATTCCCCACATGGTGAGAAATTTATATATGACTATCACTTCTAAAACTGTTCCAGTGTGTTCTTTATTTTTTATTATAATTTTGGCTTTGTTGTTCATTTATTGCAGATACATATTTATTATTGTAGTGCTAATGAATGACATGACATGACAGATGCCACAGTGTTCTGAGGTGAAATCTGTATTTCCTTATATTTTGTCAAATTTTCACCATGCCCTTAAATGTTTCAAGTATAAGTTATAATCTTAATGTGATATGCATTTCCTATCATACGCCTGTTGTTTTGTTAGTTCAATTGAGCTTCATATATTAACAGGGTTATATTTGTTTGATATGAACTTGTAGTATAGACCTGCAATTCCAAATTTAAGTGAAATACATTCAGTAGCTTCAGAGATGAAGTATCCAGATGGATTATACATACTATCTCTGTGCATTCATTTTGTGCACAGATCACTGAAAGTTCATTGTAATTGTGGAATATTGCGGTACAGGAGCTGTGCTTTATTTTGGCTTGTAGGACTTTATGTTGTTATTGTTGTGATAAGCATACTTTGCATACTGTCTTTTGTGATGTGACACCATGTAGTCTGGTTGTTACAGAGGAACCCACTGCCTAAAGTTTCTTGATTGTTCAACCTTCAAGGTTGAGGCAGCCAGTTCATCGAAAACAATGACACTTGTCTTCCTCACTGCACAGTATCACTTCTTAGCAGACAGTAGTCTTTAAGACTTATGTGTTCTAATTATGAGTTATGGTTTACTGTTAAATTTTGCAGGAAAATGGCTTTGTCCATGGCACCGTTGCAATGAGTGTAATAAGCGTACTATTAGACGATGTGGCTTTTGTCCCAATTCATTCTGTCCTCAACATGCAGACGGAAACATCAGAGTACATCCATCAGTTGGTTTGGTCTGCCAGGAGCATGATGAAGTAATTATAACAACTTGACTATTATTTTGCAGATTTAAGTTTCCCTCAGTTTTTCCCTGGTCATCTCATGAGATGCAGTGACATGCCTTTTTTGACATTTATTTACAAGACACTTGGTTTCTTTACTAATAGGATGTCTGTAGCTTTCTGTACTGTAGTAAGCAGGTGTATTTATTTTTGTTTGAATGGTTATCCACTTGCAGCAGATTTTAAATTTTGTTGTGTTGCTGTGTGGCTGTTATATACCCTATAATTTTCTAGTGCTATTCGTAAGATTCAGAAATATTTTAGGAATTGTTTGGAACCACTGACCACAGTATGCGTTGTCACATCGCTGACAACAGATATTCTTTTACACCACTGTGAAAACCTTGAACCTTACATAAAACACAAATTGTTTGTAGTGTTGCTAGGATCGCAGACTTACGTTGGAATGTAATTACATTTGCAGCATCTTCTCATGCAGAGAAAACTGGATAAGTTTAACTGATTTTGTGGAAAATTTTAAGATTTTATGTGATCCTATATTTTGTTGCAGGAAGCAACAGTTAATGTTAAGAAAGAACCAGAGTGTTCGACAGAAGCTGAGAAAGTGGAAATGGAAGAAGAGGAAACAAGTGAAGAGTCTCCAAGTCTAACAGTTAAAATAAATTGTGCAGATAAGGAAACTAAGGAAAGTACAGGAGGTGATAAAGACACTGGAATGGAGACCAAGATTGAAAGTAAATCTTTTGTTTCATCGGAAGAGACTACACTGAAACAGTTTCTTGAGGAAGGGACAGTAGCAAGGGAATCTGACCCACCTTCATCAGATCAAGACAGAAATGGTCTGTGTGACAAGCATTCTGTTTCTGGCAGAAGAAGCTCTACAAAAATGAATGAGGACATATTAATTCAAAATGATGTATGTTCTCACACTAATGATATGGTACCAGGTCTGAAGAAAACTGTGATGTGTGGTGAAGAGGTTATGGAATGCCAGAATGTAGCTAAGGATTTTGTAAAAGTCACTAATGGTATTGAGAAGCGAAAAAGAGGCCGCCCAAGGAAGCCGAGGGTAGGGGAGAATCTCGGGACAGATAAGGCTAAAGATAATGGCACTTGTGGTATGTCTGAATTCAACAAAATAGATGTAAATAACGAGCTTGGGAATCTTGCTCAGAGCTTCTCCAGTAAGGAGATTTTTAACAGGAAACCACATAAACTTGCCAAAAGACATAAGGAGAAAACTGTGAATGGCTTAGAAGACATTGTACGGTAACGAAGGACTCAGGCAAGCAAAATTTTGTCTGATGTGTTACATAAATCAGGTGACATGGATTTTGAAGAACAATGCAAAGGCAGTGAAGGTTTAGGTAAAGAAACTACTAATGCAGAAAATCAAAGTCAAAATACAGTCGTGGAAAGCAGGCCTTCAGAAGGGAAAGCTGATTCCAATATTGAAGTACAAAAACTGTGCAATGAAACTAAAAGCACCCCAAACAATATGGTGGCTGCTAATGGAATTGAAGCTTCAAATGTACTCATACCACGTATTGAAAGTTGACCACTTTTGGAAATTGTTCAGAGTAAGTCAGAACAGTTTTAAGATACTTTATCTGCCTAATGTTTGCAGTATGTGTATTGAATGACAGCTAGTAAGTGGTAGGGACTTTACGCCACACACTGCAATAACGTATTATTACAGTGTTCATTTATCAGTTAAGGTTGTGTTTCTCTGTTTCTGTCATCGGTGTCTGTGTTGTCTCACTACAGAGGAATGCCAGTAGCCATTCTCCATGAATATCAGACTCGTGGTTTTTCCGTCAGTAATTTGGATGTGGTATGTATGTGTATATATATATATATATATATATATATATTTTCTTTATTACAGTCTGTATGCATTTTCTTGTGAAATCACGATCATGTCATTAGTTTTGTATTTGTTACTCTGTCTTATTTTGTAATGCTCATTTGTGGTCATATAATTTACTGTAGTTTGTGATTATATGCAATACATTATGCAGAAATTGAAACATATTAGAAATGTGACTGGTCTTTTGTTCCATACTTTGGTTTTTATTGCCTGTGATGTAAATTATAGACTCAAACTGTCATTCAAGATGGTTAATGCTGTTTTTACTGTGCAACAGGCAGAAATTAGGAAGGGTGCATATTGTTTTATATACAGGATGACACACGGGAGTCGGACGGTTTTCAAAAAAAAATTACTCAGTAGATATTCAACTTGAAATGGATTTATTTGTACAAAAATAAAGGTCAAGACATGCCATTTGAGTTAGGTATTCAAGTGTGAAAAATAATGTCATTTAGGTAACGACCATCCTCTTGAATGCAGTTTTCAATCCTCCGCTTGAAATCGTCCATCGCTCGGGCCAACAGCTGTTGATCGATCGTGAGCACTTCTTGCCAGAT
>Ga0209628_10003277_pt1 | contig 11289 bp, 7 predicted proteins | sample TergutCu122P4_FD_187285 | JGI IMG/M metagenome (GOLD analysis project Ga0209628, IMG submission 187285) | Cubitermes ugandensis P4 segment gut microbial communities from Kakamega Forest, Kenya - Cu122 P4 (SPAdes) (version 2) | ecosystem: Host-associated > Arthropoda: Insects > Digestive system >...
GACCCGGTACCCATTGTACAGGAGGCTGGGTGGTCCTCAGGGCCGGTCTGGACAAGTGCGGAAAATCTCGCCCCGCACCGGGATTCGATCCCCAGACCGTAGGCAGTTGCTATACCGACTACGCCACCCGGCCCATTATTCCTTTATTTAATGGCTTGTTATCGACTGCAAAAATTGTATGCCACTCGCCTCTACCTAGTGATGAGATTTAGAATGCGTGGGCCTATACCTCCATTCCCCGACACGTCTCCATGAGGCGATGCTGAATCAAGCACAAGGACATGCTTTCCTCCGTTTATGGATTATAACCGTCGAGTGGCTAAGTTGTTATATATTATGAATTGGAAAAGGCACTAAAAGAAGTGGTTGTGATTTATTTTAAGAGTGGCAAATAGTAGAGCCCCCTTCAGAAACTTGCATTTATTTAGCGAATCAAGAAATTCCCCGCATTTAGTGAACCCGAAGGTTCATTACCGCATTCACAAGCGCCCGACGCTTGTCCCTATCCTGTGCCACATTAAACCAGTCCATCCCTCCCATCCCACTTCTTGAAGATTTATTTTAATATTATCCATCTATCTGCGTCTTTTTCTTCCAAGTGGTCTCTTTCCATCAGGTCTCCCACCGATACCCTGTATGCACCTATCCTGTCCCACATACGTGTCGCATGCCCCACAATTTCTCTTTTCTCCAATATGCTTCATATGCACCGTCTATTTCATCTTCCGTGATCTGATGATCCTAATACAATTTGTCTTGGAGGTTTTAAAGTATTGTAACATCTTAGTGATAAAAATAAGGAACGTTGCCAAAGTGCTGTCAGGTTAGCAGACCTTCGGGGAGAGATAGTACCCACAGACTGTCAGAACATGAGTCATGACTAGTAATCACTATATCATAATCTGTAATGAGAAACAAAAGACAGAAAAATAAATGGATTATCTTATCATCTCCTGTGACGAGTCGGATTGAAGGAACGCTATGACCAGGCAGGAGAATGCAGGTGAGTCGCCTTTACAGCCACTCAAAATGAAAGCGTAGGAAACCACGTGGGAGCTAGTGATTGATACATCGGAGAAAATACGTTCCCTGGTACTCTCTTACAAACATAAATGGGATCATCCTAACAAAGTGGAGATAATTGCCGCCACATAAAAGGCATGGAAAAGACACCGTGTAACATATCTGAATTCTTAGAAATATAATGCATGGTCGAAACGTGATAAATATCATCTGTTAAGATAAACACGCCGACGAATTGAAGACGCCGGACTTCAGTGTTTTCATACCATATAATTTAATATACTTATAGACCAAAGGCACCAAACTTCGAAGGAACCTACTGCCTGAGGGACCAGGCTAGAGAAGACGATACAGCAACTAGACTACGGGCTGGACGACTCGAGGTTCGAATTACGGTGGGAACAAGGGATATATCTCTCTTCGAAACCCCGACGTGAAGCTTACCACTCTCCTCCATCTAGTGCCGATGTTAAGAATGAGTGGAGCTATATCTCCACTTCCCCATATGCTTTCTTGACGTCCACAGGGAGCAGGTGATCCGACACCTCAGCACCTCTATACCAAACAGGTCATAGACTTACAGCAAAAAGAAATGCACATATCTGGCACTAAATGCTTCACTGGAAACGTGGAAGTTCTTACGAAACTCAAAATAGCCCCATATGTGCGTAGTCATTCACGGCTTCAAAGGAACTTGAAATTAAATTTCCCGCTCAATGTCAGCCACCTACGTAATCCTTAGCATGTTCCTTAACACAAACATGACAAAACTTCCTTGAAGTTATATTTTACCGCTAATTTACAGAACAACACTGAATGATATTTTCTAACATAATGGTTTTCATGTAAATCATATTAATTCTCAGTAATGTAGCTGAACAGTTCCTTCCTTCCGTATGAAAGCAACTTCCTGCTTCAAATCGCACGTTTTCAAGGATAGTAACCTCACGCGAATTGGGGTAGTTGCGTACTCTTGACCCGTTTTTGGTGTCACATTGATTATTGTATCAAATTGCAAGTAGTAATATGGCAGATGGAGCAACACAAAAAGTAAGTGTTTATACAGCTTATGTTTTTACTTTTAGTTGAAGTTTGTAATACACGAAACACTGAAAACGTTGACAGGGAAGGAAAATATCCGTTATGAGTGCACCATAATTTGCTGTACTGTGTGTAATCAACACGTATGTAATTACAAACTTACAGATACAAATACATTGGTCAGTTCTTTCCTTCGTATTAATAAAGGCCGGCAGATATTCTTACTGAAGTGTTTTATGCGACACAACCCATCTTGGTTACGTGTGTGACTTTTTTTAACAAATGAGGAAAGTTGATTCGTAATACTTAGAAAGGAATGTTACAGCAGTAACAGCACGTCTGTTAAATTTCAGGGTTGACAAAAGACGCCACCATTGTATGAAATTGAAACATAAGTCCTTTGTCTTAAGTCTCCCGTTGTGTTGTGTGGCAACAATGTTCGTGCATTTCTGCTTCTTTCGTACATGAATAACGTTACAATGGAACTTCGGTTTACACCTTCACTTATGACTGCAACGCTGGCTACATTTAACTAGCTTAAACTTTTCCTCTAAGGAGTCTGGTAAATACAAGGGACCCCTAATGGATTACCATTCTTTTGGAGCTACCACTTTTCCATATGTTTCACTGTATGCACTTTGTGAGCGATCACGTAATAAAACACAAAATTTTAACCTAATATATTTATGCAATTTATTTAATCGACAGAACTGGCTGCATTAAGGCCAATGTAAGGTTTATATGTGATGGTGATGGGCATTTAAGTACAAAGTGCAGAAACACCTGATCAGGTAAATAACTGTCACCTCAAGGCTGATACTCTATCTTAGTCATGTCCATCGCACTGTACATTGTAGGCATGAGAAATGAAATGGAGCCTGTCGTGGCTACCCATCATTTCGTGCAAACACAAAAGAAAATCTTGATTTCACTTAGACTGCATTGAAAGGGTCTGCATTTTGTACTTCGAATGTAGTGCTTTATTAGAATCTGGCTTTTAATCTTCACTCTTCACCATTGGTGCACACACTCGAAGGTTTGAGCACAGCAGTCAACCACGATCAGCTGTAAATTTATTGCAGTGGTAGGGATAGTGGGTGTTGTGCAAAAAGGTTGAAAGGCATATTTATATATATATGTAATGGAGGATGTCACGTTAGCATGAACAAATTGACAAGCTAGAGGCAGAAACAGAGCAAATACACCAGAACTGTTGCACCTTGCTTACATTTTCTGACTTATGTAATATTTAGGAGGTCCCAGATTTGATTCCCAGTCTGGAGACTAGCTGTTGTCATTGAAGTTATCTTCATTTTCTTCAGCCCAGTGTTTATAAGTGCATTAAACGAAGCCATGACCACTTCTTTCCATGTCTGTACCTCTCATTCATTTTGTCATGAATGCTAATGCATGTAGATTGAGAAATAATAAATAAATAAACTAAGATTTGAACATTATTCACTTACAGTATATGTTCCCTGATATTTAATGTCCCTGTTAATGGCTGCATCTGAGCTTCAACATGCTGGAGATAATATAAATTATTGTACAATAAGTTGTTTAGTTGGATTTTAATAAAGAATGAAATAATACTTGACAGTATACAATATTCCAACTCAGTCTTTCAGTCTTGTTCATACGCTACAGCATTTTTTAGCTTTAACCATTTGTACTCGTTTGTTGGGTGCTGTGTGACTACACAGGGTTGAAGTTTTACACAGTTTTCACATTTGCGGTAGTTGTAAGAAAATGTTTGATACAGGATTTGATGTTTTTCTGACCGTGCATCATAGTATAGACATTTTCAAATTACCAACTTAATGCACAATTCTTTTATTTTTCAACAATATGTATGTTACACTACACGCTGCTCGAAACATGTTGAGGAGCGTAGTGTAACATACATAGTGTTGAAAAATAAAAGAATTGTGCATTAAGTTGGTAATTTGAAAAAGTTTGGTACAGGATTTGTGGGTATGTTTATGATGTATACCTATGTTATATGAAATAATTCCTAGCAACATGATATTTGTGTGAAGTGTTTGTAAAGTCAGTTGGTTCAGAAGTCATTAAGAGATGAAATGTGTGTGTGTGTGTGTGTGCACGTGTGATGCTATAAACCTCTCTTCTCTCATAAATACAGGAAATACCCAAAATTTGACATATAAGGGTACAAAGATACAAGATACAGGGCTTTAATGTTGTGTAAATATAGCTTGTCATCTGGACTATTGCCCCTTTGACACCCAATGTGACATATACCTAGCACCCATTGTGGGTGTTGTATAAATACATGTGCTTTTATGTAGGCCCTGTTTAAATTCCAGTTTTCTTCAATTCACTGTGGGCATTTAGTTTTGTTGCCAAAGGGTTATACCCATTTAGAGTGCACAGTTACTAGGCATATTTAAATGTTAGGACTGACTGAATAGTAACCTTGGATTTAGGAACAGTATTAGTGATGTCATTGTGTTATGTTGCTGATGTTCATGGAACAACATTCTTGGTACACTTCTGATTAATCAGCTTGCATCTTATATAGTGAGCAACAGTCATGTCTGATATAGAAGATGGTGTTAATCTTAGGTACAATGCCACAGCAGGTTTCTTATAGAAGTGTGTGTGTGCACGCGCACTCACGTGTATGCACTATTTCCATGCATGTAACATTAATATTTTTCACCATTACCAAGTATATTAAAAATTTGCACCATTCATTCCAGGTATAATTAATTAAAGCATATTAAGTCATAATTCTTCACACATAACACCTGTATCTAAAGTAGTTCGGCAGTGCACATGATTAGTTTTTGTAATTAATTTCCATAACATATTCTAGCTGCATGCGTTGATGAAACTGACACGTCCAGGTGCTCTTTAATGTATCTGATGTGTTTTAGAAAATGTATAAAGCCCCTCACTTGTTCAGAATAGTACTGCCTGTACAGCCTAGAACCTATTTTTCATCCAAGTGCCTGTCAACCTAATTTTGAACTTTTCCTTTAGCAGGAAGACAGAATCAAAATTACTGGTATGAACAGGTTAGTGCTGCAAGCATCTGGAGTAGAGGAAATGCCACTACCTAATTAATAGAAAACTGAGTCACTCACATCCCAGAAGACTGTAATATTAATATTGTTTATATACTGTTTTGAAACAAGTTATGCAACATACTACAGAAAATTTCAGGGCACCCCAGTGATAAAAGCAGCAAGTTCCTTTGGAACAGTGGTGCCTGTGTATGGGTGTCACATCTGACAATATTTATGATCTAAAATTTCACAGAGGGTGTTCATTGCATAATACAGTGTATACCCGTACATAGTAGTAGACAAGTAAAGATGTTAATGTGATCTAACTTATTGTAAATGGGTCATAATAACTTTTGTGGTGTGAGTTGATAATGACTGCTGTTTTTAAATTATTGACTATTCAATAAAGTGGTCTTTATTTGAGTAATATCTATTAAATATGTTTTGCATGTTTGGAAGATCAGTGTTTTTTCCTTTACATCAATTTTATCTGCTCTGCTTCACAATTATGTCATGTACATCTGTATTATGTGCTGTACTTCAGTATTATGTCCTGTATATCAATATATGTGCTGTACTTCAGTATTATGTCCTGTATATCAATATATGTGCTGTACTTCAATATTATGTTGTGTATATCAATATTATATGCTGTACTTAAATAATGTGTCTTATTCTTTAATTTTCAGTGTATAAGGGTTATATATGGAAGAGATTTGTAACATCTGATGCAGTGTTGTCTGTTACAGGTGCAAGAGTACAAAGACTCATTGATATCAAAGGTGAGTGAATGATTGGCATGTCGAGTGAGACCTACATACATCCTTCTCCTAGCTTGAAGCAGGTATTTTGGGAAATTTGCTCTTCTAGTCCTATGACAAAGTATGGAAGACATATTTTGTGTTATATAGTATCACTTTCTATATTTTTAAGGGATATTTGTTCAGGTGAAGTTTGGAGGCATGACAGTTTAGATACATTGGTTGATTCATGACTTAACATCTTGACTTCTGGATCTTATTCCAAGGTCATTTCCACTGATAATATCACATTGTCAGATGTCCATTTTTCAAGGGTTACAGAGTTATGAATAGTTGCAGTAATGCCTGTTGGGATATGGTGATGTCGAAATTGCAGAATTCCAGATCACCAAGTATTTTGCAGCATATTCCATAGATTGCAGAGAGTGGATCATCTTTCAGGTGACATCTTTAATTTCTGCAAAATGAACCATCACATCTGTTAGAGACGGCACCTTTGGAAACACAGTGGAGAGTGTCCCAATTTTAACCTAGCAGTGCCAGTGCATCTGCTGCATTGCTTTATTTCATTTTGGATGCTGCAGCCATGTAAAGGACAATCCAAATAAACTGATGTGACCTACATGCTGCTTGTGCCAGGGTATGTGTTGAGACTGAGGGTGGTTCTTTTAAACATTAATTGTAAATTCAGCAGAAAGTGTACGTGTTCATTTATTGTAACTCCTGTAACATTTATGTAATGATAAATCTGTAACCCATGAGAGTTGGACACACATTTGTACAATATTTCTAACTGGGAATGACTTTAGGAAGAAGCTACTGCAAGTAAGATATTGTGTGACGCATCACCCTCTATAACAGTAAGGCTAGATGTAATCATGTGATCATGGTCAATCACGGTGACTTACATTATCTACTGTAATGCTGACATAAATATATATATTACATTCAGGGTGCTCTGCATGGCTTTTTCTTCTGCAACTGGTTTTGGAGCATATTTTCAGTGGAATTTTAGAGTAGTTTATTTCATCTCCTACTGTTGTATGGGCACTGTGTGGTATACTGTATTCTAGTCCACTCAAACAAGTGTTGGTGGTAGTAACTTTCACTGTTGACAGATACTTTAGGCTGGTCGATAAAGGCCTGAGGGGACCAGAAGAGAATATAACAATAGGCAGGACAAGTGAAGCCTCAAGCGCCTTCATCCCCAAGTACACACACTCTTGATACATATTCATTCCTGTTTAAGAATGATGCTTCATTATGATATACCGTATTTACCCGAATCCAAGATGAATCTAATGTAAGATGACCACCCAGATAAAAACATGTCTGCCAAGCAAAAATTTACTTGTATAAATCCAGGACAACCCCCAAAAAAGTAGATCATATGCTAAGAAAAAACATTTTACTATTAATTTCATTTACTTAATACACAAAGCATGTCAGATTCTATTTACTTTTACCAATCAGTGTCACTGTCTCCATTTTCACAGTCAGTGCCTTCATCTTCCTCACACTCGCTGCTAACATTCCCTTCCACATCACTGCCATTCCGCAACATGTCGTCATCAGTCTTATCCATTCCACTGGACATACAGCACTCCTTAAAATCCTTCACAGTCACTTCTGGTGAGGTGCACTGCCATGCTGTTATGATCCACACTGATTGAATAATACATTTATATTTCTTGGTTTGTAAACTTACTTGAACCCATGAAGAAGATTCACAATTTTCACCACAGATGGTATTAGTGGTGTTAAGAATTTTAAATACAAGTGTTCTGGATTTTTGTGTTGTGCCTTTGGTCTGATCAGCCAGAGTTCATGGCTTTTTTTTTGTTTTTACTTTGTGTATTGGTCCAGGTGTTAGTTTTTAGTCTCGCAGTTAATTTCTAAGTTTTTAGTAGCCCTTTTCCTGTTACTATGCTTGGACTAGATCTGATCTCAGGTGCATATCTTAAAAAGTTTACTGTTTTTATGGTGCCAAGTGAGTAAGAGTAGCCTGATCTAAGGGGTCCACAAAGTTATGTGCTGGTTTACCCAAAGACATAAACAACAGGTTCTAAAGGTGCTTCTTTAAAAAAATAGTATATAGATAAAGTTTAAAAAAAGAAGATTGTGTCAGTTAAATTTAGTCATGCTCTGTTGCCTCTTTGGTCTACGCATGACCATTTGGCGATAAGAGGTCTTGGTTTGGCTTCACATGGTCTGGATCAGAGCGATCTGGTTTGGCGCAGTCCACTTTGGTGCTTCAGATGCAAACTTAAGACAGTCTCACATATTTAAGCACCAAATTTAAGGAAAAAACATTGTCTTGTGTTCAAGTAAATACAGTAATTATGTGATCAATTTGCTATTTTGTCACTTAATAGGATTTTTGTGTTTAGATTCTGGAATGTTGTACTTAGAAGAATGGGTAATTCTGTCAACTTTTCATTATGGTCTGCTGCCTTGATCCTTGTAAAGGGCACTTGGGTTGACTGGGGTGCCTGTCTCTCTTCTTCAACCCTTTCTCTAACTTAGAACTGTCTTTTGTAACTGAGCTTTCCCCACCTTTCCTTTTTTAACTTACCCCTTTTGCAGTTTGACTCCTGTCTTCCCTGAATGTGGGAACAGTGCATACCTCTGAATTGTTGGTGACCACCTACCAGACTACATGTTGCCACAGTCCCGAAGACCATGGCAAGAAGACCTCATATCTTCTATTTAATTGTGTCTCCCAAGGCTGTTCACAGTGACTCACATACAAGGAGTTAGATTTCTCATGCAAGTTCTTACACATTTTCAGCAGTGTAATTGAGTCTCCATTTTTCTGGGATATGCCACTCTGTCACTGGGAGATTGGTGCCCCACATTTTGAGACCACTGTGTTTATCAAAATGTTGGGCACCCATCACCCAGTGATGCAGCAGCACCACATCCTGGAAGTGTAGACACGTCCGGATTTATCATGTCCCCAAGCTTTACAAAATGTGGGGCTGAGTTAATGTAAGACTGCAACCCAGTGTTATTGCCAGTGCAGTCTGAGTAAAGCTAGAGTGTGGGTGTCCTAGTGTTCTTGTGAGATGTATTAGGTGAACAAAGAATGTTCATATGCAGTATTCTTCAAAGTATGAGGCATGGAAAGGGTGTCATTATTAGTTTTGTCAAGAAGAAAAAAAACACTGCATAAGTACGCCATGTGAAATAGTGATATACAGAATGGTGCAAAAATTTCAAGCAACAGATTAATGGCCAGACAAAGTAAAATATGAGGTCATATGTTTTTATTCGATGAGGAATGGTTTACATTAAGTATGGATGTAAACAGTCAGAATTAATGGATACTGGTTTTCTGTAACTCCCCTTACAGTTTTGTGACATTCTTTTGCATGACTTTAGTTGGACTGTGGTGTCCAGTTAGAGCACACAAAATCACAAAGCCCTTTTATTCTTAAGCAACAATAAATTCTGACCTGCACATTTGATTGACTGTGTGACACCATTCTTCAGGGAATTGACTAAAGAAATGAAGCTGTATGATTCCTTCATCCAAGGCATTGCCATGGACCACGCAATAAAGATCCCAGTGAATGCTATAAATGAGGTATTTGGCAAATTATTGATAACCCATGGGTTGTGTCCCCATAGTTCTCCAAATTTCAAGCACTGTTTGTGGGGGACACTGAATGACAGAGTTTATGTGAAAAATCTGTATTCTTTGCAAGAATTAACAGACCATTTTAAGAGACAGCTTGTTAACATGTCAATAGCTCTGTTGTGTGAATATAAGCATTTTCAGAAGCTTTTAATTTGGTGCAGAAGGAGGACATTAGAACTGCAAGACTCATGTGTCAAATAACATAACTGCAGGGAAAGCACAAACTCAAAATTCTGGATGAATGCAGGCTTCCTGTGCCACTCTGCAATAGCTACCATGCTCAGGGACATGATAAAATATGCTGCATGTGTTATATGAAGCACTGAACAGCTCTTGGAAAACAACGTTCAAGAATATATTTCAGGCTCCTGCCATGCTGTAATTGAGGTCTTTGCTCTTCTGGATGTAATGCAGCATTTGTTGGTAAAAGGTAAAGCCTTTACAGGCCCTCAGGCTTCCAGGAGGTTGAGACTCCAAGATTTCGAGACAGTTGGCACAGTAAGGTAGTCAGGTTGTCTTCCCTACACACCGGCTGCCTTTACACCCCCAGGAAATATTCCTGGTACTCATTTCTGTTAGAGGCTGGGTCGACCCCAGGGCCATACGTAGTTCAGCCGGAAGGATCATGTCACTGAAAAATTCCAGTGACACCATGGTGGTGATTGGTTCTCAGGGAAGGTAAAGGATCCAATCCCACATTTTTTCTTCCCCCATGACCTGGTGGCATCTTCACACCCCAGCAATCTGGTTGGCTCCTGTATTCCCTGTATAATAAGGCATCCACCTGTTAACTGGCAATTTTCTTAGACTGCTTGACCGTTGAAGATGGGACCTATAGGCTGTCCCAAAACATTGATCTCTACCTACCAAATTATGCTGTGTAACATCCCAGAAGGTCAAAGACCTCAACCCTCATGACCTTTTTGGTATGTTCTCATCAACCCTAACACATCTGTAAATTGTAAGTCATTATATGTTCTTAATCTTTTAAGTTGATCTGTTGGTTTGTGAATGTTTCAGGCAGAAGATTTGATCCTCCAGGGTTTTCCAAAGAAAATAGTTGAATTAAACGAGTTGCTTGATACAGAGCAATTTGGAAGACGTGATTTGACAGAAGTCCATCAGCCGTTGAACATCCCTGTACCAGATCCAGTTGTTGTCAACTGGTAAGTACAAGGGGTTTGGAAATTAGACAGAAGTGATATTATGCAAAGTGTTTCAACTGCCATGTTTTTAACGAATCAAGAGTTTGTAATTCCATATTGTAGGGACAGAGTGTTTGGAACAATACTGTATTGACAAACATCTTGCTCAGCACACAGTGGTAAAAATAGGGTCAAAGGGGTTTATTCACAGATAACTGTTTGCAGCATACTACACATTTATTTGCATAATTTTGCTTATTCTGAAGCCTGAGAAGCAAATATCTCCTTTTCCAATGTAATTTCTGCACAAATAATAATTGATGTCATTTTTAATTAATTTACAGCTACTACTAGCATTTACGATAGTGACTTCCTTCATAAATTATATTGCATTATGAAGAATAGTTTGATGTGTCTTCCACTAAACTGTTAGGAGATTAAACGAATGAAGATGAGATGGCCAGGGCATGTGAAACACATGAGAGAAAAGAGAGATGTATATAGGGTTATGGTGGGAAAACCTTTAGTGTCCTCTTTGAAGACCTAGGCATAGGAGGTAAGAAGAGTGTATTCATGTGGCTCAGGACAAGGACCAATGGTGGCCTATTGCAAATGTAGTAATGAACCTTTGGGTATAATATTAA
>Ga0209628_10003278_pt1 | contig 11289 bp, 13 predicted proteins | sample TergutCu122P4_FD_187285 | JGI IMG/M metagenome (GOLD analysis project Ga0209628, IMG submission 187285) | Cubitermes ugandensis P4 segment gut microbial communities from Kakamega Forest, Kenya - Cu122 P4 (SPAdes) (version 2) | ecosystem: Host-associated > Arthropoda: Insects > Digestive system...
CAAAAAACTTTCGGGATGCTACAGACATACCGTTAATGATGTCAAAAATCCCATTTTTCGCGGATTTGACGATGAGTTTTATGCACCTCACAGCCGTTATACGGAAGTCAAAAAATCCGACATCGAGAAGGTGAAAGAATTAACCGTTTTATCCGAATCGGTTGAAGCCGGCGTTTATATGGTCATGGCGCGAAACGGGCGCGATTTGTTCATTACCGGACATTCGGAGTATTCGCCCTACACGTTAGATGCCGAATATAAACGGGACATCAAAAAGGGCTTACCGATTGATATACCCGAAAATTATTATCGAGATAACAACCCGAACAATCCGCCGTTAGTGCAGTGGCGTTCGCATGCAAACCTTTTGTTTACCAATTGGTTGAATTATTTCGTTTATCAAGAAACTCCGTTTAATATTTTGGACATCAATTAATCGTAAATTGTCGGCAATCAAACTGATAGAACTTCTTTCTCCCGCCAAAAATGCGGAATGCGGCATCGAGGCTGTAAATCACGGAGCCGATGCCGTTTATATCGGTGCGCCGAAATTCAGCGCTCGTGCCGGTGCGGGAAATTCCGTTGCCGATATAGAAAGAGTGGCAAATTATGCCCGACAATACAATGCTAAAGTGCATGTTGCATTAAACACTATTCTCAAAAATGAAGAATTGCCGGAAACCGAAAAATTAATCCGACAACTCTATCATGCGGGAGCCGATGCATTGATTATTCAGGATTTGGGTATTTTGGAATTGGATTTGCCGCCGATTGCACTGCATGCAAGTACGCAAACCGACAATCGCACGCTCGAAAAAGTGCGGTTCTTGGAAAAAGTCGGGCTTTCGCGAGTTATTTTAGCACGCGAATTATCGTTGGCGCAAATCAAAGAAATATCGGCGCAAACATCCGTCAAATTGGAAGTCTTTGTTCACGGAGCGCTTTGCGTGAGCTACAGCGGGCAATGTTACGCGAGTGAAGCCTTTTGCGGAAGAAGCGCCAATCGGGGTGAATGTGCGCAATATTGCCGATTGCCCTACGAATTGCGGGATGCGTCGGGAAAAATCATCTCGTCAAAAAAGCATTTGCTTTCGCTGAAAGATTTGAATCAATCCGCTCATTTGGAAGCATTAATCGATGCCGGCGTTTATTCGTTCAAAATCGAAGGACGTTTGAAAGAGGTGGATTATGTAAAAAACATTACCGCATTTTATCGCCAAAAATTGGATGCCGTTTTATCGGGAAAAAGTAGTCATAAAGCGGCTTCATCCGGAAAATGTCGATATACGTTTATCCCGAATCCCGAAAAAAGTTTCAACAGAGGATTTACCGATTATTTCCTTTACGGAAGAAAACCGAATATTGCTTCTTTCGATTCGCCGAAGTCATTCGGAGAATACATCGGAACGGTCGAAAAAACGGAACAAAACTTTTTCACCGTATCCGGCAACAAAGTCATACACAACGGAGACGGATTGTGTTATTTGAAAAAAACGGGAGAATTTTCAGGCTTTCGCGTTAACCGAGTCGATAACGGAAAAATCTATTGGTTCGAAAAACAACATTTGCCGGTCGGAACCCGAATTTATCGAAACTTCGACCAAGAATTTGATAAAATATTAAAAACCAAATCTTCGGAACGAAAAATAAAAGCCGACATCATTCTATCCGAAACCGGTTGCGGCTTTATGCTTTCCGGAAAAGATGAAGACAACAATCGGGTTGCCGTTTCGATTTCGGCGGCTAAAGAACCGGCAAGTCAACCGCAAAAAGACTACATTGTCAATCAATTGAAAAAAACTGGAAATACGATTTTCGAAATCGAGAACGTTCATATCGAATTGTTCGACAACCTGTTTATTCCCGCATCGACATTAACCGGTTGGCGACGAATTTTGATGGATAAACTGATGCTTGTTCGTAGAATAAATTACAAACAAGAACTGAGGCGAAAAGAAGAAACCGTTGCAACTTATCCGGAATCCCGATTGACTTATTCGGGAAATGTATCGAACAGAAAAGCCGAACAATTTTATCGAAAGCATGGTGTTTTGCACATCGCTTCGGCTTTTGAATTATCTCCGACAAAAAATGCAACGTTGATGTTTGCCAAGCATTGCATCAAATATTCGATGGGTTGGTGTCCGAAGCAATCAACCGGAAATGCAAGTCGGGAAGTTGCAATGTATCGGGAACCTTTTTATTTGATGCACAATAATGTCAAAATGAAATTGGAATTTGATTGCAAGAGGTGTGAAATGAGGTTGGGGCAGGTTGAGTGAGGAAATAATTTACTGTTAATACACTCCTGCTTTAAAATCGAATATTTGTGCCATTCAACATCATTTGAATCAACACTCAACGTTCCGACTTCCGTCTTCATTTTCCGTAATTGACACAAAAGCACAATCGGTCGGCAAAAGTGATTCTATTTTTTCCGGCCATTCAATGAAACATAATGCCCCGCTGTAGAAATAATCTTCATAACCGAAGTCATAGACCTCTTCTATTTTATTGATTCGATAAAAATCAAAATGATAAATCAATGCGCCGGTTTCGGTACGATATTCGTTTACAATGGAAAACGAAGGACTGTTAATCACATCCGTAACCCCCAATTCTTCGCAGATTGCCTTAATAAACGTCGTTTTTCCGACCCCCATCTCACCCTTAAACGCAAAAACCGTTCTATCTCCCATAAGCGCAATAAACTCACGCGCCACTTCCCCAATCTCCGACAAATCTTTTATTCTCAACATCCTACCTCCTGATTTTTGAACTTTAAACTTTAAACTCGGAACTTTAAACTTTGAACTTTTCATTTCGGTGTCATCGTAATAAACGGCACCAACATTTCCTCCATCGATATTCCGCCATGTTGAAAAGTATCTTTATAATAAGAAGCATAATAGTTATAGTTATTGGGATAAGCAAAAAAATCCTCGTTTAACGCAAAAATGTAGGCGGAACTGACATTGGGCGAAGGCAATCCGGCTTTTTCCGGTTGTCGGATTTCATAAACTTGTTTATTGTTGTAACTCAAGTTTTTGCCCACTTTATATCGAAGATTTGTATTTGTATTTCTGTCACCGATTACTTTCACGGGAGCATTCACCCTCAAAGAACCGTGGTCGGTCGTAAGCATTACTTTATAACCTCGCTCCGATATCGCTTTAAATAAATCCAATGTTGACGAATGTTTTATCCACGATTCGGTAATCGAACGATAGGCAGCCTCAGAGGAAGCTAATTCCCGTATCATTTTAGATTCGGTGCGTGCATGCGACAACATGTCGATAAAGTTTAAGACAATCACATTCAATTGATATTTATCCAATTGTGAAATATTTTGCACTAATTTTTCGCACGCCGGAGAATCGTTCAATTTGTTATAGGAAAAAGTATATTTTTTTCGAAAGCGTTCGATTTGAGTTTGAATAAGCGGTGCTTCGTTCAAGTTTTTTCCTTCTTCTTCCTCTTCGTCCACCCAGAGTTCGGGAAACATTTCTTCGATTTGGATAGGCATTAATCCCGAAAAAATGGCATTTCGCGCATATTGCGTTGCTGTGGGAAGAATGCTGCAATACAGGTCTTCATCGAAAGTAAAATACGGTGCAAACAGTTCTTTAACGGTTCTCCACTGGTCTAATCTGAAATTATCGATAATGATAAAAAATAGTTTTTCATCTTTATCCAATTCGGGAAATACTTTCCTTTTGAAAAGATCGGGACTCATCAACGGACGATTATCGGGCGACGCCATCCAATCCAAATAATTTCTGCGAATAAATTTACCGAACGTGCTGTTTGCTTCGCTTTTTTGCATTTTCAGTAAATCGTCCATTCGATTGTCGGAATCTTCCAACTCTATTTCCCAATATACTAATTTTTTATAAACTTCCAACCAATCTTCATACGAAAACGAATCGTTTATTTGCATTCCGATACGGTTGAACTCCTGTTGATACCCGGCAGTTGTCTGTTCCGTAACAATGTCTTTTTTATGAATGTTCTTTTTAATGGTAAGAATAATCTGATTGGGGTTTACCGGTTTAATCAAATAATCGGCAATTTTGTTTCCGATGGCTTGATCCATAATGTTTTCCTCTTCACTTTTGGTAATCATCACCACCGGAATGGTGGGATTGATTTCTTTTATTTTTGCCAATGTTTCCAATCCGCTTAATCCGGGCATGTTTTCATCCAAAAAGATTAAATCGAACGATTCGTTTTGACAAAAATCCAAAGCATCTTGTCCATTTGTAGCGGTAACTATTTCATATCCTTTTTCTTCCAAGAAGAAAACATGCGGACGAAGTAAATCTATTTCATCGTCAGCCCAAAGAATGCGGTCTTGTTTCATGTTGTTATTTGTTGTTATTGGGTTATTTGTTGTTATTGAGTTGTTGGTAGCATGATGCAACAAATAAACGTTATTAAGTTGTTGATATTGTTTATTCGAAATCGAAATCATCAATAAATTCGGGTGTAATAAAAGAATCCAATTCTCTGCGATCTTTTTTAGTCGGACGACCCGTGCCTTTTGCTCTATCCACAAATCCGCGAATTTTATCCAACTCCAAAATTTGATATTGGTCGGGGGTTGTTACATTTTCAAGAAATTCGGGAACCAATTTGGCACCCATTCGTTTTTCTGCAAGTGCAAGCACTTTAAATGAATAAGTTACCGGTGGTTTACGAATTTGTATGATATCACCGACTTTTATCATGCGGGAAGGCTTCACGGTCATGGTATTCATCATTACCCGACCTTTTTTGCAGGCTTCCATAGCGCCGGTGCGACTTTTAAAAAGTCGTGTCGCCCACATCCATTTGTCGATTCGAACTTCTGTCATTTTCCGTTAAATTGATTCATGGTTATTTGAATTCCCGATAAACCGAAACTTTTAACTATTTCGCAGGCTCGTTCGATTTTTTCCGGAAGTTGTTTGCGTTCTTCCTCCCAAAAATCGCTCAAAACAAAATCAATTTGAAGCCCTTTCGGAAAATCATTTCCGATTCCGAAGCGCAACCGGGAATATTCATCGCTTCCGAGAACTTGTTGAATATGTTTCAATCCGTTATGTCCGGCATCACTTCCGCGAGGTTTCAATCGCAGTGTTCCGAACGGCAATGCCAAATCATCTATAATCACCAGCATATTTTCTACGGGAATGTTTTCGCGCTGCAACCAATAATTGACGGCATTTCCGATAAGATTCATGTAGGTGGAAGGTTTCAATAAGATAAACGTTTTTCCTTTCACCTTCATTTCGGCAACATCACCGTAACGGGCTGTGGTAAAAACAATATTGGACGCTTCGGCTAAAGCGTCCAATACCATAAATCCTATATTGTGCCGGGTATTTGCATATCTGCTTCCGATATTACCCGCGCCTACTATCAGATATTTCATATAAGAATGATTTTATTTTTCGGCGGCAGCGGCGGCAGCTCCTCTGGCTGCACGAGTCAATTTAACTGCACAAACAACAGCATTTTTGGCATCCAATAATTCGAGTTTGTCGAAAGACAATTGTCCAACCTGTATGGTTTTTCCCAATCCCAACGAATCGATATTGACATCCAATTTTTCGGGAACGTTTTTGTATAATCCTTTTACTTTCAGTTTACGCTTTTCCAACGAAAGTTTACCCCCCGCTTTTACCCCTTCAGCCAATCCGTGAAGAGCAACCGGCACGGCAATAACGATTGGTTTATCGGCAAAAACTTCCAAGAAGTCAACATGCAAAACTTGATCCTTTACGGGATGAAATTGAGCATCTTTCAAAATGGCGGTTATTTTTTTACCGCCGACATTCAATTTTACCAGAAAAATATCCGGTGTATAAATCAATTTTCTTAATTCGGAATTGCTTACTTGAAAATGAAGCACCTCCGAGCCTCCGTATAATACGCAAGGCACTGCGTCTTCGCGACGAACGATTTTTGAAGCTTTTTTTCCGACTTCTTTTCTCAAAGAGCCGTTTAATTCTAATGTTTTCATTGTTAATTTTTTAAATGTGTTACTCAAATTAGTTTTCAACTATCTAATTCCCATCACACGGAATGTGTCGAAAAACGGTGCAAAAGTAGTGTTTTTTATTGAATTGCCAATACTGCGGATACACTAAAAATAGATGCTAAACTAAATCTTTTCTAATCAGATTATTATGTGACCCCGACTGGACTCAAACCAGTGACCTCCGGAACCGGAATCCGACGTTCTATTCACTAAACTACGGGGCCGAATTGCGCTGCAAAATTAGATGAAATTTTCCGAATTCCAAGCGGCTTGGAATAAAAATCCAGACCATAACTTTAGCGGCTTGGAATTCGGAAAATTTCATCTAATTTTGTCCCTTCAAAAATTTTTAAAATGACCGGCATTAAAAACATTGTATTCGATTTCGGCGGCGTTTTGATTGATTTAGATCGCAACGCTTGCATAAATGCTTTTATTCAGTTGGGATTGAAAAATGTGGAGGAATATTTGTCCGATTACAAACAAAACGGCATTTTCAAAAAATTGGAGACCGGAGAAATATCGTCCGAACAATTCAGAGATGAAGTTCGCAACATAACCGGGAAACCGCTTTCGGATGAAGAAATCGACAATGCCTGGCTGATTTTTTTGTTGGATGTTCCCGACGAAAAATTGGAAATGTTGCTTAACCTTCGCAAAAAATATCGCGTGTTTATGCTAAGCAACACCAATGCCATTCACATTGACAACACTCTTTCGAAAGCCTTTGATAGAAACGGACATGTATTTGACGACTATTTCGAAAAAGCCTATTTTTCATACAAAACAGGATATGCAAAGCCCGATAAAGAGATTTTTGAATTTATGCTGAACGATGCCGGAATAAAAGCCGAAGAAACATTGTTTATCGATGATTCGGAGGCGAATATTACGGTGGCGAAAGAACTGGGATTCAAGACTTTTCAACCGAAACCTTTTGAAGACTTTTCCGAAATTTTCGTGTCTTCCGATTTCTTGAATTTTTAAATGGACAGAATCATTATTTCAAATAAAAATCAACCATTGGCGGCTACCGTCGGTTTTTTCGACGGTGTGCATGCCGGACACCGTTTTTTGTTTGAACGGTTAAAACAAATTGCCCGAGAAAAAAAGATCTCTACCGCAATCATAACATTTCCGGTTCACCCGCAAAAAATAATGCATGATTCATTTATTCCCGCTCTGTTGACATCTTTTGATGAAAAAATGAATCTTTTGACCGAAATAGCGCCTGATTTACTGATTCCGGAAGAGTTTACGCATAAATTGTCTCAACTCTCTGCCGAAGTGTTTATGAGGCGAATTTTGGTCAATCGCTTAAATGTGACTTGTTTGCTTATCGGTTATGACCATCGTTTCGGAAAAGGAAGAACCGAAGATTTCGATGATTATGTTGCTATCGGAAAGAAATACGGATTGGAAGTGATTCGTGCGGAAGCCTGCGAGCATAACGGAACTTGCATCAGTTCTTCGTTTATTCGCGAATTGCTTCTGCAAGGTGATGTCAGGCAAGCCAATCAATATCTGACCTATAACTATAAATTGGAAGGCATTGTCATTCACGGTCAACAAATCGGACAAAGCATCGGTTTTCCGACTGCTAACATCCAACCGATTGATAACGAAAAGGTCATTCCCGCAACCGGGGTATATGCCGTCAAAGTTTGTGTCAGCGGCATTCGATACGACGGCATGCTGAACATCGGTACCGCACCGACAATTTCGCCCGACCGAAAACTGACGATTGAAGTACATATATTCGATTTTAACCAAGATATTTACGGGAAAAATATTACGATAGAATTTATCGATTATATAAGAAACGAAATGACGTTTTCTTCTTTGGATGAACTGAAGAATCGGCTTATAGTTGATAAAGAAATCATCCTTAAAGCATGTGAAATAATAAGATTACAACTTGGATAAATACTTCCTCAATTGATCATTCAGCATTTCCTCCATATTATATAGCCCGTTTGGTTTATCCGTAATCCATTTGGCGCACGCCAAAGCGCCTCTTCCGAATGCTTTTCCGGAACCTGTTTCGTGCATTAAACTGATGGTTTGATAGGGATAACCGAAAACAATTTCATGCTTTCCGAGTATTCCTCCGGCTCTAATGGAATGAATGTCTTCTTTCGGAATATGTAAAGATTCGGCAATTTTTCCGGCAGTGCCCGATATTTCCTTTTTTTCTTTAAAATGGGATTCGATAATTTGAATATCGGCTTCGGGGGTAAATTCGTTAATGATTTTGGCAACGGTTATCAGCAAGTTAACGCCCAATGTAATGTTCGGACTCCAAAAAACGGGTGTTTGTTTGGCGATTTCGTTTAGTAATTCGATTTGCTTCGGGCGGTAGTTTGATATAGCAGAGACTATTTTTATTCCGAATTTGGCGAATGTTGCATATTTTTCGATGTTTTCGGCGTTTGAGAAGTCCACAACAATATCAACCGGATATTTTTCCAAAAAATCCTCGTTCCAATCCGCTTCCGAAAATATTTCACCTTCTTTTTCCTTGTTGATTAACAGGAGATCGGAAGCATATTTTCGATGATATTCGTTACTTTTCTTTAATATCCATCTTATATTGACTGTTTCATCTGTCAAAAAAGGATATACAGCCTCTTTACCGGTTCTGCCGAACCCTAAAAATCCGATATTCATACACATATAAGTTTTTAGAGTGACCGTTAAAGTTAAGCGAATCGACAAAAGATTATCGCAGTCTGTCCATTGATTTGATCAATGCTTCGTCTTTTTTAATAAATCTTACGGCCAAATAATTAAAAATCAAAGCTACTGCAGGGAGAAAAGCAGCTATTTGTAAACGAAATCCGGCTTGATTTTGATCCGCAATTATTTTGAAATAAACAATTCCGAGATAAAACAACACGATAAATGCAATATTCAAAAAGCAGAGTTTAACTTGCAGATTTCGATTTTTATAACAAAAAACGGTGACAAGGGCAAGAAAAAGTGTTCCGGCTACCAAAATCAATAAAGAATATTGCAGCGCTTTCGGAATAAAACCCAAACCGGCTTCTTTTCCAAACAAATAATAATCAACATTTCCCGATACGATATCAATACCGAAAATCGGCAAAAAAAACGGAACTGCCATACATAAAGCAATACCAAGCAGATAGATAGATTGAATTCGTTGAAGCATGGTTGGTTATTAGCTGTTATTGGTTGTTATTAGTTGTTGTTAATTGTTATTGGTTGTAGCCTTTTACCTTTTACCTTTTACCTTTTACTTTTTACTTTTTACTTTTTACTTTTCCTGCATCATATCCTTTTCTTTTGCCGGATTTTTGTGGTATATCTTTCCCTCGATATATTCTTGCGTTGCAATAAGGGTTGGTTTCGGTAATTTTTCGTAATAGCGTGATATTTCTATTTGCTCTCTGTTTTCGAATACTTCTTCCAAATTATCCGAATAGGAAGCAAAATCCTGTAATTTTTTACCCAGGTCGCCTTTAATGGCTTCATTGATTTGATTGGCTCTTTTGCCTATCACACGAACAGTTTCGTAAACATTTCCGGTATCTTCCGATATGGTAAGCATATCTCGCGTTATGGTACTTACCGCAGCATTTGTTTTTTTGTAATCCATATTTAATTATATTTAACTTTGTATTCTTTTTAATGTTTTCGATAAAATTTGCTCGGCTTCTTTTTTGTATTTTCCGCCCGGAAATTCTCCGATATAAATATAGTATTCATCCACGACTTCACGGTAGCGTTCTTGCTCTTTCGACAAAATGCTTTGAAAGGCTTGTTCAAACTTGGAGCGCAAAATCAAGATGCGAAAGTCTTCTTTGTATTTGCTGTAGGGATAGTCTCTGAGAGCATTTTCTGCCGTTATGATACAGCTCAAATAGTTGTTTCCTAAGTAATTGCCAAGATTGTAGTATAGTTGGGCATTAAGCAATGCTTTTTTTGCCAATTTTTCTTGTAATGAAAAAAGAACATCAAGTACTTCCGATTTTTTTTCGCTGTTCGGATAATAATCCAAAAAAATCTGCAATTCGCTGAGCGCTCTGTAAGTTGTTGATTGATCCAATTCCGGATCGGGCGACTCCAAGTAATATCCGTATCCGTTATAGAAACGGGATAATTCGGCATATTCCCCTTTCGGGTAGGTGGTGAAATAAGTTGTGAAATATTGACTTGCCATAATATAATCCTTTTGTCCGTAGTAGCTTTGAGCCAATAAATACAACGATTCTTCCGCTTTGTCTGTTCCTTTAAAAGGAGTAACAAGTCCCTCTAACAATGTTGCTGAACGGTCGTATTTTTTTTCGGAGAAATATTTTTTTGCATAACTGTATTTCATCTCCGGGTCGGTCATTTTCAAGACATTGTTATATTCACCGCAAGATGCGGTCAGCAATAATATTCCGATAAGATACGATAAAAGCTTAGTTTTCATGCAGTAAGTATTTCGTATTAATAATGATATCTCTATTCCGAATTGGGGCGTAAAATTAGTAAAACACTCCGGATAAATAAAATAATTCAAACTTTTTTTTGTATTATCTTGGTTTTATAACAATTTTGTGTACATTTGTCGCTCAATTGAAATCTATTCGAACAAACTTTGACTATTAGGAATAATGTTATTTTTTGCCTCATTTATTTTTCAAGAGATTTTTTTTACACTATTATTTTAATTAACAAAAATGAACATTTATGTTTCTAATTTAAGCTTCAAAGTAGACGATGAAGACTTAAAGCAAGTATTTGAAGAGTATGGCGAAGTATCGTCAGCAAAAGTGATTCGTGATCGTGACACGGGTCGTTCGAGAGGTTTCGGTTTTGTTGAAATGTCGGATCAGGAATCAGCAACAAAAGCCATTGAAGAATTGAATCAAGCCGAATATGACGGAAAAGTTATTACGGTGAATGAAGCTCGTCCGAAAGAAGACAGACCTCGCGGCGGCGGTTTTAACCGCGGCGGCGGTCGCGGTGGATACAGAGACGGCGGTCGTTGGTAAGAAATTACCCTATCTGCACGATGATTAAAAAAAAGACGGAATTGATAAGATTTCGTCTTTTTTGATTTCGTAATTGAAGCAACTTATTGGCAGTAGTGAATCTATTATTTTGTTAATGTAGTTTATTATTAGTGATATGGCGGTTTTTATGTTGATTTTATAACGTTTTTTTTATTTTCATCCATGTCTTTTTCTACGTCTTTTATGATTTCTTTTGACATGTTGTATTTTACTATTTGTGAATAATAGTCTTGTTCC
>Ga0209628_10003283_pt1 | contig 11278 bp, 10 predicted proteins | sample TergutCu122P4_FD_187285 | JGI IMG/M metagenome (GOLD analysis project Ga0209628, IMG submission 187285) | Cubitermes ugandensis P4 segment gut microbial communities from Kakamega Forest, Kenya - Cu122 P4 (SPAdes) (version 2) | ecosystem: Host-associated > Arthropoda: Insects > Digestive system...
CACAATTTCACTTCCAATAGAACCTGCTGCGCCGGTTATCAAGATTGTTTTTCCAATAATATCTTTGTTAACCAAAGATTTATCAATATCAATAACCTCGCGCTCCAAAAGTTCCTCTATTTTTATTTTTTTGATTTGTTTAAAACTCAACTCGCCGTTAATCCAATTGGTTACCGGTGGAACAACCAATATTTTAACCTCATGTTTAAGGGCAATTTCAGTAATTTGATTTTTTTTACCGGCAGGAAGATTTTGAATGGAAATAATGAGAAACGAGACCTCATTTTCCGATAAAAACTCATCTAACTGCGAAACCGCGCGCACAGGCAAACTCTCTAACTGCATCCCCTTTTTTGTGGGGTCATCATCAAAAAACGAAAGCACATTATATTTACTTTCCGCATCTCGGTCTAACACTCTTTTTGTGGTAATGCCACTGGCGCCGGCACCAACAATCACAATGTTTTTCTTTAATTTTTTAGGATTCATTTTTTCTAAAAAATAGATTTTAATGATGAACCGGTAAATAATCATTAAAGTTGTGGTAATAAAAAACTCCATGCCCACCACAGAAACGGGAATAAATCGAGAAGGATTCAGGTTGAAAAACCAAAGCAAATAACTCAGCAACAGCAACGTTGCCGTGCCAAGTGAGGTGGATAGAAATATCCTGACAATATCCTTTGAATTTGTGTAACGAACCACTATCTTCTGAATTTTTATGAGCAGAAAGAATAATGTGCGCACGCCCAAAATGGTAATTGGAATAATGGGAGAGAAGAAAGTGGAAATATGCATTATTCCGGCGAAACTTTCTCTAAAAAGAATGGCCAGCATGGTTGCAAAAAAAACGATACACAAGTCAATTCCCAACACAACCACACTGGGAATAAAACGCATTTTTCGGATATAGGAGTTTATCATACAGTTAATTATCCTTTATAAAACGGCATTTTCACCACGATTGCTTTTAATAATTTTTCTCTTACTTTAACAAAGATTTCTGTACCTATTTTGCTATATTCGGTTTTTATCCAAGCCGTTCCAATGGCCTTATTGATGGAAGGACCTTGTGTGCCGGAGCGCACCAACCCGATTTGATTCCCATCTGCATCGCAAACTTCATAATCCTGGCGTGGAATGCCGCGGTCAATCATCTCAAAGCCAATTAACTTCCGTGTTAATCCTTCCTCTTTCATTTTCAACATTCTCTCTTTATCAATAAAATCTTTATGGTCAACAAATTTGGTAATCCAACCCAATCCGGCTTCAATAGGAGTGATGGTGTCGTCAATTTCATGTCCATACAAGCAGAATCCCATTTCCAAGCGCAACGTATCGCGGGCGGCCAGTCCAATGGGTTTAATATCAAACTCGGCACCGGCATCAAAAACTGCGTTCCAGATTTTCTCCGCATCTTTGTTTTTCATATATATTTCGCAACCGCCGGCGCCGGTATAACCGGTAGTAGAGAAAATAATATCGGGCACACCGGCAAAGGTTAATGTTTTTACCGTATAGTATTCCATATCTTCCACCGGTGTATCGGTTAGTTTCTGCATGGCTTTCAACGCCAATGGACCTTGCACGGCCAATTGGGATATTTCATTGGAAATATTGGCAATCTCAGCGCCAAATTTTTGATTTTGAACGGTTACCCATGCCCAATCTTTCTCAATATTGGCGGCGTTAACCACCAACAAATAATCATTTTCTGCCATACAATATACAAGAAAATCGTCCACAATGCCGCCTTTTCCGTTGGGGAAGCAGGAATACTGCACTTTTCCGGGCTGTAATGCTGCCACATCATTAGAAGTTATGTATTGTAAAAACGGAAGTGCCTGTGCACCTTTTACGGTAAACTCTCCCATGTGAGAAACATCGAAAACGCCTACTTTGCTGCGCACATGTAAATGTTCGGCAACTAATCCTTCAAATTGAACAGGTAGGCAAAAACCGGCAAATTCTACCATTTTTCCACCTTTTTCTTCGTGTAATTTTTTAAATTGGGTTTCTTTCATATATAAAATTTAATGATTTAAAGTTAATGTGTATTGATTATCAGCGGCAAAAATATAGTTTTTATCAATTTTAGAAAAATTTTCCAAGAATTTAAGTGTTCGTAATCTTATAGTAATATTTTGTATTTTCATCCAACCTGAATCTGTTGTCGGCTCGATAGTTAATAATCCAAACAATTTGCTCCTGAGCGCAGAGTAAACGAATTTTTTGTTTTGTTAAAAGGTCAATTTTTAAATCTGTAAAAAAATCGCTTAGTTTTTTCTTGGTTTTCATGCCAAAGGGATAAAAAAAGTCTCCTTTTCTCCAGTTTCTAATGGTTAGCGGAAAAGCAATCTTTTGAACATCAACATAAATAACCCGATTATTTGTTGATAGTTTCTCGTTTTGTTCGCAGAGCATTTTTTCAATAGTAAACCCATGAGTTTCCAATTCTTCTATAGAATTTATGAGGATGTCGCCCACTTTTTCCGTTTCTTTTTTTTCTATGATAAAATGGGTTCTGTCTTTAATCAAAATATGGGTATCGGTTATAAATTTTTTTCCTGCATGCGCGTTTAGCGATTTTAAGATATTCTCTGTTTTATCAGCATTAAAGCCATAAGGAAGTAGAATTTCATATAAAACAACAGATCCATCTTCAAGTTTTTTTAAGGCACTCACCTCAATCATCATTCGATTCTCTGTTTCTGTTACTAATTTATTTTTATAATGTTGAATACTTTTATCATAAAAATTTGTTTGTTGTAAGAAGAGGTCGCTATTTTTAGAAAAAATTTCGATACAATTCGGATTAATTTTTTCCAACTCCGTGATAACACAATGCCTAATTTTATTTCTAAGGAATTGATCTGTATTATTCGATGAATCTACACAGAACCTTACTTCATTATTTTGTGCATATTTTTCAATTTCAGAGTCACTAAACCGCAGCAGTGGGCGGATAATTTTTCCTTTTTTTTGAGGGATTCCGCACATTCCGCGCAAACCTGTGCCGCGCAATAAGTTCATTAACATTGTTTCTGCATTATCGTTAGCATGGTGCGCCGTAACAATATATGCATAGTTTTTTCCCAATTCTTCAAACCACTGATAGCGCAACTCGCGCGCCACCATTTCTATAGATTTTCCTGTTTGTTGTTGTATTTCAATCGTGTTAAACTCTTTAACAAAAATTTTTTGGGAATTTAAAAAAGGGAGTTTCTGCACGAAAAGCATCTCTTTATTTGATTCTTCACCGCGTAGATGAAAATTGCAATGGGCAATATCGAAGTTTAAACCGCAAGTGGCAAAAAGATGTGTCAAAACTACTGAATCCCTTCCTCCGCTCACTGCCAATAAAAACCTTGCTGACTCAGCGTCGGGAGCTAAAAGGAGTAATTCATTGTAAAAATGGGGTATCGTTAAGTTCAAAAATGTAATATTTAGTTGTAACGTTTAACTCGTAATTATTTAATAATAATTCCTTTTATTACTTCATACCCTAATTTATTATTTATTTTGGCAATAATCTGACTACGATTGTTTAATACTTCGAAACGAAGGGCAGCATTAGGAATGGTAGTATAAAGCACGCCTTGTTTGGCATATATTTTGGTGGTTTGTTTGGCGATAAATTCCCCCACAATTTCTTTCCATAATTCAACGGCACGTTGCTCTAAAAGCAAAGATATTTTTCCATTTTTAGTAAAAAAATGTTGAACAAAGTTCCCAATTGTTTCCACAAAAAATATTTTTTTAATGAAGTAGCAAAAATAACATTTATATTGATATATTTGCCACCGAAAAATTTGACCTTAATTTATCACTTATTTAAACATTTTTATTTATGAAAAAAGTACACAACTTTAACGCAGGACCCTGCGTATTACCCAGAGAAGCCGTTGATGCGGCTATTGAAGCACTAAAAGATTTTGCCGGAACCGGAATGTCTGTTATTGAAGTTTCACACCGTTCTAAAGAATGGGAAGCACAAATGGCAGAATGCGAAGCCTTATGGAGAGAACTGTTAGAAATTCCGGATGACTACAAAGTACTATTCCTTGGAGGAGGCGCAAGTCTGCAATTTTGCATGGTGCCTTTCAACTTGATGGAGAAAAGAGCAGCCTATTTAGAAACTGGCGTATGGGCAAAAAAAGCTTTCAAAGAGGCCAAAGGTTTTGGCGAAGCAATGAAAGTAGCTTCCTCCGAAGACAGAAATTACTGTTACATCCCTAAAGGATTTGAAGTTCCAAGAGGATCCGAGTATCTCCACATTACTACCAATAACACCATTTATGGTACGGAAATTAAGTACGATATGGATTGTCCCGTGTATTTAGTTGCCGATATGTCTTCCGATATTATGAGTCGCCCCGTTAACGTTAGAAAATATGGCTTGATCTACGGCGGTGCGCAAAAGAACGTGGGCCCAGCCGGCGTTACTTTTGTAATTGTAAAAGAAGAACTGCTTGGAAAAGTAACTCGCTATATTCCAACTATGTTGGATTATAGAACACACATTGCGGAAGGTTCCATGTTTAACACACCACCCGTTTTCTCAATTTTTGTGATGAAAGAAACCTTAAAATGGGTTAAAAAAATGGGCGGTTTAAAAGCTATGCAAAGATACAATGAGAGAAAAGCAGGTATTCTTTATGATGAAATTGACAGAAATAAAATGTTCCAGGGAACAGCCGATAAAGAAGACCGCTCTTTGATGAATGTTTGTTTTATAATGACCGAAAAGTATAGAAATAGAGAAGATGAGTTTATGGCATTTGCCAAAGAACGTGGCATGGTGGGTATTAAAGGACATCGCTCCGTAGGAGGATTCCGTGCATCAATCTACAACGCTTGCCCCATTGAAAGCGTGGAAGCATTAGTGGCTTGTATGCAGGAGTTTGAAAAAATGTACAGATAATATTTTTTTTTATTGTTTTATTTTGTTGTAGTAGAGACGCAATGCATTGCGTCTCTACGTTTTTTTGCCTGTTTTTATAGAAAATGTTCAAAGTCTTTTTTTTTACGAATCTTTTTATAGTTTTTTGTATTTTTTAACATCTTGATTTATAGAAAAATAATTTTGAAAACGCTTTGCTTATATTGAAATATTTTTATTTTTGCCCCGAATTATCAACAATTATCAACTATGCTTAGATTAGACGGAAAAACCCTATCCCAGGAAATAAAACATGTGATAAGCAAAACTGTAGCCTCTTTGATTGATGCAGGCAAAAGTGCTCCCCATTTGGCGGTAGTTCTTGTCGGCAACGACGGTGCCTCTTTAACTTACGTGGAGAGCATAAAAAAAAACACGAAAGAAGTGGGGATGCTTTGCTCGGTGTATCAGTTTCCGGCTTCAGTCTGCGAAAAAGAGTTGTTAGAAGCCGTTGATTTTATCAATCAGGATGATGAAATTGACGGGTGCATCATTCAACTTCCACTTCCAAATCATATTGATAAACAAAAAGTTATTCAAAAAGTAAATCCTCAAAAAGATGTGGATTGTTTTCATCCGGAAAATATGGGGAAATTGGTACTTGGAGAAGACACTTTCCTACCTGCAACCCCACACGCTGTTATAGAATTGTTAAAACGTTATGAAATTGAAACCACCGGAAAAAACTGTGTGGTTGTAGGAAGAAGCAACATTGTAGGCAAACCGTTGGCATTGCTCTTGATGCAAAATAATCCTCAGGGAGATGCCACCGTTACTGTTTGCCACAGCAAAACACAAAACTTGAAGGAAGTTTGTGCAAATGCCGATATATTATTGGTAGCAATTGGTAAACCCGAGTTTATCACCGCCGAGTTTGTTAAAAAAGATGCCGTTGTGATTGATATTGGCATTCACCGAATTGAAGATAAAACTTCTGAGAAAGGTTACAAAATTTGTGGCGATGTTAAATATGACGAAGTAGAGAAGAAATGCAGCGCCATAACCCCCGTGCCTGGAGGCGTTGGTTCGGTTACCATGTCGTGTTTGCTAAAAAATACGCTAAAAGCATACAACAGAAGTTAGGTTTTTTGATAAAAAAATCTTCTCATCATTTAATTGTCTTATCATCTAATCAAAAAAAAACTATTTTTGCCGCCGCTTCGGGATATAGCGTAGTCCGGTTATCGCGCCTGCTTTGGGAGCAGGAGGTCGCAAGTTCGAATCTTGCTATCCCGACTGAATAATCAAGCGGTTATTGTAACTTTACATAACCGCTTTTTGTAAACTTGACTTTATTCAAATTTAATATAGATTTATTATGAAAAAAAATTACTTGTTTTTTATTTTAATTGCTTTTGCTACTTTTGTTTTAGGATGTGGAGATACACTCTATAAATGCAAAATAACCGGTAAGGTTTGTGTAAAAATGGAAGAAGTTACTTATGTGGTTCAGAAAATTGATGTTACGCTAACTCCTCAAAACTCTAAAATGCAATATTTCAGCACTGTAAAAACTGATGATGCCGGTGTTTTTCAATTTGATGGCGCTTATAAAGGTACATCCTACAAATTAACAGTAGCCGGAAGATTGCAAGACGGAAATGAATATTATGGCGAAACTGACTTTTTTACTGTTTCAAAAGATGAGTTAATTCAAAAAGATATTTATTTGGAAAAGAAATAAACCTTTTGCCCGAATGGCGGAATTGGTAGACGCGCTACATTCAGGGTGTAGTAACCGAACGGTTGTGCAAGTTCGAGTCTTGTTTCGGGCACTTAGTTAGTAATTAAACTTACTTCCTCCAACAAATTCTCTTAAAATTGACGTACCCGGAATCATATCCACATTAATAGGTTTGAAAAATCTTAAAAATTCAATTAACCGGACGGCTTCTGCGTTCTCGGGTTCATACTCAGGTACAGCCATCAAAATGGGCATGGCATAAGGACGCAATACAGACAATTCATAAATCAATGAAGTATTGAACATTACATCAGCATTCTCTTGATAAGGGAAAATATTTTTTTCCTCTCCATCTCTAACGCTTTGCCACCGCTTCAATGTATCTAATGCCGAATAACCACGATAATTGTAATCTCTGATTATTCTTCTTATTAAACGTGTGTCCGTAGTGGGAATCGGGTTTTGGCTATCCACAGAGAGCGAAGTTAACGCAGAAACAAATATTTTGAATTTCATTTCAGACGCAATAGATGCGGTAAGTTTTGGATTTAAACAGTGAATACCCTCAATCACTAAAATAGAATTTTCTTGCATTTTAATCTTTTTGCCCTTCCATTCTTTTTTTCCTGTATGAAAATTAAAAACAGGAATTTCTACCTCCGAACCAGCAAGCAATTGGTTTAACGTTCTATTAAATAATTCTAAGTCAATAGCCTCTAAAGCCTCGAAATCATAATCTCCATTTTTGTCTCTTGGTGTCTCTTCCCGCTCCAAAAAGAAATCATCCACAGAAATCTGCACGGGATGATAACCAATGACACTCAACTGAACAGATAGTCGTTTGCAAGAAGTAGTTTTTCCGGAACTTGAAGGACCGCTAATGAGTGCCATTTTGGCTTTTTTTCTATGAATTTCATCGGCAATATTTGCCCACACTTTTTCTTGCAACGCTTCGGTGGTAAGAATGAGGTCTCCTACTTCACCCGTGTCAATCTTTTCGTTCAGATTATAGATATAAGGTACCCCCAATTGATTTCCCCATTCTTTAAATTGTTGATAAACATGAAACAACTTGGGCATTTTTCTTGTTTGTGGAATAACCTCCGGTCGTTTTCGGTTTGGAGTCTTTAATAATAAACCATTTTCATATAATTCTAATCCGTAGAGGGTTAAATAACCGGTGGAGGGAAGCAGATTCCCATAGTAATAATTTACTACTTCATCTAATTGATGAATAGGGAGATACATTTTGTTTGTTTCACGGAAAATAGATTTCTCTTTTTCAATACCCTGTTTCTTAAAAATCTCTTCCGCATCTTTGTAAAATACTGCTTTTCGAATAAATGGAATATCGGCTGCTACTATCTCATCCATTTTGTACTTTATTTCCAACAAAACACGCTCGTTGACAGGCAGGGGTATATTTTCCAATTCGCAATACTTTCCGCCCGAGATGGAATGTAAAATATTAAGTTTTGCATTAGGATATAGCGTTTTAATGGCATTGTATAAAACGAAACATAACGAATGGGTATAAATTCCATTACCATACGTTGATGTTATATCAAAAAAGTCTATGTGGCAGGGTTTGTGAATTTGATACTTCAATGAACGTACTTGATTGTTTACCAATGCACCCAAAACAGGGTAAGGAAGAGCAATTTTTTCCTTCTCAGCAATCTGTAAAAGTGAGATACCATAAGCTACTTCGATGGTTTTACTTAAGTTTTTGATTTCTACAAGCATAATTATTATTTTTAAAATTATAAAGCAATTCTAACATTAGTATTATAACCCTTTTACTTATCATACCATGTTTTCAAATAGGGGGCAACAGGTTCGATATATCTATAAGTAAAAGATTTTTCAATTGTTTTTTCAGTAAGTATAACATTCTTTGAATCAACACTATGTATAAAAAAGAAGATAGTGCTAAAAAAAACCATAACTTTCGCTACTCCGAATATTCCGCCTAATAAATTATTTACAAATTCGGGAATCATAAGTTTTATTATTTTTTCTACCAAACGACCTACAAAAAAAACGGCTACTAATACAACCAAAAAAGTGATGGCGAAATAGGCTTCTTTTGGGATATTGGGGTAGTTGAGCCATTTTTCAACCCAATCTGTGAACACAAATGCGGCATAAATACCGAGAACAAGCGCTGCCAACCCCGCCAACTCACGAATTAAGCCATGTCTAAAGCCTTTATATCCAAACCAAAGGGCCGGGATGAGAACGAGTATATCTAAATAGTTCATAGTTTGCTTTTATTATTTTTTAATATGCTTTCTGTAAATGATGTATTGGTAAACTATTTACGTTGATAATAGATTAATTCAAATTTGGGTAGGGTTATGAAAATATGTTCCATGATTTCAGATTGAATTTTTTCATATTCCGTCCAAACTATAGTATTGGCGAAGCAGTAGATTTCAACAGGCACCCCAAATTCAGTTGCAGGCAACAATCTTACCATTAGTGTATTTCCACTGCTAATTTCTTCTTTTTTATGTAAATATTGTATCAGATATTCGCGAAAACACCCCAAATTGGTCTCCTGCTTTGAGTTAAAATTCTCGTGCAGCTCCGGAGATGCTTTTTTAATGCTTGTAGAATCAATCAGGAACGAGCGTTTAATACGTCTTACCCCTTGTTCTTCCATTCCGCGCCAATTTTGAAATGAATCTGTAACTAATTGACGTACAGGAATAGTGGAAATAGTACCATCAAAATTACGCACTTTTACAGAAACTAAATTAATTTCTTCAACTGTGCCATCGGCATCAAATTTAGCCATAGTAATCCAATCGCCATTTCTTATTAAATCATTATACGACAACTGAATACTATTTACAAAACCCACAATGGTGTCTTGAAAAATCAACATTAATACGGCTGAGAAAGCGCCCAAACCGGCCAAAAACACCGTAGGGGATTTGTTAATAAGTATAGAAATAAACAAAATTACCGCAATTATCCAAAAGAAAATAGAGATAATTTGAACATAACTCTTTACAGGTTTATCTTTGGTGGCTTCCGTTTGTGATAAAACATCTCCTGCCGCCCTGATAAATGCCGTAAGAATCAACGTAACATTGGTGATAATATAAATATTGATGAGTGCTGCAAATAATAAAGCCGACCTTGTACCATCTCCAAAAACCTCTGGCGCTAAATTCCTGATAATCATTGCAGGTAACAAATAGGAAAGTTGAATAAAAAAACGCTCGTTGAGTAACGCTGTCCTAAATTTAGAGGGAAATTTTCTGTTGGACAGTTTTATTACATTTTGCAAGATTACCCTAATAATATAATATAGCACAAATCCTGCACATAAAAGTACCGTAGCGGTAACTACTGCAGATACAAAAGATAAAAACTGCCCGCTCAAGCCTAAATGAGCAAAGAATAAATGAATAACTTCACGAATCCAATTGAACATAATGATAGAATTAGTTATTTTTTTCAAGTGCAAAGAAACATAAAAATCTGTAATTAATTCGGATGGAAAAAAATATCACCCGTTGCCCACCGAGAAGAAACACTGCGCTACATGGACAAAATAATTACCATAAAAGAGGGAGAAAAGTCTGTGTAAATTTCTGACGTAAATGTCTGAATTTTTGACGTTTTCGTAAGTTATTATAGATTACAAAAATGTTTTTTTGTAAAATTTTAATAACTTAAAATATGAAAAAACACCTACTTCTTTTTTTATGGCTAAATCTTTAATATTATGAACTTACAAATAATTAACAAACAGTACAAATGTGCATTATTAAAAACAGAATTGGGGACGAAGAAGTTGGTAATAGAGTAATCAATTTATGAATTTTTGCCGCTGTATAACAAAACGGCAAATGCAAAAATAATATTCCCCGTTAACTAAATCTATTACATTATGACATAAAAACTTACATAGAAAAAACGTCCGAATAGTGGAAAACATGAGGTAAATATTCGAATAAATTCATTGAGGATTTTTTTTCGTTTTTTTGTTTTTTATAAAAATATAATTGTAGTTTTGCAGTTGAATTAAAAAAAGATAAAGCAATGTATAGAACAGTTTTTACTCCGACAGAAACAGACAATATGATACCGTTTAGTGTACCTCTTGAGTGGTATGGACGGAATATTGAGTTGATAGCGTTCCCGATAGATTTACCTCAAACGTTATTACAGAAAACAGCAAAAAAGGATATGCGTAAATTTAAAGCAATACCTTCCCAATATTCATTTTCTACCAAAAATTTTAAATTTAATCGTGATTACGCCAATGACTATGAATAGAAAAATTGCGATAGATACCAATATTCTTGTGTATTGCCATAGTAACGATGAGTAATATTGAAACACCTGAAAAAAATTATGAAGAAAAAAAATGTAGAGTTTACTATTACCTTGCTGCAGTGTTTGCACTTGCTATTTTGTACGTCATTTTAGCCATTCAAGTGCCGGCAGTGAAAATGCGCGTTATCCTGTTTGCCATTTGGTTTTTTGGTGAAATATATTTGTGGTTCACCATTCTTAAATCATTCAAAAACACCTGGAAAAAGAAGATTCCATTCATTATCTTACTTGTTTTCTATTGGCTACCCGCTTGTGTGATAGGAATTACCATGGGGGTTTTGGCAGTAAAAGGGGTG
>Ga0209628_10003284_pt1 | contig 11277 bp, 8 predicted proteins | sample TergutCu122P4_FD_187285 | JGI IMG/M metagenome (GOLD analysis project Ga0209628, IMG submission 187285) | Cubitermes ugandensis P4 segment gut microbial communities from Kakamega Forest, Kenya - Cu122 P4 (SPAdes) (version 2) | ecosystem: Host-associated > Arthropoda: Insects > Digestive system >...
CATGCACTTTGCGCAAGCAATGTTGCTACTTTTGGTGATTATGATCCACCTCCCACCGGTGGTATCGTCAAAGCAGACAGCGCTATTTTCCGTAATAACCTGAAAGCGATTGAATATCTTCCTTATGAAAATCACGATTCAACCGGAAAAATCATTGACAACGTTGGGAAATTCACTAATTGTACCTTCGTCATTGACAACAACAACCGTTTCACCGATAACGGAACAACATCGTGGAGTCATGTAACCTTATGGGGCGTGCGGGATGTAACCTTTCCACTAAAAATTTTGGAAGAATTTTTTGTTGTCTGTGTGTAATTAGAAAATTATACATACATTTGCACTTATTAAACTAATAAAAAAGGAGGAAATTATGATCTATAAAAGATATTTAAACAGGAAATATTTAATAATAATAATTTTGCTGTTATTGTCAACAACAATTCAAGCACAAACAAAAGAACCAACTTTCAGTAAAAAGAGCAGTTGGAAGGAAATTACAACAAACTTGTTTGACAGTACGTTTTTTGAGATAAATACATTTAGTATTAAAGGAGACACAATAATTGAAGGTAAATGTTACTCAAAAATTTATGTGAATAACAAATATTACTCTGCTTTTAGAGAAACAGAGGATAATAGAATTTATATTTATTGGAAGGATGAATATCCATCAGGAGAATATTTGACGTATGACTTTGATTGGTATCCGGGGAAAAAATTATACAAACACTATCCTAATCCTTCTACGGGCGAAATAGATAGCGCTGTTTTGGTTACGTTAGGGAATAATATTGACTCCATTCAACTTTTGGACGGAAAATATTACCAGTATGTTAAAATAGGAAATAGTCAATTTGGACCCGAAATGCTAATAAAAGGCATAGGAGACACCTTTTATCCATTTTGTCCACTTGGTTTACCTACTAATGGCGATCAGTACGCCTTACTTTGTTTTTATATTGACGACATTTTAGTTTACAGCAATCCTTATTTTAATTGCTGCTTTGTAGCAGTTACTGAGATTACTGATGTACCCACAACTGCGGTAGCAGACATACCGCTTGAACTTAGCGGAACGGCTTTACCAAACAATGCCACTTATAAGGGCATTGTTTGGAGTATTTACGATGCAGGAACTACCGGAGCAACCATTACCGATAATATTCTTTACACAACAGATAAGGGAACTGTAACAGTTACGGCAACTGTTTATTACGAAGCTGCTATAGATACAGTTTATATGCAAAATTTCAAAATTGAAGTAGAGTCGGCAGGTATTAATGATTTTTCACAAGAATCTTCAAATATCAGGGTATATCCCAATCCCTCAAATCATTCCGTAACAGTGGAATTTTCAGAAAACCTTGATGTGGATACTTTTGAAATTTATGACATAAAAGGCTCGCTAATTCAATCATACAATGTCAGAGGAAAAAGCAAAATAGAAATTAAAGACCTTTCAAAAGGCACGTATGTTTACAATGTAATTTTAAAAAACAATAAGAAATTATCGGGTAAAATAGTCATTCAATAAATAACAAAATGAAAAACAATATCGTAAAAATTTTAAAAAAAGACACAGTTACAACACTGTGTATGATTTGGTTCTGTTTACTATGCTGCTTTAATAAGGTCATTGCTCAGTCAGAATTTGCACCCATTGGCGCCGAATGGTATTACACTTATACTTTCGGTTGTTGTCCAGAAGAACATTTTAATCGTGTCGTTTCTGAAAAAGATACTGTTATTGATGAAAATAATTGTCGTGTTCTAAGGCTGTATTATGACAATTCAAATGTTGCAAACGAAAAATATGTTATTAAACAGGAAAAAGGTAAAATCTATTATTATTATCAAGACAAATTTAATTTATTGTTTGATTGTGATGTAGAAATAAATGATACTGTTAAATTTACATTTATGTATAAAATGTATAACAATGATTTTCCTTTGGGTAAAGACACACTCTTTTCAGCAAGATATCAAGTTGAAGCCATTACTATTAGTGATGAAATCCTTAAAACATTTAAAACAAAAGTTTTAGAAGAAGATATTCTTGATTTTTGGGGTATCCCTGTTCCGCCTTATGGATATCACACATATTTATATACTGAAAAAATTGGATTGAAAAACTTATTAGGAAGTCCATTGCATCACAAATTTATACCAGTATTTGATAATATACCACATCCAGCAATAGAAAATTACAGGTGGTTGAGATGTTATTCTGATGATGATTATTTCTTTATTTCAGATAAATGGGAAGAAATAGGTTTACCCTGTGATTATCCATATATCACGAACATCGTTGCTCCAAAAAGTGAAGATATGATTAACATTCATCCAAATCCGTTTGATGATAAGATTGTGATTTTTACTAAAAAAGGGAATGCTATCACAATTTTTGATGTACATGGTAAGGTTATTTATTTTTCCGAGTTATTTTATGGGGAAAATATAATTTCAACACATCATTTTCCTAAAGGAATTTATTTTGTGAATATTCAAAATAAAGATGGATACAATAAAACTTTCAAAATGATAAAGTTATGAAAAAAGTATTATTCTTTGTTTTGATACACGTTTTAGTATCAATAAACTTATTTTCTCAAGATTATTATTTATATGTTTCTGTATCGAATGAAAATGTAAAACCAAAATTTAAAGGAAATTGGATGTCGAATGATGATGCACTAAATCAAATATTTTTCAGACATGGCGTAATTAGTTATCATCAATCATTTCCCGGCGCCAAAAATATCAATTTGCAGAAATTTTACGAAATTCATCTTTCCGGAAATATTGATTCTTTGGAAAATAAATTAAAAGAAAAAAATATTTTTGAAGAGATTTATCGTTGTGACTATTATAAAACGGGTGCATGTACTAATTCTGTTACCATAAATGATCCTTTTCCTTTGCCTACTAATAAAAATGCGCTTGATCTTCTTAATGCTCAGTGTGCGTGGACTATAACTAAGGGCGACCCTAATATTGTTGTGGGAGTTATTGATACTGAATTTGAAACTACTCACGAAGATTTAGTAAATACTTTTATAGGAGTTGTTGGCTCCCAAACTTATCCTCAAAATCACGGTACTGCTGTGTCAAGTTGTGTTGCTACTGGCACAAACAATAACAAAGGTATAGCAGGAATAGGCTATAATACTCGGATTAAAGGGTATCATGCAGATAGTGAGACCCTTTGGAATAATATTTGGCAAGCTTATCAAGATGGAATTAAAATAATAAATGTAAGTTGGATAGGAATAGGTTCATATCCTAATCTATTGGCAGTACAAGAAATGACTACCAATGGAGTTGTTTTAGTTGTTGCAGCAGGTAATTTTCCAAATGAAATATACCACTCTACGTATGCAGACATTCCGGGAGTAATCAATGTTAGCGGAGTTGACTCCAACAATTATCATGAAACTACTGGTCATGCTCATAATCAATGGGTTGACGTATGTGCACTGTCTTATTATGTGGCAGTTTGTAAACCAGGAAACACATATGGTACTAGCAGTGGAACATCTTTTGCTGCACCACAAGTTGCAGGAGTTGCCGCGTTAATACGCTCTGTAAACAGTAATCTTTCGCCAGCAGACATCGAAAATATTATTAAATCAACAACTGATCCTATTGCGGATGCATATTTATTTCCAGGATTACTTGGAACAGGTCGAGTTAATGCTTATAAAGCTGTACTTGATGCATTGTGTTACGACAATTCACCTATGGTTAATGAAACTATCACACAAAATACCACATGGAACACAACTCGTCATATAACAGGAACAATAACCATTCAAAACGGAGTAACGTTAACAATCACTTCCACTACAAGATGTGCAAATAATGCTCAAATTATCGTTCATCCCAACGGCAAGTTAGTAGTAGATGGTGGAATGCTTACTTCTGCCTGTTCCGATAAAATGTGGCAAGGCATTGTAGTCATGGGATACAAAAACCAACCACAGTTACCTCAACATCAGGGAATGGTGGAATTGAAAAACGAAGCAGTTATTGAACATGCAATATGTGCTATCAGTGTGGCAGATGATAATATCGTCAACTTTAAATTTTCCGGTGGCGGCATCGTCAAAGCTGACAGCGCTATTTTCCGCAATAATCTGAAGGCGATTGAATATCTTCCTTATGAAAATCACGATTCAACCGGAAAAATCATTGATAATGTTGGGAAATTTACAAATTGCACCTTTGTCATTGACAACGACAATCGTTTCACCAATAACGGAACACCATCATGGAATCATGTAACCTTATGGGGCGTGCGGGATGTAACTTTTGAAGGCTGTGTGTTTCAGGACAAAACCGGTCTCTACTCAACAAGACTTCCAGTGCCTACAACTCGTGGAATTTATACCATAGATGCCTCTGTGAAAGTCATCAACCACTGCAGAAAAGGCGGATACACAGGCATTGATTGCCCCTGCCATGAATCCTATACCGAGCCGAGCAAGTTTATAAATCTCACAAACGGCATTCAGTCGTATAATACAGGGAGTTCGTATCGGCTATTTTCGGATCAATCCCTGTTTAATTATTGCAGCACTGGTGTGGATGTATCTACCCAAAACGATGATCGGATAACACGTTGCAGTTTTGAAAATAATAACACAGGTCTCCATACTTTCAACTCAAGCGGTTATACAATCCAAGAAAATACTTTTACTTCAAGATACCCAGCAACAGGTATTTCCATTAATAATTCCGGAAGCGCCGAAAACAGAGTCTATAACAATGATTTCAATAACATTGAAAAAGGCATTTTTGTACAAGGGACTAACTATTCTTCATCCAATATTCAGGGATTACAGTTTTTGAATAATAAATTTACCGGCGGCGATTATGATATTTATCTTTCTCAAAACACAACGGTTCGCCCAAATCAGGGAACTTCCAGAGTGGGTGCAGATAATAAATTTACAGGAACAACAACAAGCAGTATTTTTTCGCAGGGACCAAAACTTCAACTGATTACCTATTATCATACTTCCGGAAGTAACAGCGTTTACAGTCCCGAAAATCCGACAGGAAATATTACAGTAGTCCCCAATGTTTTGTATGGTTCTACTGTTTCCTATCTTTGTGATGACTCTCCATTCAAATCCGAAATAATCACCGACAGCATCGAACAGTACAAAGCGATGCAACAACAATACGACAAACTATTTGCACAATTAAAAGACAATCCAGAACTGTTAGATGAGATTTTAATTTTGAGCTATGCCATGCGCGAATTGAGTAACCATGCCATCAGCCGTATTTTGGACAACAATGTTTTATCTTTGGACGAATTAAAACAATGGTACGAAGTAGTTCGCACTCCCATCGCCAAATATTCTTTAGCAGAAGTTTATGTTTACGAAAGAAAGTATGACCAAGCCGAAGCCGTGTTAAGGGAAATACTCACACTGTTTACATTCAACGAATTGGAACTAATAGAACACAACAATTACATGCAATTTTATCACTTCAAAAAACAGATGAAACTATCCGAAAGAAATTGGACACAATTAAACGAAACAGAAATCGCCCAACTGCAAACCATTGCCGAAGCCACACGCGGCAGGTCTGCAAGCATGGCAAAGGGTGTTCTCTGCTTTTTCTACGATATTTGCTACGAAGATGAAAATTCCCCTCCTTTATTCCCCTCCTTTGGAGGGGCAGGGGTGGTTGATGGGTCAGGGGTGGTAACTCCACCGAAATTTTCTGCTATGGAACAAAATGCCACTTACGAACTCACTCTATTCCCCAATCCTACATCATCGGAGATGACGGTTACACTTAATAATACGGAATTAAAAATTAAAAAAATTGAAGTTTTGAATATTTACGGAAAAAGTGTATCTTTGCACCCCGTAAATCAATTTTTTGGGACACTGAAAATGAATGACTTAGCAAATGGAATTTACATTTTGAAAGTATATTTAGACAATAAAGATGTCGTTTATAGGAGAATAATTAAGAATTAATAATGTCAAAGTAACATAAATAAATATGATAACTGACCCGATTGCAGACTATTTGACCCATATACGCAATGCCATAAAGGCAACGCACAGGGTTGTGGAGATTCCCGCATCTAATATGAAAAAGGATATCACCAAGATATTATTCGAGAAAGGATATATCCTGAATTATAAATTTGAAGACGAGCCCAAGTCGGGAGTCATCAAGATAGCGCTCAAATACCATCCCGTAACAAAGGAGAGCGCCATCAGGACGATAACCCGAATCAGCAAACCCGGTCTTCGTCGCTACGTGAAAGCAGACGAACTGCCACGCGTGATGAACGGATTGGGAATTGCCATTATTTCGACTTCCAACGGACTGATGACCGACAAAGAAGCGAAACAACAAAACGTGGGCGGAGAAGTAATTTGTTATATCTCATAACGAAGGAGGATTGAACATGTCAAGAATAGGAAAATTACCCATTACGATTCCCCAAGGAACACAAATAACAGTATCCGACAACAACGAAGTTACTGTAAAAGGAAAACTTGGCGAACTGAAACAAACCGTGAAGCCACAAATAAAAGTAACGGTAGAAGATGGCAAAATTGAGTTAAAAATCACCGAAGACACACAGGAAAATAACGCCCTGCATGGCTTATACCGCTCCCTTATCAGTAACATGGTAACAGGCGTCTCCGAAGGATTTAAAACACAATTAGAACTGGTAGGCGTTGGCTACAAAGCCACTAACACCGGACAAACCCTCGAACTCTCACTCGGCTTTTCACACTACGTTTATTTCCAACTACCAAAAGAAATAAAAGTAGAAACAGCCATGGAAAGAGGGAAAAACCCGATGATAACCCTCACCAGTTACGACAAACAATTATTAGGACAGGTGGTAGCAAAGATCCGTTCGATGCGTCCACCCGAACCGTACAAAGGCAAAGGAATTAAATTCCCGGGAGAAGTACTCCGCCGCAAAGCAGGTAAATCAGCAGCTAAAAAATAGCAGGACAATATAAAAATTGAATAGAAATGGCTATTAAAAACAAAAAAGAATACAGAAGAACACGAATAAAACTTCGTATCAGGAAAAGACTTCATGGCACAGCCGAAAGACCAAGAATGTCAGTATTTAGAAGTAACAAAGAGATATACGTACAATTCATTGACGATCTCAACGGAAAAACCCTTGCATCCGCATCATCTATGAGCGATTCCATCAAAGCAACAACAGGAACCAAAATAGAAGTATCGGGCAAAGTAGGCAAATTGGCGGCAGAAAACGCCATAGCAGCCGGCATTACAACCGTTGTCTTCGACAGAAACGGATATCTGTATCACGGCAGAGTAAAAGCGTTAGCCGACGCAGCAAGAGAAGGTGGTCTTAAATTTTAAAGAGCAGTTATGTCGAACATAAATATCAAAAAAGTAAAATCGAGCGAGATTGAGTTTAAAGACAAACTCGTCAGCGTCCAGAGAGTAACCAAAGTTACCAAGGGAGGACGCACATTCAGTTTTTCAGCCATCGTAGTCGTAGGCAACGAAAACGGCGTTGTAGGCTATGGTCTTGGAAAAGCGAAAGAAGTTCAAGCCGCCGTACAAAAAGGCATTGACGACGCCAAAAAGAATTTGGTGAAAGTACCGGTGTTGAAAGGCACCATCCCTCACGAACAATACGGAAAATACAGCGGCGCTTACGTTTTCCTCAAACCAGCCGCACCCGGAACCGGCGTTATCGCAGGCGGCGCCATGCGTGCCGTATTGGAAAGCGTTGGTGTAACCGACGTATTGGCAAAATCGAAAGGGTCGTCCAATCCCCACAGCGTTGTGAAAGCCACTTTCGACGCATTAGTACAAATGCGCGACGCCTATACCGTATCCCAACTTCGCGGCATTGACCTCAATACAGTGTTTAACGGTTAAAATATTAATAAACGTTGCATTGCCGAAGCAAATAATTATGGAGTGCGTTGATACAGTAATATAAAATGCGAATTAAATACCTTCACAAATTTGGGATATGGTTTAAGTGTGTATATGCCAATAAAGCAGAGCAATTGGATGAAAAAATACATTATGTTAATTCTGTATAAGCACAAAATGAATAAAAAGTGTACCTTTGCGCAAATAATAACAGTAAATTTTTAATTTATAAAAGATGAAAGAAATTGACAAAAATCTTTTTTCAGCAACTCGGAGCGTTGTGCAAAGAGGCACAGTTGCAATACTGAGTACTTTTATATTTGGGTTGTTTCTCATTGCCGGATGTAAAAAAGACAAACCAAATGGTATAAAAGAACCCGAATACCCTAGAGACATCCTATTTACAGAATATACTCTACCAATAACCTGTCAATGGACAAACCTTAACTACGATAATACAGTTATTATTATCAACAACGAAGAAGAATTGAGCAAATATGTTACTTGTGCAGATGGGAATTACCCAAAAATTGATTTTACAAAGAATACACTACTAGTTGCAAATTTAAAAACCGATTATCAAATTTTAGGAACATCGATTAGATATTTACGTCAAATTTCTGAAATAGTTTTCGAATTGGATATTAATATATCTTTAAAAATACATGCAATTCACACTGAATTGGAAGAAGCAATCCTATGTGAAAAGTTAATGGGAGAAAGTATTATTAATTTAGAAATCACAACTACAGAAAATGATATTACTTTAGTAGGAACTTTTTGGGAATTAGTAGGATTTGTTGATGTAAAAACAGGGGAATTAAAAGAAGTTGAACCTATAAATTGCGAACCTTGTTATAAACTGTCATTTCCTTCAGATTCTTCTTTTTTTGGTGGTACAACATCAAATGATTTTTGGGGAACATATATTTGTGATTACGAAACATTCCATTTTCAAATTACTTTAATTCATATAAGTAAGGTAGGTGAAAGAACAGCTAGTGGATATATATTCAATGAAATTCTTAGATCTAATAAAATAGAATCTTTTTTTCTAAGTGCAAATGAATTAAATCTATTTTACAATAAGAACATGAATTATTTACTTTTCAAACCGTTTGAAAGATGAAAAATATTTTTTTAATTATTTCAATCTGTTTTTTTGTGAATTGCACACTATTCTGTCAGATAAGTACACACGAAGAGCCTGTCAGTTTCAGAACTAATATACCAGCTTTAAGAGATGTTGAAAATTCTTTTAAAATAATGCCTTTTCCAGATATGAAAATAATTAATCAAGAAGACAGAGAAGACGAAAGGAAAAACATTCCACCTCGTTTTGGCTATTGTCATAATGTTAATTACAATATGGAAAATTCAGGAGAATGGGTAGATTTACCAGATGGATCAAAAATATGGAGATTGTCTATTTATTGTCCAGGAGCATTATCTATCAATCTATTGTATGATAAATTTTGGTTGCCAAATGGAGCTAAGTTTTTTATTTATAGTAATGACTTCAAACATAGTATTGGTGCTTTTACTTCATTGAATAACAAAGGGAACAGAAATGATATACAGGGATTTGCAACTGGGTTTGTTTATGGAGACAGGATTACTTTGGAATATTATTTGCCCAATGATGTGAAAGAAACTAGCATTATTTCAATTTCAGGAATAGTCCATGGTTATAGGTATATATTATCAAGATATGGATACGGAGAAGTTCCTGAAGACCCATATCCTTTTATGGGTTTTAATAGATCAGGAGAATGTAATATTAACATAAATTGTCCTGAAGGTGATAATTGGCAAAATGAGAAACGATCAGTTGCATTGACAATGGTCAATGGGTGTAGATGGTGTAGTGGGTCATTGATAAATAATACAAAAAATGATAATTATCCTTATTTCTTAACAGCTAACCATTGCTTGCAATACGGTGCTGGTCAAAATGGACATAACGGTGATGCAATAAACAATCCAAATTTAAACCATTGGACTTTTTATTGGGATTATGAGCTTCCACCAAATAATAATGATTGCAATTATACTAATTCTACACCATCAGAACCATGGGCTTTCTCAACATCAGGAGCTTTAATATTGGCAAATAATTCTGTAAGTGATTTCGCATTATTAAAATTGACTGAAGATCCTAAGTATTTTACGAATCATACACCTTTTTATAGCCCTTATTATCTAGGATGGGATAGAACTGAAAATCTCGTATTAGGCGGAGTTGGTATTCACCATCCGAGCGGTGATGTAAAGAAAATTTCAATTTACAATACTATTCCTGCGTCGAATGTTATTGGAGGATCCCATTATTGGAAAATTGTATGGGAAAATGGAACAACAGAAGGAGGTTCATCTGGATCCCCTCTTATTGATAACAACCACCGATTAATCGGACAACTATTCGATGGAGTAGCTAATTGTGATAATCAAGATGGATGGGATATTTACGGGAAATTCAATGTTTCATGGTCAGGTAATGGAGCAATAGAAATTGAAAGAAAGTTACAGCCGTGGATAGATCCGTTAAACTCTGGAGTTTCTACTTTGGATGGTATGTTTGCCATCGGTAAGATTATGGGTACATCTTTTTTAACTCAATGCGATAATGCTACTTTTAATTATATTTCATCTTCTCTGTTACCAACTGGTTATTTCCTTCGTTGGTATGTGACCAATAATTTGGTTATTGTTTCGGGACAAAATACCAACAGCATTGTAGTGCAATGTGTTCCGGTTACAGGCATGAGTCAAGGCAGTCAGGTATGTGTTGACATAATGAAGTCGGGCGAGGTGGTTCATACCATCTGTAAAAGCATTAACGGAACAGCCCCTACTCCTCTTGCATCCATAGGCGGCGCCAATCTTTCCACCGAAGACTTTACCATAACCACCAGCACAACATGGTCGGGACTGAAAACCTTAGGGGTGAAGGCTACCGTAGCCAACGGAGTTACCTTGACCATTACCGGTACGGTTTATTGTACCGATAATGCGCACATAATCGTACAGCCCGGTAGCAAGTTGGTAATAGACGGCGGCACGCTCACCGCTGCCTGCGACAATAAGATGTGGAAAGGCATTGTGGTTTTGGGTGATAAGTCCAAAGAGCAAATTGCACAGAATCAAGGATGGGTTGACTTGAAAAACAACGCCACCATCGAACATGCCCTCTGCGCTATCAGCGCAGCGCCTTCAAGTTATTATAATGCTACCGGCGGTATCATCACAGCAACCGACGCCACTTTCCGCAACAATTTTGTAGCGATAGAATATCACCCATACGAATATCAAGGTTCATCAGCAATATTAGACAACAAAGGGAAATTCACCAGATGT
>Ga0209628_10003286_pt1 | contig 11277 bp, 10 predicted proteins | sample TergutCu122P4_FD_187285 | JGI IMG/M metagenome (GOLD analysis project Ga0209628, IMG submission 187285) | Cubitermes ugandensis P4 segment gut microbial communities from Kakamega Forest, Kenya - Cu122 P4 (SPAdes) (version 2) | ecosystem: Host-associated > Arthropoda: Insects > Digestive system...
CATATGGTATCCTGTTGTTGTGGTGGGCAGGGAGACGGTGAGCGGCAGCGTGGCACTATGTGTACACATAGGATACCATATGCTGTAAAAATCTCAGTCTCATGCTCCTGATGATGGGCAAAAGATTGCCCAAAACATGTTGAGCTGATCTTATAGATCAATAAATCATTGTTGCATCTAGTTGGTTCTTCTGTATTACTTTACCTGATGTACGTAAAATTGTACGCTGTATTGTCTGCCATCTACACAAACACGCTTTAAATTATATAGCCGGTGTCGGATGCTCAGTCTGTCATACCCAACATGATTTTCATACTGCCGCGCCACGCTTCTGGCGCATGAGACTGTGCCCTAATTAGCTCACAAATTATCTCACCTATGGTGCGCATGCACAAGGTGGTATGTGGAATTCATCAGTCTCCTCCCAGTGATGGAAATGTGTTCATGTAGTTGACCTATTCTAATAAACAATTCTAAACAATATGTTACAAAAAAAAACCGCACTGGTTTACAGCATACAAACACAGAATTGTATGAAAATCTATTCAGCGAAACTTTAAGCGTGTTCTACATAAAGGATGAACCATATGCGGATTACAGAACGTACTGATCGAGAACAACACTATTCACTTAATCGATCATTTATAAGTAAAAAAAAATGCTTTTTACCATTGAAGAAAGAACAGCAGCAACGGAGATTTTACATTTATAACTAAACATAAAAACGTTACGTATAAAATGTGTAAATGATTAGGAAATTTTGATACATAAGAAACCTATACGTCACTTAATATAGAAGCCAGAATTAGGGGAGTTTCTACGGCACATACGTTTGTAATAAATTAAGATATGCTGTATTCCTTCTCTTGGGTGATTCCGCGACGTCTGAATTCTGGGTGCGGACGTTTCGGAACATTCTGTGCGTTGCATCTTCATGGGCGGTGTAAACAGAATTAAGATACAATTCCAAAATTTAGAAGTGACATAGTTGATACAATTTTAGAAATGCATTTTATCCTTTATTAGATCAGTCTGAAGATGACTAATTAAAATTGAAACATATTGTTAGAGGCAATGTGACAATTTAATAATTTATTATTATTATTATTATTATTATTATTATTATTATATGTATAATCTGTGACTGATGAATAGCGAGTGTGGTTGTTCATGTTTATTTCCAGCAACATGTATATCTGTGTGTCTACACTTCTGTGACAAGATGGCGTCTTGAGAGAATTTCGCGGTAATTATGGAGGACAAGAAACTCATACACTAGGCTTGTTATTCATTCATTTATTTTCATTCCGTGGATCCGTACAGGATTACAAAGTCCATATGGCTATGGAAATAGTCAAATTTGCTTAAGAAATCTAGAAGTGAAGTCAATATAAAAGTGTACAATAATTTTGGTTACTAGGTCTAGTACAATATTTGAGGTTTTAACATAAATTATTTTAATGTAATATAATAATAATAATAATACACAATATGTCTATTGAATTACAGATGTCATAACAAAATGTAATTGTAATATGAAATTAACACAATTTATCAATACCCCATGTCATTGAATTGTTACAAACTGGAATATACATTATTCCTTATAATTAAAAAATTCATCCATAGAATAAAATGAATTATCCACGAGAAACCTCTTTAAAGTCTTTTTGAATCCTTTTGTCTCATTCGCTATACTCTATGAAATTTTTGATTGTGGGTGTGTAGTATAACACTATCTGTCGTGTTACTGAATGAATGTTTGTTGTATGTTACGTGTGGTTATTAGACGAAAGTGAACAATGGAATAATTAAACACAAAAACAGTGAAATAATAAAAACCTGGTCACAATGACAAACAAACCACAGTGATACCAAGTGCATATGGAAGTATATGCCTTAAGAAATGGTCTTCCATCAGTCTTGCCAAACACAACACCAGTGTGAAGAAACAACGTGGGAATGTCAAGCTGAGCTACTGTTCCAGGCCACAGTGTCACCACAGTCACTTTACATGAGGTAATAATTGTGCACATTTAAAGTGAAGGTTTCTTGTTAACAAAGATAAAATATTCAGGTTCTAGTAGCTGTGCCATTATTATTTGGATGAATTTCTGGAAGGAAAACTATAATGAAACCCCTCTTATGACATTTTCACATAATTCTTGTTAAATGTAGGAAGTTCTTACAAAAGGAAGGCTTGGAATGTTATTATTCCATAATTCTGTAACTAAATTGACATTCACTCATAATATTATTCCATATAAATTCTCTATTAAAAGATTCATTTTCATAATCAGACTACATTTTAAGTTTTAACATCATTAGTGATTTGATGTATTCTTCAACACTAGGCAACATAATCCTGCAAGCAGAACTTGAAGATTAACAGCTCGGTTTTGCCAGAACTGTTTCATATATGTGGACTTTAATATATTTCGCTGTTTTGACCCTTCCTGTCTCAGTTGTGCATTTACAAACTGAGTATTATGTCCTGTGTTTTGAATTCATATACCAAGCACTGAGACAGTTGTTTCTGGCGGGAGATTTTAAGTAGGAGCCAACTTGTTTATAATGTGCAACTGTTCATCAGTTGATAGCAGCTTATGTTTTATGCCAGTTTGCTCTATTAGTCATGTTGATATGTTCAGTAATTAATGCTGTACAGGAGAAAAGGTGTACTTAAAGCTAATCACAAAAGAGACGTGAAATGTTCTTGAAGACTGAACTACTATCATTAATTTCCAGTATATTATACCATTTGCCTAATCAAACCACTGAATATCATGCTGAAACTTGGGTGTTTTGTATGTCTGCCTGTGTAGTGGAACTCTTTGCAGGTTAGGTATGGATTCACACTTATCCTTACCAGCCCACTTAATAGCTACCCAGTGCCCAATAGAGACTCGGCGCTTCCAAATTTTTTCTGATATACCCATACAAATTGCTCCTGCCAATCCACCTCCTAAGACTAGGAATGCTGAATATACATCTGTTAGGCTTGCACTGTTGAAGGCAGAGTAGGCTTGACAGCGTGGCATTGGTGGTAGCATGCGTTCTTGAATGGGTCCTAGAACTCCTGCTTCCCGCATGCGTAACAGGCTGCAGGGAATAATACATTACTGGATTAAAACAAGGTGTAGCCATGTATAATGCTTGATAATATTTTTGAATATGCTAACCCCACTAACAGAAGTATGTAGAGTTAATTAATTCAAAGCCACAAAAATAGAGCAGTTAGGATGCAGAGAGAAAGATAAATGCTGAAGTATATGTTTATTATATATTACATTACTGAAAATTGTAGGGAATTTGATTACTAGATTAATGTTATTTTATTAACTGCATAGAATGTATTCAAGAAAGAAAAACGAGCTGCACTAGGCAGATTTTCTGAAAAGTGATTGACCATCACGTATGACAAGATAAAAACAAGCATGTATGCTGAATCTAAAATCTGTATTCACATAAAATAACACAGAAAAAATGTTTTTTCTGACAAGGCCATACTAAGCACATATTTTCGTATGTGTATAATGATTAGATAATTACTTCTTGATGGCTAAGAAATTAAAGTTGATGGCATCTGAATGAAAGTACTAGCTGACTGGCCCATATCCCAAGCCATGCTTGAGGGGTTAGTGTGTAAGTAGCAATTACAAACTGATTTTTAATTGTTTATGCTTGCATAATTTGTGAAGATTAATTACCTGAGATTAATAAGTCTCCTGTAAGGTGATGTAATGCCCATAGGTAAAGCAATGGCACTTTTGGTGGCTTCTACCGTGAGCTCTTGAATAGCACAGCGCTTGTCATGCTCAATGAAGGAATTGAGCGCTTTCCTGCCTAGTCGTGCTGATACAAAGAATGCATAGCCACCATGAGACGCTTTCAGTAATCCAAAAGAGGCTTCATCTACTCCATGGTTCCGGACCAAACCTCTAAAATACAGTCGACGTAATGTAGTGTCATTCACCAGCTGCTAGAAAACAGTTTTCATATTTGTTAGTATGTACAGACCAAAATAAATTTTCTGAATGTGGCAGTTGTTTTGGTTAGGTTTGAAATTCTGCTACCTTTGCCTCACTTCAATTTGTCCATTATTTTAGTTAGAACTCTTCTACCTTGCTTTCTTTTCAGTAAGATCAGCAGTTACCATACAAAAATTTGTCCAATTGCAATGGAATATGTAACCAAATTATACAATGTTTGAGGTCCCAATTCTTCTGAAATATGGTGCTACATCATCGAGTGATTAATACCAGAGGTTTTGGGACAGTGTGATGTTGTCACCTTTAGTGGTTGAAATCAGTGGACATTTCCACCCTTGAATATAAGACCATCCTGCTGTCTTGGAACATCAAGTGTGTCACCCAGTGACAAAGCACTATATCTCAGAAGAACAGATCCCTCAAATGCACCACTGAATGCATCCTGAAGCCCACACAGTTTCATCACATAATTTCCCCATCTTGTTCATGATTTTATTAATTATAAATTTTCACAGAAGCTTTAAGATGTTCTGCTGATTTCAGTACAGATTCTTACCACTGAGAAAACTATGAAACACTTGAAGGATTCCCTTGAAAACTCCATGTTGCCTACACCCTTGATGAGACACACTGATGCAGAGTCTCAAGACAGTAAAATTTTCTTGAGTGTCTAAGATATCAGAAAGTTATTCTTAAACACGTGACAATATTGTAACAACTGATAAATGTAGCTTCTGTATGTATTATCTATTCCACAAAGTAATAAAAAGTAAAGGTATCTCCTTTCATGCCTTGAAGGTATAAGGAGCATTCTTAGCCTTAGCATTTGGTGGAGGTTAATGGTAAGCTTCACAACCCAGCCACTTAACCAGCAGGGGAATAGCCCTCTGTGCCTAATGAATAGGAGGTTTTCTTGACCCCAGAGGATGCTTTGGAGAGGGGGGTTTGGGGGCAAAGAAAAATATTTCTATTCCATGCTGGAAATTAAACCATGATTCCACAGTTGTCCAGCACGTAGCATAGTCACTATAATGATTATATTATTGCATCTCCACTGTCTGTTTTGTATATTTATATTTACTTACTTACTCCATGGAGCAGATTCCTTCTTGAGAAGCTATCTGTTTCTCAGACAGTCAAGGAATTCCCCACCTTGTATGGAACTCGAAGGTTCATATGTATAATGTTACAAAAGCAAACTGATAAAATCTCTCTCTCCTCCATTATTGTCTAAGCAGCATGTGTTCTGCATTACTTACACTGACAGATTTAAGGTATGATAGCAAGTGTGGAAAGGATGATATGTTCCCTTCCACAGAGTCAGGTTCATAGGTGGGTTAATGCCATATGGTCTTCCTGGTGGACTCCAACAATCCTGCTTCCGTCTTCAATGTTCCTACAGAATGTTGGTATCATCCAGTATACTACATGGCATAACAACCAAGAAGACCCTAACTTGAATACAGACTGCCATGAAAGCCTCATTTCTGACATAGGTCTCTATTGCTGTTGACACTAGTGCCTTTGTGCCATGACTAACTGATGTAAGTCATGATACCTTTTTCATGTGTTTGCGATGACACATCATTATCCTTTGTCACAAAATTTGTTTTATATTTTCATGTTATTCGAATTTAACGTGTCAAAATAAGGTGGAATTATTAGGTGTTACAGCCACTAAGATACAATAAATAAGTTACAATTTTGGTACATGAATGATGCCAGGTGTATATCAACAATACCACTGTAGAGTTGGTTAATTTCTAGTTGATGCATTCCATGGTGCATTCTTCTGTTTATTTTATGTATAGGCCTAGTTTCTGTGTGATGCTGTCAGTAACCCAGACTGTATGTGTATAACTCAGAATTGTAAGATGACTGGTGAGCAATGAATTTGAAAGGATTTGGAAAGAAGTGGTCATGGCACCATTTAGGTACTATTATGCTCTTTGCCTATATGGACTGCAGAAAGTCACAGAAAACACCACTCAGGACAGCCAAGATTTGCAACAGGCATCTCCTGAATACAAGTATGAAGCTTTATCTTGTCAATATCCATGCACTGATGACAAGTTTGTTATATAAAAATCTGTAATGCATGTATGTTAACACCACTTTATTCACACTGTTACACTCCTTCATGTTTTAGCCCTCAATGGGCTACCTTCGTGGAGTACTGATACACCATATGAATAAAGTGCTGTTAGCATATTTATGTGCGTTAGTCAGATTGTTATGTAAAAAAAAGTCTGAAGCATTACAATTCAGCCAGTTTGCTTGTTGAATGTTGCACCAGTACTTAATTAATTAGAAGAGAATAATTAAATTAATCATTTGAATGCTGACCTAATGCACCTACAGCTTGTGGGTGTAGGAGAATGTGCATCGGTAAGTTTTGGTCATTTATTATCTGTGTGAACATTCTTCAAGTGTAATCCTGTATTTTGAAAACCAGGTAACAAATGGTGGATAATGTGTACCTATACAAGAAATCATATGTAAGTTACCTACCCGAAGAAATGCCTCGTCCTGACCTCGCAGAGTATAGCCAAAGTGGAGGTCACTTTGCAAGAGGTCTCCCAGACCTCTAATAGAAGCAACATGAACTGACAAAACAGATGTGATGAATGCAGCATAAGCATTATAAATCACCAGAGCAAAGCATAAGCTGAAGATGAGTACAAGACAGCCTGAAGGAGACTGTGGACTCCATGAACTACCTGCAACAGAACATTTCACATTTTTAATTAACATTTGAGTCATAATTACTCAATTCTTTAATGTGCCATAACCAAATAATTATAACTACCTTGCATACACAGGACGCTAACACTCCACACTATTGCTTCGCCAAGACTCCATTTTGTTTTGGAAGTTTTTCTGTTTGTACTAGATTCCTCTCTTCCATTCTTTTTGGCTGTGGAAGCACTAACCAAAACCATAGCTATAGCAATCACCACTCCAGTAGCAACCACACTAGCTAGCAAACGAGGGCTGAAGGGGGCCAAAAATATGTCGCGCATGGCACCAGTCTCTGGTCGACGAAAGTAGATGTTTCTCCTTAAACCAGAAAGACAGAAAATCTGTTCATTGTTGGAAATGTTTATTGTAATTCATAGATACTACACCTCACAATCCTAGTCTATTGGTATGGATTTATCTACATACTGAATTCCAGTTGGACAACCAAGGAATTGTGATTAATTACTAGCCTGTCACCATAGAGGCCTGTGTTTGATCCCAGGCCAGTCCATGTGGAATTTGTTGTAGACAAAATGACAAATTACTCAAATCAATATAATTCCACCAATGCTCCATATTCGTATTTCATTTGTCTACCACCAACACAATATGAGTTTCAAAACTGACAGTTTGGTAAATAAGACATTTCTCTCAGTCTCCTTCTAGAGGAGGTTAATAATGGATAGAGTTACATTTCCATTTCCCCATATGACTGTATGGCATGCACAAGGACAACTCTTACCTTTACTGTACCTAATTTTATTATCAGATAAATGGAGCATGGTAAATATATTAGTCCTTTGCAGCATCTTTTAAATGTATTATACTGTGAAGCTATCAGGCTAATTTATTTAAATGTAGCATGTATACATTGTATTTTATGGTGCTAAGCATGGCAAGAGACAATTTATTTTGCTGCATTGTTTACCTTGAAAGAAAAAAGTTGAAATCTTCCAAATGGCATTCCTGCAACAACCTGAGAAAACTTAACTGATTTTGCAGCTTTTGAGAGCACAGATAAACAATTATTTCAGCTTAAATATGTAGAACTTGTTCTAAAACTAAGTAAGTCATTGAAAATTATGCTGGAATAAAAAAATAACTAAATAAGAAAAACAGTGGAATAAAATGGAATTTACAGACTAAACTATAAATAGTGTAGGGTAGTCTGTGTATGTTGAAGAAGTAGAATATTCATCACCGTATATGAAGAAAACGCAGGCTACACAACGTTGCAACAGTAGTGTAAATTCACACATATGTATTACCCACTGTACAGTGAAAATACCATGGTAATTTTGAAATTACATCCCATAGGAAAGGAACTGTGTGTGTATGTGTACCAACATAAAACATTTCAGTCAACAAGTCACTGATAATGAAAACAATTTTCAGTTTAACTGCAGGAGACCAATAATCATGATCAATTCTGTATTTATTTTAGTACACTGCAAGTAACTTCTCAAGCCAAATTTGAGAGTTTGAAATGTTGGTACTACAATGTTGTCAGCTTAAAATAATCAGTTTCAATCAGAACTCAGAGTATACTTCTCTACTGCACATATTTCTATTTCTATGTGTATATATATATATATATATTAGTATTATTATTGATTTTAATTCAAGGATACATTATTCATACTTTAGTAGCTGAGATAGCCTAGTCAGTGTTGTGATTAGGATATGGATGGCCAAAGCAATTTCTCAGTTGTCCGGATTTGATTTCCAGCTGAAGCATAACACTTTGCTTTTCTTCAAATCATCCTGATGTCTCTGGGACCTACCTAGCTTCTTATTCTCTGGGTACCAATGGGTTATTTCCCTGGTGTGAATTGATGGTGGCATAAAGCTGTCCACTCGTTTCTATCTAGTGCTGAAGTTAAGAAAGTGTGCAAGTCTGTGTTCACTACCCTACATCCCTTCATGATGCGGACCTTAATTAGGCACAGGGGCAATGTACTCTTCGTTTATTTTCTGTGTAAATTAAACTGTCAGATGTAATCTCAAGGTTCATATTGCCCCTGTGTTGTACTGACTTGACTTACAAACATTCCTTCATATGGAGTGCATACATCTACATAAATATGCGTGCGCGCGCACACACACACACACACACATATACATAAATACATACATATATTCATACATACATGCATACATATATACATACGTACATACATACACACATTCATACATTCATGCATACATACACACAAACATTCATACATTCATGCATACATACATACATACATTTATACATACATATATACATTCCATGGACCCATAAGTGTGTCACCTAGAAAGCAAGATGTGGAAAAAGTCATAAATACATAAATATACACAATTTTTACAATGTAAAATGTCATAAACATTTTACAAAACAGTATTGTAGATCTTCATTACACATGAAAAATTAATCTACAGAGTAAAAGAAGTGTGTACATATTTAAGTATTTTCTTAAGGCTACTTTAAATGTTGCCCTTTCATCCTTACGGACTGTCACGTTTTGTGGTAAACCTTTGAATCTATCTCCATACCCCTTTTCAAGCATGTACCTTCACTGACTTATTGGTTAGTGCTATCACACTGGAAGCTAAATATTTGTTGTTTTACACATTTTTTTATATTGTAGAAAAACATTAATCCAAGAAAATTTGCAGTTTCCTCTAGATAGGCTTACCCATACACTGTTTCATGACCTAACAGTGGTGCTGGTGTCACCTACTTCACAAATTTGTGGGTCTGCTGTAGGCATTACTGACCACATTAAAGCATCCTCCAGTAGCTTCGTATTTGTACCAGGTATCATGAAAGTGGTGAAGTGTTTGGGAAGTTTAAATAAACACACAAACAGACACACGCACACAAAACATATGGCATGGTGGTCTCAGTGGCCTGCTCTTTCTGTTTTGGGAAGGAAATGGGGGCTAAAAGTGCTTGTCTATTTTTTTTAAGATGTGATATTTTGGAACTACATGAAAATTTGTTATCATTTATTTAACTGTTCATTACTATATTGATCATGCACACATTGACATGTTTCAGCTAAAAATTAGTCAAACATTCATATAAACCTACAAGTATTTGGAGGATTTCGTAGGTACCTGACAATATTTACAAGAAATGAGATATCATTTCTTGTACATTCCCAATTTGAATGAAACATTTTCTTTTGAAAAATTATTTCTCTGTATTGTGTGCTTACCTAAATTCCTGTATACAGGGTTATTTAAAATCTGTGTGATTGTATATGCAGAGTACAAAATGCCTGTCATGTCAATGTAAATTAAATTGAAATAAACATAGATAATAAACAGTTATGTAAATGATAATGATTTCTATCTGTGCATTTCACACAACTGGATGACGTTCGCAAAAAAGAAGAAAAAAGTTGGTGTTAGGAATGTGTTCACATACATTGATTGAACGATGGGAAGAGTGAAGAACATGTCTGTGTAACGCTCTGGTGTAATAACAACATTATCCAGACCAAGATCTACCGTTCCCCCAGTTACTGCACCCAACATGAACAGCCAAGCTCTTTCTTCATTTTTCCATCCTAGCTTTGTGAAAGGTACCAATTCATAGCTGCAACAGAAAACAAGTTTATCTTTTATTTTGCACTCAAGGTTTTGACCTGTTTTTGGTAGTTTGTACACAGAGGACATACTTTTCGTGTAGTAGGGCACATACCACATTGAAAAAACCAGTATAAAATAAAATTCTTTTAAGTTAAAGAGGGAATGAAGTTTAATTAAGGGTTCACATTTTAGACACGTTTGCAAAATTGTGAAAAGTGAATATTAGCTTCATCTTGTCTGTCTGTCCTTCCGTCCATCCACATGGAACAACTTGGCTCCCTCTGGATGGAGCTTTATGAAATTTGATATTTAAGTATTATTTGAAAATCTGTTGAGAAAATTCAAGTCTCATTCAGATCTGACAAGACTGACTTGTACTTTACACGAAGATCAATGCACATTTTTGATCATATCTCGCTCACTTTGTAAAATGAGAAATGTTTCATACAACAGTTGCAGAGAAAATAAATAAAAAAAAACACATTTTGCGATCATTAACCTTTTTTTTTTTTTTTTTTTTAAATTTGTGCTCTTTATGAGATAATGTGGAAAAATATTGTAGAGCCAGACAGGCCACAGATGACAATATAATATGGTGCATGCGTATTGCATGCTGTTTATCTACGGCTGCAGACACACACTCAGAATATGTAATACTTATTCCTTTTCCTCTGCAACAATGGCTACATGAATGTGCTTTAATGTTATGTTATGTGTATGTTGCCTGTCGTGTGTAATGTATGTTTATTAGTTTAATTTACATCAAAAATGACGCGTGATCCTGCCTCCTCTTTGTCACATTGCAGTATTGAGAGCTTTTTATTTTCGGAGAAAAACAGGGTATGTGTGTGTGTGTGTGTATGTTCAAATGCTGCTCTCCTAATCATGCATGTGTTTTGTCTTGAAGCCCATTGTTAATTTCCAGCCATTTTGCTTTCATATCTTCAGCTGTGTGACTTTC
>Ga0209628_10003287_pt1 | contig 11277 bp, 9 predicted proteins | sample TergutCu122P4_FD_187285 | JGI IMG/M metagenome (GOLD analysis project Ga0209628, IMG submission 187285) | Cubitermes ugandensis P4 segment gut microbial communities from Kakamega Forest, Kenya - Cu122 P4 (SPAdes) (version 2) | ecosystem: Host-associated > Arthropoda: Insects > Digestive system >...
CGGCATGGTCACCATCTCGTCGGTCAACGCCGAAGCCTGTAATGTCGCGCGTAAACGAATCGAAGAAATCACCGCCGAAGTCGAAATCGGCAAAGTTTACGAAGGCACCGTTTTGCGCCTGCTCGATTTCGGCGCGATCGTTCAAGTGCTGCCGGGACGCGATGGCCTGCTGCACATTTCGCAGATCGCCAGAGAGCGCGTCAACCAGGTTTCCGATTACCTGAAAGAAGGTCAGGCCGTCCGCGTCAAAGTGCTTGAAGCCGACGAAAAAGGCAAAATCCGCCTGTCGATGAAAGCCGCCGCCGACGAAGAAGGTGCACCGGAATCTGAAGAAAATTGATGCTCTCTGCCCCCTTCCCCCGAAGTGGTTTTGATCGGGGGGAAGGTTGGGATGGGGATGGGTTCAGACAAAAAGGGGCTTCGGTGTTATGCTGAAGCCTCTTTTCTATTTATTTCCTTATTCGCTCGCATGATGATTTCTCATAATACGACGACCCTCTCCCCCACCCCTCTCCCGCTTGCGGGAGAGGGAAGCATCACCGAGCCGCCGATCTCGCCACAAGCCAAGAAGCTCTCCCGCGATGGCGGAAAAGAAAACGCAACGCGCAAAGCGCCTGAACAATTCCCCTCTCCCGCAAGCGGGAGAGGGGTGGGGGAGAGGGTGTTTGTGAACAAGACGAAACGAGCGGATATACTTTGTTTGTCGTGAAATAACCTGTCAGGAAACACCACTTTGGAAATCGGACTTAACGCGGTCTTCATCACCGCCGTTCTGCAAATCATCGCCATCGACATCCTGCTCGGCGGCGACAACGCCATCGTGATCGCGCTGGCCTGCCGTCGTCTGCCGCCCCAACAACGCCGCCTCGGCATTTTCTGGGGCGTTTTCGGCGCCGTGGCGTTGCGCCTCATCCTGATTTTCTTTGCGCTGCAATTACTGAATATCCCTTTCCTGAAAATCGTGGGCGCCTTATTACTCTTCTGGATCGGCATCAAATTGATCCAGCCTGACAACGACCACCATAACGAAGCCACCGTCACCGGCAGTACGCATCTGATCGGCGCGATCAAAACCATTGTGATCGCCGACGCCGTGATGAGCCTCGACAACGTGATCGCCGTCTCCGCCGCTGCGCAAGGCCACTTCGGGCTGGCGGTTTTCGGCATTCTGATCAGTGTGCCCATCGTCGTCTGGGGCAGCCGCTTTGTGTTGTGGCTGCTCGACCGCTTTCCGGTCGTCATCCTGCTGGGCGGCGCACTGCTCGGCTGGGTCGGCGGCGGCATGCTGATCGGCGATGTGGCGCTGCAACCCTTCACCACCGACTGGCCGACCGAATTACAAAAATACAGCAAATATTTTGCCGCCATCGTCGGCGTGCTCCTGGTGCTGGGCATCGGCAAGTGGATCGCGCGACGGAAACAGGGATCAGAGGTCAGGGATTAGGGATCAGAAAAGAGTTCAACCGCAAAGAACGCAAAGGGCGCAAAGAATGATTCTCACGCGGAGACGCGGAGAAAAAACGTCTCTCTCCCGCTTGCGGATCACCTTCCCCCGCAAGCGGGGGAAGGGGCAAACCCCCGTCGGCTTCGCCGACACCCCCTTTGGAAAGGGGGCTTTTTTCTCCGCGCCTTCGCGTGAGGCGGCTTTTTTTTATGGATTCTGCGACTACGCTTCGCGCCGCGCAGAATGACGATTATTTTTCTCCGCGTGAAAATTATTCTCTGCGCTCTTTGCGGTTAAATTTTTTCTGATCCCTAATCCCTGACCTCTGATTCCTGATCCCCCCAGCGCGGTCGTCCGGCCAGGAAGAACAGCCAGATTCCGGCGGCCAGCGGCCACATCAGAAGGATGGTGCGGGTCAGGCCGTCGAAGTGCAGCAGGTGCGTGTAGCGGTCGTTGAACAGGGAGGAAGGCATGCGCGCGCTCAGAAGGTCGGGCAGCAGCAGCGGCGCGAGCAACGAGGACAGCAGGATGACGGCGCAGACGGTGACGGCTTTCGGGCGCGACAAGGTGAAAAAAGCGTAAAGCAGCAAAAACCCCAGCAGCAGCGCCACCCATGTCGCGGTGCGGCCAAGATAATGGGCGCGCGCGGTCTCGCTGAGGGTGAGCCACACCGCGATGTTTTTCAGCAGGAACGCGGCCAGGATGATCAATACCGCCGTCAGTACGGCGTGGCGGCGGTCGCGCACCAGCAAGGCCGCGAACAGGCCGATGCCGGAAATCTGGAAAGCGCCGGTGACGATTTCCGCCAACATCGACCAGCGGGCATCGGCAAACGGGACGGTGTTGTCGGGCAGGACGGCGGCAAAAATCGTCGGATCGAGGACGATCGAGAACAGGGGAATGGCGGGATTGGTCTGTGCCGCCAGCCAGAAAACGAGCAGCGCCAGCCCGAAATCGCCCAGCCAGCCGGGGAGGAACAGCGCGCGCCAGCGGTAAAGCGCTTCGCGCAACGGTGACAACACCGCCAACCCCCAGGCGATGGCGCCGCCGGAGGCTGCGCCGGCGGTATTGGCGAGAAAATCGTAGAGATCGGCGCTGCGCGGCGGCATCAGCCATTGGCACGATTCCATCGCCAGCGACAGCAGCGCGCCGAAAATCGCCGCTCGCAACAGGCGGTATCGGTGGCCGGCAAGGCCGATGAAGAGGCCGAATGGCAGGTAGGCGAAAAAGTTGACGATGAAATCGGCGCGGTAAAAACGACCAGCCCCGAACAGCCAGTAAGGCGTTCCCGGCAGCGGGATTTCCCAGCGAATGAACGGGTAAAGGCTGGCATAGACGATGCACAGCGCGTAGAGCAGCGCCAGCGCCAGCGGAAAATGGTTGCGGTCAGCGCGCATCGCGGGAATGACGGGATTGAGAGGGCGGGGCGGTTCTCATGGTTCAGGATTATAGAGCGGGCTGAACGGAAAACATACCAGAGGAAAGTTGACGCAATTCGCAAGGCAACGGCTACAATATCCTTTTCCGACTCCTGAATTATGCTCATGGACTTTCGCTCTCACGCGATGAGAGGCGGCGAGTGGGTGTGAGCGTTACGAAAGTGAAGCGACATGTCTTTATCTTCTCCACAATCTTCTTTGTTGCCGCCTTCGACACCGGCTTTTCTGGCGCTGGCGGATGGCACTGTTTATGAAGGCGTCAGCGTCGGTGCTGACGGCGAGGCGGTCGGCGAGGTCGTGTTCAACACGGCAACGACCGGCTATCAGGAAATTCTGACCGATCCGAGTTATGCGCAGCAGCTTGTCACGCTGACGTATCCGCATATCGGGAACGTCGGCGTCAATCCCGAAGACGTTGAGGGCGATCGTCCTTACGCGGCGGGCTTGATCGTCAAGGACGTGCCGAACCGCGCGTCGAACCACCGGATGACGCAGACGCTGGTCGATTATTTGCGGGAACACGCGAAAGTCGCCATCGCCGGAATCGACACCCGCCACCTGACGCAGCATTTGCGCGAACATGGCGCGCAGCCGGGATGTGTGATGGCCGGCGCGCAGGCGACGCCGACGGCGGCGCTCGAAAAAGCGCGGACATTTCGCGGCTTGTCCGGCGTGGACTTGGCGCAAATCATTTCGACGAAGAAACCTTATACCTGGGACGAAACCGCCTGGGAGCCGGAGAAGGGCTACGGGCGGATGCTTTCGCCGCGTTTTCATGTGGTGGCGTACGATTTCGGCGTCAAGCGCAACATTCTGCGAATTCTGGCATCGCACGGTTGCAAACTGACCGTGGTGCCGGCGCAAACCAGCGCCGAAGACGTGCTGGCGATGCAGCCCGACGGTGTGTTTCTGTCGAACGGGCCGGGCGATCCGGCGCCGTGCGGCTACGCGATTGAAGCGGCGCGCACCTTGATCGCGCGCGGCAAACCGATGTTCGGCATTTGCCTCGGCCACCAAATCATGGCGCTGGCGGCGGGCGCATCGACGTACAAAATGAAATTCGGCCATCACGGCGGGAATCATCCGGTGCAGGAACTCGAAAGCAAACGGGTTTTCATCACGTCGCAAAACCACGGCTTTGCGGTGGATGCGAAAACCTTGCCGCCGAATGTGCAGGCGACGCATGTATCGCTGTTCGATGGTTCGCTGCAGGGATTGCGTTACACCGATCGACCGGCGTTCAGTTTTCAGGGACACCCCGAAGCATCGCCCGGGCCGCGCGACATTACGCCGCTCTTCGACCATTTCATTGACCATTTCATCGACCTGATGGCGCACGCCTGATCCGAGACTCTCATGCCCAAAAGAACCGACATTCACAGCATTCTCATCATCGGCGCCGGCCCGATCGTTATCGGCCAGGCGTGCGAATTCGATTACTCCGGCGTGCAAGCGTGCAAGGCGCTGCGCGAAGAAGGTTATCGCGTGATTCTGGTGAACAGCAATCCGGCGACGATCATGACCGATCCGGAAATGGCCGATGTGACCTACATCGAGCCGATCACCGTTGAAGTGCTCGAACGCATTCTTGCCGAACAAAAGCCCGACGCGATTCTGCCGACGATGGGTGGTCAGACCGCGTTGAATGCGGCGCTCGATCTGCACCGTCGCGGATTGCTCGAAAAATACGGTTGCGAATTGATCGGCGCGTCGCCCGATGCGATCGACAAGGCCGAAGACCGCCAACGTTTCAAGGAAGCGATGGAAAAGATCGGCCTGCAATCGGCGCGTTCCGGTATTGCCCATTCGCTGGAAGAAGCGCAGGCGGTACAACGCAACATTGCGCAGGTGACGAACGGCAGCGGCTATCCGGTGATCATCCGGCCATCGTTCACGCTCGGTGGCACAGGTGGCGGCGTGGCGTACAACCCGGAAGAATTTCAGGAAATCTGTCAGCGCGGATTGGATCTGTCGCCGACGCGCGAGTTGTTGATCGAAGAATCACTGCTCGGTTGGAAAGAGTTTGAGATGGAAGTCGTCCGCGACTGCGCCGACAACTGCATCATTGTGTGTTCGATTGAAAATCTCGATCCGATGGGAATTCACACCGGCGATTCGATCACGATCGCGCCGGCGCAGACGATGACCGACAAGGAATATCAGATCATGCGCAGCGCGTCGTTTGCGATCCTGCGCGAGATCGGTGTCAATACCGGCGGCTCCAACGTGCAGTTTGCGGTGAGTCCGAAAGACGGTCGGTTGATTGTGATTGAAATGAATCCGCGGGTGTCGCGTTCATCGGCGCTGGCATCGAAGGCGACGGGTTTTCCGATTGCCAGAATCGCCGCCAAGCTGGCGGTCGGCTATACGCTCGACGAACTGAAAAACGATATCACCGGCGGCGCCATTCCGGCATCGTTCGAGCCGACGATTGATTACGTGGTCACCAAGGTGCCGCGTTTCGCGTTTGAAAAATTCCGCGAAGCCGATCCGCGTTTGACCACGCAGATGAAGTCGGTCGGCGAAGTGATGGCGATGGGGCGGACGTTTCAGGAATCGTTGCAAAAAGCGTTGCGCGGGCTGGAGGTCGGTGTTGACGGTTTCGACGAACAGTCGAAAGACCGCGACGACATCATCAAGCAGATGAGCGAAGCGGGGCCGATGCGGTTGTGGTATGTGGCCGATGCGTTCCGTGTGGGAATACCGTTCGACGAAATTCATAGAGAAACAGCCATCGACCCCTGGTTCCTGTCGCAGATCGAAGAAATCATCACGATGGAGACGCGGCTGACGGCGCACACGCTCGACGCGTTGTCCGAAAAGGAAATGCGCGTGTTGAAAGGCATGGGTTTTTCCGACAGGCGGTTGGCGAAGTTGTTGAAAACCACACCGGCGGCGGTGCGCGAGAAACGTTTGTCGCTGGGTGTCAGACCGGTTTACAAGCGCGTCGATACCTGCGCGGCGGAGTTCGCCAGCAGCACGGCGTATCTGTATTCGACTTATGAAATTCCGTTGTACGGACAAACGCACGCCGCTTGTGAAGCGCAACCGAGTGGACGGCGCAAGATCATGGTGCTGGGCGGTGGGCCGAACCGGATCGGGCAAGGTATCGAGTTCGATTATTGCTGCGTTCATGCGGCGATGGCGTTGCGCGAGGACGGTTTTGAAACGATCATGATCAACTGCAATCCGGAAACCGTATCGACCGATTACGATACGTCCGACCGATTGTATTTTGAGCCGTTGACGCTTGAGGACTTGCTCGAAATCGTCGAGCTTGAAAAGCCGGAAGGCGTGATCGTGCAATTCGGTGGACAAACGCCGTTGAAACTGGCGCTGGCGCTTGAGGCGCATGGCGTGCCGGTGATCGGCACGTCGCCGCAAAGCATCGACGCCGCCGAAGACCGCGAACGTTTCCAGCAACTGTTGCACAAGCTCGGCTTGAAACAACCGCCGAACGCCACGGCGCGGACAGAAGCGGAAGCGCTGCGTTGCGCCGAATCCATCGGTTATCCGCTGGTGGTGCGTCCGTCGTATGTGTTGGGCGGTCGCGCGATGGAAATTGTGCATGAGGCGCGCGATCTCGAACGCTACATGCGCGAAGCGGTCACCGTGTCGCCCGATTCGCCGGTGCTTCTGGATCGTTTTCTCGACGACGCGATTGAGTGCGACGTTGACTGTATCGCTGATGGCGAGACCGTGTTCATCGGCGGTGTGATGGAACACATCGAACAGGCGGGCGTGCATTCCGGCGATTCGGCGTGCGCGTTGCCGCCGTATTCGCTGTCGGCGGCGACTGTGGAAGAAATGAAGGCGCAAACGCGAGCGATGGCGAAGGCGCTCAATGTGGTCGGTTTGATGAATGTGCAATTTGCGATTCAACAGACCGCGGACGGTGACGTGATTTACGTTCTCGAAGTCAATCCGCGCGCCTCGCGCACCGTGCCGTTCGTTTCCAAAGCGACAGGATTGCCGCTGGCGAAAATCGCGGCGCGTTGCATGTCCGGAAAAACATTGAAAGCGCAAGGCGTTCTCAAAGAAGTGATGCCGAAACGAATCAGCGTCAAGGAAGCCGTGTTCCCGTTTCGCAAATTCCTCGGCGTCGATCCGGTGCTGGGGCCGGAAATGCGCTCGACCGGCGAAGTGATGGGAATCGGCGAGACCTTCGGCGAAGCGTTGTTCAAGGCGCAGTTGGCGGCGGGCGTTCGCCTGCCCGACAGCGGCACCGTGTTGTTCACCGTCAAGGATGGCGACAAAACGCGCGCCGTGAAAATCGCACAAATGTTGACGGCGATGGGCAGTTATACGCTGGTGGCGACGCACGGCACCGCCGAAGCGATTCGCGCCGCCGGCATCGAAGTGGCCACTGTCAACAAACTCAAAGAGAGCCGTCCGCACATCGTCGATATGATAAAGAGCGGCGAGATTGCGATGGTGTTCACTACCGTCGAAGAAACGCGAACGGCGATTGCCAACTCGCGGTTGATCCGCATCACGGCGCTGGCCAACAACATTCCGTATTGCACCACCATCTCCGGTGCGATGGCGGCGGTGGAAGGATTGCGCTCGCTGAAAGGCGGAGACTGGAAACTGTATCCGTTGCAAGCGGGGTAAGTTTCAGGGATCAGAGGTCAGAGGTCAGGAATCAGTGCCGTAGGCTGGGATGGAACGAAGTGAAATCCCAGCTTCCGTCGAAAAGGCAAAACGCTGGGATTACGCTACGCTTCATCCCAGCCTACGGCGCTGGAAGATTCAGGTTGTTGATGCCAGGAAGGTTTTCCCACCAGCGTGAAACTGTTGTTGTTCCTGGAATCCATTTTTGTCCCATCCGTGGCGTGATCAGGTTGACGTTGCCGTCCTCGTCTGCCAGCGCAGCAACCATACGAATGGATTCGTCCCAGGGGTGCAGGGCGAGATCAAAAACGCCCCAGTGAACGGGCATCAGCGATGCAGCTCGAACGTCGTGGTAAGCGCGAATGACTTCCGCCGGAAAGAGGTGCGACTTGGGCCAGCCGGGATTCCAGGCGTCGATTTCAAAAAAAGCGATGTCAAAGGGGCCGTGTTTTGCGCCGATGTCGCGGAAGTGTTCGCTGTATCCGGTGTCGCCGCTGATGAAAACCTGTCGCTGATTTCCCTTCAAAACATAGCTGGCCCACAACGTATCGTTGCGTGAGGACCAGGTGCGGGCGGAGAAATGAACGGCAGGTTCCGCAACGATGCGGATACCGTTTTCACTGAATTCATCGCTCCAGCCGAGTTCGCGGATTTTTTCCGGAGGAACGCCCCATTTGAGAAGATGCGAACCCACGCCAAGCGGCACGATGAAAAGCGTTTCCTTATCTTTGAAATGGCGGATGGTGGCGTATTCCAGGTGGTCGTAATGATCGTGCGTGATCAACACAACATCAGGCAACGGCAATTCCTTGCGCTTGAGCGGGGGAGGGACGTAGCGCGGCACCGCAAAAGGGATCGGTGCGGCGTTGTCAAAAATCGGATCAACCAAGAAACGCTTTCCTTCCAGTTCAATGATGAGGGAAGCGTGTCCCAGCCAGGTCACTGCCAATTCTTCAGGCGTTTCCGCAAAAGCGTTTTTGTCGAGCTTGACGATGGGCAACGGAACTTCCGGAGCGTTGGGGCTTGGGAAGAGGTGGCGATACCTGCTGGGCTTTCCGCCGCGCACACGATCCGGGTAAAACGGTGTGTCTCCTTCCAGGTTGCGAAACTTTCCGTCCGCGAAATAGGGCAGGTTTTCATAGGAGGAAACATCTTTCGGCGCTTGCCCGAATTCGCGCAGCGCACATCCTGTCAACGAAGCCAAGACAGCCAGCGGAACAGCGGCAGCAGCGATGAGAAACGTTGAGAATTTTTTCATGGGTTTTCCGAAGGTTTTTTACCGCAAAGAACACAAAGGATTTTTTGTGATCTTCGTGTTTTTCGTGGTTCATTTCTTTTTCAACGCCGTAAATTCTTGCGGTTCCCATTCGCGCAAAGCGAAAAAGAAGCCGACGCCGTGCCGTTCGTTGAGTGGCGCGGCAAGGCTTTCTTCGTGCAGATCGGCAAAACTTTTCCGCAACCGTTTCAACTGGGACTGAAACTGCGTATTAGCGGCCGGAGTAAGCATCGCGTGGGTGAACGCGGATGTTTCATAAGGCGCTTTGAAGGAGCTTTCCAGAAAATCACGCAAACCCTGTTGCTGAAAGAAGCGGCTGATCGGGCCGTTTTCCTGCCAGGCAAAATCACGCGCGATACGCAGGCGCACACGGTTTTGCGGCAGAAAATCAATCACTCGCAAGCGGTCAAGCATGAGCAGGTGTTTGATACATTGCGTCTCACTGATGTCGTATTTGGCGACGATATCGGTCAGCGTCCAATGGTTCATCACGCATGCGGCCACCAGAAAGAGCCGGGTGTCGGCCATCAACGCTTTTTCCTGTTCGAGCGTCAACGAACGCAAAGGCGGTTCATACGTCGCGGCCTCCTGCATCAGTTCGGCGAGCGTGAGACCGAGCAAGTCCGCGATGGCGACAAGCTGCTCCAGCGAAATGCGGCGCAGGGAGAACCAGCGTTTGACGCTGGCCTCGGACGTTTCCAGCAGACGGGCAATATCGCGGTACGTCAGATTGCGCGCTTTTAACTCGCGCTTGATCGTCAGGAAAAGGTGAGCGATTTGGGTGGTTCCGCCTTCCATAAAAAAACCTTCCGAAAAAGTATCAATAAATAATGCTTTGGAAGCATTGTAATGCACTTTTTTCTTTTTTGGTTTCAAAAATAGCGCCGTTGCGTCATCCTTCCTGCGTTACTTTGTGATGGAGGTGTTATGTCTCATGTTATTTCTTTTTCTGATCGCAAGCGTCGAGTGATCTCTTCGGAATGGCTTTTGTGGGCGCCGCCGCTGCTGGTGGCGACGATGATCGCCGTGCTTTACGTCTATGGACCGATCAGCCAGCCGCCGGGTTACCATGATTTTGCCGATCAGCGCGTGATAGGGGGCGTGCTGCGCGGCGCGGACGTGTGGTCGAATCTCGGCCTGGCGCTCGTAGGCTTGTGGGGGCTTATCCGGCTGATTCCGCAGCGTCATCATCCGCAACTCAGCCGAGGCTGGCCGGGATACCTGCTTTTCCTGCTGGCCTTGATCGGAACCGCCGCCGGTTCGGCGTTTTACCATTGGGAGCCGGACAACTTCCGATTGATCTGGGATCGTTTGCCGATTGCGCTGATGTGCGCCGGTTTGTTGGCAGCGGTGCGCTGCGAAACGCATCGTTCGGATGAGGGATGGGCAGCGATGGCGGCGCTGGGCATCATCGCAACCGTCAGCGTTGCCTGGTGGGTCGTGACCGGCGAATACGGACAGGACGATTTGCGGCCTTACCTTCTTTTGCAATGCCTGCCGCTGGTGCTGATTCCGCTGTGGCAGAGAGCGCATCGCGTACCCGTCGCCGATCAGAAAGCGTTTCTATGGGCGATTGGTTTTTATGTGCTGGCGAAAGTGGCTGAACTTGGCGACAGCGTGTTGTTCGACAACCTGCATGTGGTCAGCGGACACACATTGAAACACCTGCTTGCAACGCTGGCGGCGGCCGTGATTGTTTGGAGGTTGGGGTTCAGAGGTCAGAGAACAGATGTCAGAAATCAGAAATGCGTCATTGCGAGCGAAGCGAAGCAATCCAGAAAAAATTAACCGCAAAGACTGCATAGAACGCAAAGAAAAAATCGTCATTCTGCGCGAAGCGAAGTGAACCGCGACGGGTCGGTCTCACGCGAGGGCGCGAAGCCGCGAAGCCGCGAAGAAAAATGTTCCCCTCTTCCGCATGCGGGAGAGGGGAGAATACGGTGCCGGGATTACGCTACTACTTTATTCCTCTGCCAACTTGTTGAGTTACCGAGAAATCCTCGGTAGTTGAATTTACTCCCACTCAATCGTCGCCGGCGGTTTTCCTGAAATATCGTAAACGACGCGGTTGATGCCGCGCACTTCGTTGATGATGCGGGTGCTGGTGCGCGCCAGCAGATCATGCGGCAGCGGCGCCCAGTGGGCGGTCATGAAGTCGGTGGTTTGGACGGCGCGCAGCGCGACGACGTGTTCGTAGGTGCGACCATCGCCCATCACGCCGACGGAGCGCACCGGCAGGAAAACAACGAACGCCTGGGCAACGTTGTCGTACCAATTGCGGCCATCGTCGGCGAGGGTGTTGCGAAGTTCTTCGATGAAAATCGCGTCGGCGCGTTGCAGCAGTTCGATGTGTTTGCGGTCGTTGATCGCGCCGAGGATGCGGACGCCGAGGCCGGGGCCGGGGAACGGGTGGCGGTAAACCATTTCGTGCGGAAGGCCGAGGGTGACGCCCAGTTCGCGCACTTCGTCTTTGAAGAGGTCGCGCAGCGGTTCGAGCAATTTCA
>Ga0209628_10003289_pt1 | contig 11275 bp, 12 predicted proteins | sample TergutCu122P4_FD_187285 | JGI IMG/M metagenome (GOLD analysis project Ga0209628, IMG submission 187285) | Cubitermes ugandensis P4 segment gut microbial communities from Kakamega Forest, Kenya - Cu122 P4 (SPAdes) (version 2) | ecosystem: Host-associated > Arthropoda: Insects > Digestive system...
TAAATTATGTAAGTAAATCTCAACCAACCCTTTATCCTGCGCCCGTTTCAGAATAGAACAATTGATTGTCCCTTCAATCATTTCAGGCAATATAGTCAATATATCAATTCGCATACGCAAAGGTAATGCTTTTTTATGGAAACTGATATTATTGATTGAAATTTTAGAGATGTTGTGCTGCGATTTGGCATATTACCTTAAGAGCTTTGTGCCGTTTTTGGTGATTTTCCTTAGCACAATGCGTTTGTTTGTTGCTCCAATTTATCGTTCGTTTCCATACCCGCCTTTGTTGCAGAATTAAATGCAAGCGTGTTTTTTGAGTGCATTCGTTTAGCGACAATTAAGAAGAACAAAACACGAATTCTGTTTGAAGAAGGTTTTTATTATGACTGCCCTGCAATAGAACAAGCAATAGAATTACATGCAAAAAAATTATTTTAATATATTGAGGAAAAAAAGGAAAACATTTGCATCCAAAGATTATTTGTTTAAATTTGCAGCATGGTAAACGGATTTTTGGCCAAAAAGGAGGTAGCATATTCGCTTTTTTTAAACCTGTGCTTCGATCTGGCGTAAGTGCACTTTATCTTTGCAGCAAAATGGAGAAGCCGAAAACCAAATAGAGTAGGCAGCGTTTAAAAATTTTACATTATGTCGAAAGTATTTAAAGTAACACCCAAACGGGTAAAAAGAACAAACGGAACAGTATTGACCACTGCTATGTCAATAACAGTTACCACATTGCAACACACGAGCGACCCTTTTTATAATGGCGCAAAAGAAATCAAAGAAGCCTATCTTCGATTGTATCGCTTTGATTACCAGAAAGCATGTTGCAATAAGAATGATTTTGAATTTTTTAAACTGGATTAATAACTTAAAAAACAAACGAATATGGAATACATTAAAAATTTTTGGACAGTTTTAAACAATCGTCTTTGGATTGGGATAATTTTGATTTTAGGTATAATTGCTTTTGTGTTGTTATATATTTCAGAGGAACAAATTCCTAATTTGCCTTTAAGCAGTGGTATTGTTGCTTTTATAAGTGCAGTTATAGGAGTTTTACTGACTGCTTTTGCAATATCTGTTCAACTCAGTCAACAATCTGAGGTAGAAGCTCAGAAAGACAAAGATATAAAAATATTTGAACAAAAAATCCGTGTTTATGCCGAATTTACTGAAAAAATGTGGGAAATGTTTGATGGCAACGAAATAACAGATGATGATCTAAAAGAGTTACGGAAAATATGTTTCCGAAAATTGGTTTTTTATCTTAACAGCCAACAAATAAGACAAATTACTGAACAAATTAACAGTATTCGAGATAAATCAAAGGGGGCAGCAGGTACAATTACGAATATTTTGCAGAATAGTCTCAAACCCGACCAAAAAGAAAAGTCCGACCAAAAAGTAAAGTCAGGCGATTTGACAAAATTATTTGACTCTTTCGATAAAAAGGAAAAATCCGAACAAGTTGTATCTGTTATTCAAGCTCAAAATGACAACCAAAAACAGCAACAAGTCACAAGTGAAGTGCAATTTTGGCAATTTAATATTTTAAATGAAGAGAAACAAATTAAAGCATTTAAAGATGGAAATTGGGTGTTGGCGCTCATTGAATATGGAGAAGATTGGAGAACAAATTTAATTAGACAAGTTATGCCCAATGATGTTATTTTTCTTTTCAAGAGAGGAGGTGCAGGTTATATCGGTGCTTTTAAAGCATTAGATCCAGCATCAAAAAATCTTGAAAGCACTAATTACAATAAAGACGATGTAAAATTATTTGATATTTACGGGGGTTTAGATGATGGTGCAGATTGGGCTTCAAATATTCGTGTACAGCCAATCGCATACAACTTTAAGGGCGTTGGATATCAAACAGTGCCGCTAAAAACTATTTCACGAATGAACAACCCTGATAGAGTAAAATTCTTGCTAAATAGGTTTAATGGGGAAGATATGGAATGGGATAAAAATCGAAAAGATGGCAAAGGGAAATTAGACGATACTACAAAAGTAGATCTTGACGAAAGTACTTTTTCGGAAATTATCAAAAGTTTCAATCTCTAATGAATTTATTTTCAGAGCATACTACTAATTAAGGTAGTGCAGGAATGCCGCCGCTGCACAAAGTCGCCATCCCGTTAGGGGCAATAGCGGGAAGTGCTTCAGAAAGAGCAAGAAAGACAAAGGAGAATGCTGAAAATCCAACAAAGAGTAAGCGTTATTTGAAAGAAAATTTATGAACAACATAGAAAAAGTAAGACAAGCATATTCCGATTTTGCAAAGTACAAAGAAGATGTACAAAACTCGGCAGTTTTAATTGACAACGGCATTATTCCAGTTTGTCTACTTTTAGCACAACCCATTGTGAAAGCATTAACAGCGTTTAGAGAAAGTCATAAGAATACCTTTCCTTCAGATTTAGGGTCAGGAGGATTTATAAATGAAGAAAAATGGGATGAAGCAATAGACGAAATGATTTTTGCCTTCGAGTATATCAGCAATTTGTCGCCAAAACAATTATTACATAGTCGTCTTTTTATCACGCCTGTTAGAGACAATGAAATCAAGCGAGTACAAAATGGTTGCGAACTTTTTGGTAGATATTTCTATTATTTGCAGCATATGTGGGAACCGTGGATGTATAAGGTGGTAGAAGAGGTAGAGGCAAATACTACTGTCGTGTCAACAGGCAGACGATGGTATTGCGTCATTGCGGGTTTGACCCGCAATATCCTGAAAATAAGGAGATCCTGTCTTGAATCAAGTTCAGGATGACGGTTCAGGATGACGTTGTGGTAACATTTGACAGTGGACACGACACTACCTTAAATTACGACAACCTTAAATGAGTATGAGAAAATTATTGCAATTTGAGTTGAAAGAGTAAAAAAAGGGAACAGTAAAAATATACGGTTGAAAAGAAAAAAAGAAGTGTGTGGGATGCTACTGCCCCTAACGAGCATTCTGGTAAGACCGGAGTGTAACCACTTGGAAACAGTTGTAGATAATAATAAGATATTTATCTTTGCGGCATGAGTTTCTACCCCCGCCCTCGTAAAACTGCCTCAACGTAAACTCTTCTGAGGATATAGAATTAAATGATGAATGTTTCAAAAAATGTTTTTTGAATCTGTGCTGCAATATGGCATATCACGCCCATACCTTTGCGGAAAATTTTTAATTAGATATGACACTTAAAGAATTATTCGACCGATGTGACTTTACGGATATAGCCACGAATTTAAAGCGGTTCTATCCTGAGCAGGCAGTGGCAATGACACGTTTTAAGGAAGCGTTTGATACGCTGCGAAATTTAGAGCCGAACCTCAACATGGAATACTCATGTTATCAAGCGATTGAACTCAGTAAATCCTATTACGATGAATATGAAAAGGAGGAAGGAGGCAGTGATTATTATATTAGTGTATCATGTGATTAATTGTTCGAAAATGAAACCCAAAAAAAAATTCATCCCCTCAGGTTATACCGAACTCGACCGCATAACAGGCGGATGGCAATCGGGCGACCTTGTTGTCATTGCAGCGCCCCCCGGTATGGGCAAAACGGCCTTCATGCTTTCCATAGCGCAAAACATAACGAAAGACTACGGATACAGCGTTGCATTGTTTTCGCTCGAAATGTCGAAACGGCAGTTGTGGAAACGTATGATTTTATCTGAACATGATATGCCCAAATTCATTATCGATACTCCGGCAATCTCGGTATGGGAAGTTTGGGCATATTGCAGGAACTTAGCAAAGGGACAGAAAACCAATATCGCTTTTATCGACTATTTGCAGTTGATGACTGATGCAAATCAGGAACAGGAAATACCGATGGTTTTGGAACAGCTCAAAGCCATGGCCAAAAACTGCAATATACCGGTGATTGTTTTTTCGCAACTGAGTCGCAATATGTATGATCGGAACACACGACCGCAATTGAAAGACCTTCCCGAAATGCAGATTATTGCGAATCATGCTGATATTATGGCATTTATTCATCGCCCCGAATTATACCTCCCTTCTACAGAAGATGAGCAAGTCAATTCTTTTTTGGAAGTTGCCGAAATTATCATTGCTAAAAATTGGAAAAACAAGCCGGGCATTGTTCAACTTATTTTTGATAAGAAATTGGCTAAGTTTTTGGAAAAGCCAAAAGAACAAACAGATAAACAGGACAAACAAGTTGATGACTGGCAGAGAATGCGGAACAAATATGCGGCTTACACTGTTAAACAGTTGGAAGAGGTTATAGCGGATTATTGGCATGTTGAAAAAAAGAAAGTGACTGAAAAACTTAAAGATTATATGGCGATTCGGTATATGAAACTCAATGAAACATTCAAATGGACGCCTGAAAACATTGAACGGTTTCTATATATCAATCAAAAAATTATAAACTGTTTTGAAAAAATACGAAACGAGGCTAAATGCCTATGTAATACACTTCAAAAGCGCATCGACGAAAAAGACGATTTCCTTCATGATTTTTACATCGAAGCAAATGTTATACCATATATTCATGTGGCGGATGAAAATGGCACGCTGTGTGAAGCGGAAAATGGAATTGAAAGAATTCTGACTGACATGATTGATGAAGATACGGAGCTGTGTACGCATTGGATTAGAGATGAAGACGATGCAAACAGAATGATATATCTGCGCAAAGACATGCTGAATTGGAGCGACAGTCCGGTATTTGAAGGCAAATTTAACGAATGTTTTATTTCGCAGGCTATGCACGAGTTGTACGACCATTCTTATTGGAGTTTTCCTGATATTTTAAAAATCAATCATTTACAGACAGTTTTTGATGTGGTTTGCAAGAATTACGAAAAAATTTGATTTTGTCTTTTAGACGGGAGAATGGTTCAAATGCACGTATGTCTTATATGATTCAAAGGTTTTATAGAGAGCAAAACATTAGTTAATTATAATTATTCAAAACAAAAAAACAAAATGGAACTAACAGTAAATTTGACGCCTGAACTCAGGTTAGAACAGGCATTAAAAGAAAAAGGCATTGAAAATGTTTCTGATGTCACTAAATTAATCGTAGCAGGAACGCTTGGAAAAGACGATTTCCGCTATATTGGTAAGAAAATGGGGGAAACTCTGCAAGAATTGGATATGGGTGATGCTGTGCTTGAAAAAAACACAATCAGGGCAAAAACTTTCTATCAACCCTGTGGATTAACCGCTATAACCATTCCCGATTCTGTGGATAGTATGAATCCAAAAGCTTTTAACGACTGTCCGAACTTACATGCTATCACAATTCGCCCAAACTCTAAACATCCAGGAGCTTTAAGCGACAATGGCGTATTGTTCAACAAGGACAAGACAAAATTATTGTATTGTCCGTTAGGACGAAAAGGCGATTACATAATTCCGGATTCCGTAGTCAGAATTGGAGAATCCGCTTTTGGGGGATGTTCCGGTTTAACTTCTGTTACGATCCCTAACTCTGTGACAGAGATAGAAATGGACGCTTTTAAATATTGTTCTGGTTTAATATCCATAACTATCCCTGAATCAGTTATATATATTGGAGATACCGTATTTTATAGTTGTTCGGGTTTATTATCAATTGATGTGCATCCAGACAATCCCAATTATGCAAGCGTAGATGGCGTATTATTCAACAAAGACAAAACGAAACTGTTAGCTTTTCCGGGAGGACTAAAGAGTAATTATTTTATCCCCAACTCGGTTACAGCAATTGGTGAATCGGCTTTTTCATATTGTCAATTAACTTCACTTACTATTCCTGATTCGGTTACAGAAATTCATAGATTGGGTTTTTGGTATTGTGAAAATTTGACTTCAATTAATTTTTCCAGATCGATTGTAAAAATAGACTTTCTGTATTCTTTTGATAATATTTCCGAAATCAGGGTACATCCAGATAATCCAAAATATGCTGCTGAAGATGGCGTGATGTTTAACAAGAATAAAACTGTGCTACTTTTTTGCCCACGTAAACGGTTGAATTATAAACAGCAAACAGAATCAGGAAATTCTTACACCATTCCCGATTCGGTAATTAAAATCAGAAAATATGCTATTTGTGGTCGATTAACGTCTATCGTAATTCCAAAATCGGTTATATCCGTAAGCAGCTGGGAAGATGATTTTGACTACTATTCTGTAACAGTACATCCCGACAATCCTTTTTATGCAAGTGAAAACGGCAAACTGATAGACAAATAAGCCTGTGCAGCGAAATTACATATCAAACCATTACCTTTGCAGAAAATAATCAAACAGTATGACTGATTTTACCGCCATAGATTTTGAAATCGCCAATCACCATCGCTCAAGCATTTGCAGCATGGGCGTCGTTATTGTTCGCAACGGACACATTATTGAAAGAATTTACCGCCTTGTACGTCCTGAACCGGAATGGCATTGGTGGCGTTTCACCAATATTCATGGATTGACTGCCAAAGACACCGGAAACGAAAAAGTTTTTCCGTTTGTATGGAAAGAAATAGCGCCCAAAATCGAGGGTTTGCCTTTGATAGCGCACAACTGTTCTTTCGACGAAGGTTGTCTCAGGGAGGCGTATCGCGTATATCAGATGGATTATCCGGATTATGAGTTTCATTGTACTCGCCGAGCTTCTCAGAAAACGTTTGGCCGCGCCCTGCCTGACCATCAACTGCATACCGTTGCATCGCATTGCGGATATGATTTGAAAAACCATCATCATGCGTTAGCTGATGCAGAAGCCTGCGCGACGATAGCGTTGAAGATATTGTAAGATAGACATTTATTGTTTTGGCATGGAATATCGAAGCTCTGATTTTACAAAAATTTTAATTGAAATATGACACTGAAAGAATTGTTTGAGCGATGCAATTTCAATGAAATAGCGCCATTTATCGTGAAAATCTACCCTGAACATAAACACATGTTGCCTGATTATAAAATGGCTTTTGACATTTTACGAAACATGACGCCTGAAATCAATTCGGACCATAACATAAAGGATATAGAAATTAGTTTGTGCCGTGACGAACAGGATGAAAGTGAGCCATATATTAGCGTATATAGTTGTGAAGGAGATTATTGGCAAAGCAGTTTGGCAAAAGAGATTGTTGTTTCTGACGATTTACATCTTTCCGATAACGAAATAGCTGCTCATTTGCTATGGAGCATTACTTTCTATGGTTTCAGTCCTGATGAACGGGATGACATCATTGATTCGTTAGGGAAAGCAGAGAAAAGATTCCCGAATCAAACGGTTAAAATTGAAGGTATGATTCACCGTTTTACAGTTGACACAAAATCCTTTACAAGGAAAGAACTGGAGTACCTGTTCAATACCGATATGATAACTGAACGAAAATATCGCTCCCATTCATACGATGTTAGCCAACGCATTGAATATCTGAAAGATTTAATTGCCAATTATGAGTCAGACAACTTTTCCGATTACACCAGTTTTATCCTGATGTTTCGAACTTCTTCGGATTATCCCTTGGATCAGAGCGAATCGAAAGCGTTGAAAAACCTGTTCAACCAACACCTTCCGGCATCAGCAAATGTTCGATACGGTTACGGATACGATGAAAAGTTGGGAACTGATGTCGGCATATTGTTATTAGGTAGTAAATAGAAAAGGGTTTCCCCCGATAATCCTTTTAAACATACGAAAACGGGGAATTGAAAAATCTATTACCCCCCCAAAAACAATTTCTCTGTTCAATGATCCTTCAATAACCAATTCATAAACAACAAATAATATTTAGTTGCATACAGAGAATGCATGAATAAAAAACGCCGTTACATGCTGGCATTTTCATTTATTCGCTTTTTATAATTCTCAATTCTTGTAAGCAAGTCAGTCAATACTTTTGCGACATCTGAAATATCTGTTTCTGTGTCGTCGAATCGTTGATAAATTAATCTTCCTTCACGAAGAGGCATATAACTTTCAAAAGACTTTGGTAAAAATTCGTTGTCTTTGCACATTGTGTTTAAGATGAAATCAGATGAAGTGCCTCTTCCAAAGATGTGAATTTCCCACCCATTGACACCAATGTATGTATCAACAGCCAACTTATATTTAGAGTTGATAGTGTAGTCGTGTACAAGACAACGTCTGTCGTAAATCCATTGCCGGTCAACTGTTGGTGCAAATTCATTTTGACTAATTGCATCTTTAAGTTGGTAAACTTTTTGATTTAAGGAAATTATATATTCATTAAAACTCCCTGTCAATTCTTGTAGTGCTTCTGAATTGGTTTTGAAAAATGTCCAAAGTGCTTTATTTTCCATTGTTCTTGATGTTAAATTTTCAATTGATTTAATAAAATCTGTCAGATGATTTATATAACTAATATTTGAACTCGTTAAATGCTTTCCGATGTTTTGCTTAATGTTTTGAAAAAGTTGCTCGTATGTAATGTTTATGAAATTATTTGCTTTTATTTTTTCAAGGTCGTCAGGTGATGTTAATTTGTCCAATGACAAAACCAAGCAAATCGGTTTTCTTTCTTCATGGCTAAGATTTTTAATCGTTTTGTAGTAGTCTGACAAATCATTATGTAAGTGATGAAAAAATTTATTTTCTATTCCTACCACATAATTTCTTGTCTCTATGACAATATCAAGTCGTTTATCGTCGCTGGTTTTATACTCCCTGTGTATTTTTATTTCTTCAACATCAAGATCAACAGCAAAACTTGCCTCAACTAAATGCAATAATGAATTAATTACCAAGTCTTTTAATGCATGTTCATTTGATGGATTTAAGTAGAATGCCAAAACATTGCTGCATACATTTTCATAATGCGGATAACCCGAGATTTCCATAAACGTTTTTGTCTGTTTATGTCTCGGAATAGTCATAAAATCAATCAATAATTTTGTATAATCTGTCTGCATAATACTCTTTGTGTGTTTGTTAGTCTTTATTAATTCTTCGTTTTTTTAAAAGAATGTGCTACAAGATCTGTGGCATAAACTTTGTTCTAAAGCACAAAGATACGGCTTTTTTTTGATGTACATTTTGTTTGCGTTTTTTTCTACGTCCTGTGCTATGATATTACATACCTCGCATCTACTTTTGCCAAATTATTTTGAATAATTATTTCGTAATGACTGGTAAATGGGGAAATCCAAATGTGCCATATTGCGGTTGGGTGTGTGTTGATATTCAGGATTTTGGAAGCCCGTCTGCTGTTTGTCAAATGTGTGAAAAGGAAATCATCCGTTATGCGCATTTTATGTGCCATTCAAATTATCACGAAACGTTGATCGTTGGATGTGTATGTGCAGGAAAAATGGAAGGTGACCTGCAAAATGCCAAAGAACGCGATGCCTTTATGAAGAGTCGAATGGGTAAAAGAAAAAGATGGCTCGAAAGAAAGTGGAAAATATCCAGAAGTGGGAATCAATATTTAATCTCAGACGGGTTTGTTGTTGTAATGAAAAAAAATAGAGATGGTTTGTGGAGCGCATTTGTGAAAAGCGAAAATGGGGATTTCGAAAAATGGAGCACACGAAGAAACGTCAACGAAAATGAAATGAAATTAGCTGCCTTCGATTGCCTGACAAAAGTGTTAGCGGAAAAAAAATATCCTCCTCCCCCCAAAACAAATACTTTATTCAATGATCTTTCAATACCCGACTCCGAAATTGTGAATAAAGAGAACAATATTGACATTTGCAAACTTCCTCAACCAGTAAATGAAGAAAGAGTTTTCACAAACGAACAAAAAGAAATTTTTGAATTCATTAAAACCGGAACTGAACATGGAATAATTGATGCTGTTGCTGGAGCTGGAAAAACTACAACCATCATGGAATGTGCCAAATATGTAGAAGACCCGGCTGATATCCTGTTCTGTGCATTTAATAAAAGCATACAGGCGGAAATTGCTAAAAAATTCAGTAGGCAGGGTTTGAATCAGGTAACAGTGAAGACCATCCATGCTTTGGGCTTTCAAATGCTAACAAACAATAACAGTGGGGTAAAGAGTATCAAACTTCAAGAATCGAAGTATTGGACAATTATCAACAAAGACATTCATGTGCAACGTGAAATGAAATTCTTTGTTCATGAACTTTTGCGACTAAACGGCTACAATGAAAATGAAACAGAATTAAACAATCATTTTGCGGTTAAAGACATCATATATAATTTTAAGGAAAAAATGTTGGATATTATTCAAAAATATAGAGTCACATTAGCATCTTGCAACATCCAAATATTTAAAGAAATGGCTGAGAATTATAATATTTTTACCGAAATCGAAACCATGAAAAAGACTTTCGACAAAGAATTGAATATTTATTTCGAATGTACGAAGATTCTGCTTAATGCAGGAAATCAATTAGCAAAAGAGGCTCAGATTATTGATTATACCGATATGCTCTATTTGCCTTATATTTGGGATTTAAGAGCGTCAAAACACTATTCATTTTTGTTTATTGACGAATGTCAGGATTTATCGAAATCTCAACTTGCAGTGGCGCTAAAATACTGCAAAAAAGATGGAAGGGTTTTGGCCGTTGGTGACCCCTATCAAAGTATTTATGGTTTTGCAGGCGCTGATATAGAGTCGTTTAATAGAATTCGAGAGATTATGAAAGCAAAAGAACTCACGCTAACAACCTGTTTCAGATGTCCACCTAATGTTGTTGAACTGGCTGCAAACATTCGAGCAGACATTTCGGCAAGCAAGCAGAGAGACGGGATAATTGAAGAAATCAGTATCAAACAGGTAGTGCAAATCGCAAGAAAAGACGACCTGATCATTTCAAGGTATAAAGAATCGATTTTGTTTTTAGTTTTTGAGTTCATTAATAATAACATACAGGTTCAAATTCATTGCGATGAAGTGAATGAAATAATTGATGAATTAAAAAAACTATTCAATCACTGATTATTCCGGTGAAAGTGTACCACCCATTCCGGAGTAAAGTGTACCACCCGTTCCGGTCGAAAGTGTACCAGTTTTACCCGGACTGATTATTGCGCAAATATACATATTTTTTTAAAATTATTGCCTTCTGAGCGATTTTCCTTTCAAATCGATTCTGATTGCTTTTGCTGTCAATCTGTCACAAATTGCATCAGCCAGCGTTGGCTGGTTGATGTATGTGTGCCATTTGTCAACGGGCAACTGCGAAGCGACGACAGTCGCTTTTTGTCCATACCTGTCTTCAAGTATTTGCAGCAATGCCAGCCGTGCGTCGTCGGTAAGCGGCTGCATTCCAAAATCGTCAAAAACAATCAGTTGCATTT
>Ga0209628_10003291_pt1 | contig 11271 bp, 8 predicted proteins | sample TergutCu122P4_FD_187285 | JGI IMG/M metagenome (GOLD analysis project Ga0209628, IMG submission 187285) | Cubitermes ugandensis P4 segment gut microbial communities from Kakamega Forest, Kenya - Cu122 P4 (SPAdes) (version 2) | ecosystem: Host-associated > Arthropoda: Insects > Digestive system >...
CACTGCAAGACAGTTTGTATTAAAAGAAACCTTTATTTAATAAATTACAACCATATGAGAACACAGTGAACTACAAAAGGAAATCGAGACACCGGTTCTTCTTGCTCATGTGATCAGGGACTCCACCGATATCTTTGGAATTTCGGGGGGGTGGTTTGAACACCCCAAAGCCCCCCCCTCGGTACGCCACTGCGCACATATATATAAAAGTTTTTATAAATTCTACAGAGATAAGCTGTGAGACATACTTCAGAAGTATCTATGTTGATATTACTGCAAAAAAATAAACTGAGTGGAGAGCATGATCACGTTGGTAACATAATGTCATTTACACCTATAAAAAGTGGTGGTGCATCCTTTTCTGACAAAAAAGACATCATGCAGGATGTATGTTACATGACAATGGATAACAGCATCCAGTATGACTGAAGATTATATGTTCTTAAGTCCTTACAAATCTGACATCACAACTCTTTCAAACGTACTGTTACATGAGTCTTTAACACATAAACTGACAGAGTCTTCTAGTTTCTGAATGTAATGTAAAAGATGTGACATATTCAAAATCTATCTGCCTACAATATACTTCTCTATATTTGGTATTGGAAGAATAGTTCAGATATTTAATATTAAACTTACCGAATTTTCAGTGTGAATCCTACAGCAGCTCTCTGGAATCCTACTTTTCCAGTCTAGATGAGAGGTGACACCACAGCATTTCAGCTATAAGGAAATGTCAAAGCACCATCAGACATACTGTATACTATTTTGATAGTTTTCCTGTTGATATGGAGACAGTAAATGTACACAGTCATTCACACCCACAGTTGTGAATGCCAGGTGCTCAGATATGTTGAAAGAACTTCAACACACAAATAGACTAAACCCCAAAAGCCGAAACCACAGATTAGATACAAGCTGCAAAAATAAAAGGACAGGAACAACAACACTTAAGCTGTAAGGCATAGCAAATTCTGAGTAACTATAGCCTAAATGCATAACTCTTGAGCTAAATTAAATTTTCTTTAATCACAGATTTACAGTACTTAAAGACGGAATTAACAGCAGACAATTTACAGGACTGGAGTGTGTATAATGGTGAGATAGGCACCATGAGTTGTAACTGGACTGTAACTCCTTATTCAATGATACAGTCATTGGAAACAATCAATAAATACTACACAACAGCTGAGTTAGTATACGGTATTCTTGTTACTGGCTCCTCTCCTGTCTTCAATTCACTGTCACAGCCCAACATCTTTACATCCATGGCAACTAACTTAATATACTCAAAACACTGCAGATTTGTTTACGTCCCCTGGCCCTTCATCGCACTTGATGTAGCAGAAAAATGTGATGATAGAGTTACCTTGCAAATTGATCAAGACAGTGAACATAAATGACCAGGCAAAAGGTTAATAATGAAAATAAACCTAAGGTTTGACATCCCCATTGTGTTTGCCAGAACACGCAATAATAAGGACATAGTCCATCTACACGCTGCTTTTATTATAGCAATCCAATAGCAGCTACATGTTTTGGCAGCACAAAGCAGCCATCATCAAGCCATAAGAATCTGACACTGATAGTGATAATGGCTGCTTAGTGCAGCTGAAACATCTAGCTCCTATTGGATGTGCCATAATAAAAGTTGTGAGTCGACAGACTACATGCTTATTATTGAATGAAAATAAATGTTGTCAAAATAACAATCAATCACCAAAAAACACTAGTAAAAACATTTCTTTAAATTTTATGTGAAATAAACATATCTGAGACTTTGGAAAATGGCCTGGTATGAACCCTTAATTCACCAATCCATATACACATCACCTACCCTCTCCTGAGTGTCATCCCATGCCCGCTTCACAGCCCTGTTTGTTGTATATGACCTCACAGTACTCTGCATTTCTTGCTCCATTGTGGTGTGCACCTTCTCCCGAAATACATAACCAAGAATACCACCCACCAGCATCGTTACAAAGATCAGGAATACAATCATAAAATACTGTAACAAAATAAAAAGCCATTGTAAGTGATTAGGGTTTAATGGTTGCAATATAATGATGTGGGTATTTGCCTTTGGATGCATGATGTACACATGCATCAGTGAGATCTGCTGAAGAAAGCATCTGGTTACAATGTGCCAGGTATGCACCTACTGGAGTATTGACCCACAACCCCTTTAATGGGTACTGTTTGTTAAGTTACTGTAGATATGGTATGTCTTTGTTCCAAGAGCAGAACGGAGTAGCACATGCACATCGTCTCCCAACATCCCCTCAAGTGAAACCTGAACTTGTCTAACAACTAGATAAGACTGTAAGTTGTCAACAGTGCTCTTCATTTGGAAGCACTTCCTTAAATGGATTATAATTCTCTTCAATCAACAAATTATTAGGACACCATTTTGAAAGAGTTCATTTTCATGTTATCCACCCACACACAAGCATATATTTTTCACAACTTTAATTTGTCATGTTTATTTACATTAAATGTTATGGCTAAATATTTTTACGCAAGAATTATTGTCAGGGAAATCAATCACTAGTCACAAATTAATTACAGAATGAATAAATTTATATGTTACAAAACCTACAGACACTACTTGGTTAAAATTTACATTGAAAACTTAAAGACATTGAACTATAGTAAAGTATTTCAATGTAATGTTTTGAAATGCTGTACCTGCAGTTAAAACCATACTAACAATTCTGCATTTGAAAATATTACATTGCTTCACATTTCTCAATTTATTTAAACCTGACACATCAATTCTAACATGACAGAATCTATGTATTTTATCACACACAAAATTGTTAATCCTGCCATTTATAATGTAAAACCTTTGTTATTTCCACATCTGTGGTGATTGAATGATCTCCCTAATGACGACTCTTGCATTTGCCACACAAATGAGAAAACCTTAATGTAAATAAACATGATGTCTGAAAGCTACGATTACCACAATGCTATAAAATATACTGGAATGTGAAGACAATTCTTTATGTCAACATGCAGGAGTGGCATAAATGAAGTAAAGAGTTAACAAAAGTGTTGTGATGCAGTGTCTTTGCTATGAACTTGTGTTCTGTAGGTCACTGTTTTGAATCATGCAATAGACTGTCTTTAACCTTAGAGTGACTGTCTTTAGCAGGTTTCTCACAATGTTCCCTTGTTCTTCCATGCAAATAGCGAGAGAATAGGTGAACACAGGACATATCCTATCATTTGCAAAATATTCAGTTAAAAGACAGCTTCATTTATGAAACACAGTAACATATTTTCTGTTTCTGATTGAATGTAGATTAGTGAAGATAAAAATAACGTAGTTAGTTTCATATCTCCATAATGTGTCAACAAGCACACTCTATAAGAGATGAGGTCACAGCAATATTTACTGAAGGCTTGAGTCTTCTGGGATATCATGTTGTGTCAATTTCCCATTGCTTCAAATGATCATGGTGCAGTCATCATCAGGGTAAAGCATTCCATGAAGAATCTCCTGAAATGTTAGCAACTTTCTGCCCATTGACACAGCAGCATATCCCAGAATACTTGAGTATTATGCACACAAGATGTTTGTATCAGCATATAACTTTCTGTCTATTTTTGCCATCAATTCTTCCAATCAGGAAGTTCTGAGGAAAAAACTTCTAAAAAGACTAAATTCTTCAGATTTTATAATTTGGCACATATGTTACTGCTCATGCACAGAACTTAACACAGACCAAGTTAACTTACTGTCAACAGCATGCACTTGATCTCCTTGAGTGCTCCCAGACAGCCAAAGAATGCAATCAGGGATACAATGGCACCAGTGGCAATGAGAATGTACACAGCACCCAGGAACAGGTTGGTGCCCAACAGCTCATTCATAAAGGCTTTGTCCACCAGGGTCCAGATACCAATCCCCAGCACTGTAATACCACCAACCTACAAAGACCAAAGTGAAAACATGGGGCATCATCAGTTCCATAGCAATAAGTCACTGCCATTTTCACTGTCATCTACACCACCACCATGACTCATTGGAATTTGACTAGCTGAGCTACTAATCCTTTCTGAAGTTCCTCCAAGAAGTTAGTTTAGTCTTAAATGGCGGTCCAGTTCAGTACAGTCCAGAGTAGGGTCAGTAAACATCACTGTCAATGTCAAGATTATAATTTATTGCTAATATCATTACACCTAAAACTACAATGATACACATTAGAACAAAAACACGATAATTGCTTCTGGTCAGTTCCAGGTCACAATTCATTGCAACTGTTTGAATCCTTTACAACCTTGGTAGTGGAATGACCCATCAAAGTGCCTCTACCTACTGGGAATAAAATGCAGATTGCTGCAGATACTTTACATCCAAGAACCCAGATAGGATTCTAAACCAAGATGGCAGTGTTTCGGCAGTTCAAGACCACATGGACATTAGCCAGTTGTGATGTGTGCTGATATGATAATCATAATATAATAATTACTGATGTATTCTTTAGATTTTTAACAGTACCATTTCAATTGTTGTGGACACACAGCATGAAACAAAATAAGTTAACAGTGACTATTTTAGGATTTGAAGGGAAACTGTCATAAACACCACAAATCATCACCACCATCACCACCATCACCACCACCACATGATAAAACAACAAACAGTGAAGAATATCTGTAACAGAGCATTGTGCAGTGCAATTTAGTCTTAAAATTAACTCACACTGGATTATTTTGTTCCATCAGCTGTAGACAAGGATCACATTCTCATATGCTCACTCACACTTATGAAATAAACTTTTGTTTATACAAATAGCTAATGAATTCAGTTAAGCCCCACATTAGAAGATACTACAATTGTCATAAAACAGAATAAACACCCAGGATGAAATTAGTCCTACATAACGTGACACAAACACACACACAAAGAGCAACAGGAGGTTTCATGCAAATCAGCTGTCCTCTACAATGAGCAAAACAAATGCAATAATTCACGGCTGGGCAAAAGAGAAAAGAAAGAACATTATATCCAGAAAAACCCCAGAGCAATAAACTGTTTACCTAGTCATATTCAAAAATGGAACCTTTAAATTAGAATGCCAATGAGAAGAACCACAAAAAAAAAAAAAAAAAAAAAAAAAAAAAAAAAGTAACCAAGGTACCTGTTGCCCTCATGATTCTATTCTCTCCAAGGTGGCACAAATGACTTCTGAACCTTATTAGTGAATACCATATCTGTGTAGTGGTATGTACCTGCACAAATATATGCCAAAAACACTCATACCATGACTCAAAATTTTACATTTGACCTTCATACTAACATTAATCTCTCTTTCTCACTTGTCCACTACCTAATTCAGATAGCCGTGCAAGTACACTCTTCATCTTCGTTTTGAAGCGGAACCTTCATCACGTCAGGGAAAAGATCCATGTTTCCCTCATATGAAATACCTGACCTAAGTAACTACCAATAGATGGAGGACAGAAGCAATTTGCAGATAAATAAAAAGAAGTTAGATAGAAATAGAATTATAAAGCCAGCTGTAAACTTAAAGTAACTGTGATGCTAGGTGTAGGCTTACACCACTTTCAGTTTCGGACTTAGAATTTAAGTGGCTGACTTTTGTTGTGGTGCATCTTAAAGACCAGTAAAATGTACAAAATTACTACCAATGCATTTGGAAATATACCTCTGTAGTGTCATTAATGGAACAGTGGGTGTGGTGCTTTCCAAAAACAATAACTTTAAAAAAAAAAACAATACAATAAGAAAACCCCCCTTCCAAAAAAATAATTTACAAAATTTCTTCCATTAAAATTTGTTTTCCTAATTCCATGCACTCATCCTTTTTCCATTCGCATGCACCACAAAGTAAATGATTAGCCTTTCAAATCACATGTAATTATATGTTTCACCCATGCCATGGGGCCAGACCATGAAAAATGAAAACAAAAGTACCATACAGAGAGCAATACAGCATTTCTTTTAAAATCTGCTTTCAAGCAATAAACATGTGGACCCACACAAACAACATCATGTATTTTTACTTCTGGTTAACTCCCTGAAGCATTTTACATGCCTCCAATGAGCACTTTCTCCATCATACACTGTTTCTGTAACATGTGAAATATTACTTAGATCTGAAGGCATGGACTGGGTTTATGTGGCTCCTGTGAATACGGTAATGGACACTCTGGTTCCATAATATGCGGTTGAACGTACTAACTTGAACTCTGCTCCATGCAGTTAACCAAAATTTGAGCTATATGTTTTTAATTACATAGTATGAATGATTTCATAGAGACCTGTGTCAACTAGCACTAACAATCCAATCATTTTGAAATTAGTTATTGGAGTTAAATACCCTGGGAGGAAAGAGGCTGAACTTCTACTGGATAATAATTACGGGGAGCAATAATGACTTCATGGTGTTTCCATTATTAAAAATTATGATTTATAACAAATGTGACACATAAAGTGAATCAAACATTTTGTAAACATGCATCATCCATAGTGCATACAATATGCCAGTATGATACAAGCAGTACATTAATATACATTAAATAAATAAAATTTAACAGCTCTGCAAACCCTTGAAAATATGTTGTCTTGTGCAGTGATTCTCTGAGGTAGCCACAAACAATGTCAAAAACTAATACAACAAAATCAGAGGTAAGATGTTGACACTCTCATTACAATCTCGTCTGTTTTCTGCACATTCTGAAAAAATTCATCCCACAAAGTACATAGTTTATATGCTGGAAGTTTGTGCATAAATTTGAACACAAAAAATTATTTTACATGAATGTGATCACAGCAAATGGATTCAGTTGATTCATTACCCATTGACACAGCTTCACATCCCACAAGAACAGAATACTCAGCTACATCGCTGCGAACCTCAAAACTTGCACAGAAATAAAGCATTTAAAAAAATCACAGCGCATCATTTATGGCCCTCTGTGTCTCATCACCAAAGTGTAGATGTTAAAAGAAATATGATGTAAAACTGCAAGCACTGTGGGCAGCAACAGGCAGTGAAAGATACAAGTATCTCTAAGTGACAAATTTTGGGTACACGTGGTTTTATGCATTAAAAAATATATAGCTGCCAGATTAAAAACTATAAATGGCATTCTGTTTCAAGAAAAGTGAACACCGTTCACAACTTTGGAGCCACTTATACATTATATGCGCACATTTGCGCATAGAAATGCATTCTTCTATCTCTCCATCCCACATCCACATCTAGAATTCAGTCCTACTGAATCTGCAATTTGCAGAAAACATTAAATCAAGCCATGGAGCTTCAAATGATGAAAATTAAGTCATCTGTGCTCCAACAAACGAACAAGTCATCCTGTCTGCCATCCATAAACGTTAATAACTAAAATGTACAAAAATTACAGCTTCAACCGTATGACAGTGAAAATGGTTTCTCAAACTGAGGGAAGGAAAACAGGCTGCTGAGGAAAATATTTGGGCCTAAGAAGTATGAGGTAACAGGAAGATGAAGAAAATTACACACTGACGAGAGTCAAGAGTTGTACATCTCGCCATTTAGTATGGCGAAGAAATCAAGGTTGGGATGGGCGGGGTGTGTAGCGTGAAGGAAAGGAGCCGCTTGGAAGATCTAGACGTAAATGATAGGATATTAAAATTGCGAGATTTCAGGCCTTCGCCGCAGTGTAAACGAGATCTGCGCTCTTTTGGGATTTTAGGCAGGGCAGAACGGCAGTTTCTTAACCACGTTTCGGTACAACCTATCGTCCCATCATCAAGGGTTAACTAGTGAATTTGGGACCGATAGTTTGTCCCGAAACGTCGGTAATAAACTGCCATTGTAGGTTGCGTAAAATCCCAAAAGCAAGCAGACTTCGATATTAAAATTTACTTGAAATATATAGAAAGTAAAAGCGTTCACTGGATTCATCTGGCTCAGGAGAGACAAATGGCCGGCTCTTGTAAACACGGTAATGGACCTTCGGTCTCCATAAAACTGGGGGAATTTCTGGAACAGCCGAGGAGCTAGTAGTTTCAAGGACTCAGCTCCAAGACCTTGGACATTTCTTGAATAAACATACTTAATTTCAGTCTCAGTTCCATACACACAGGGAATTATCAAAGAGGACATCCAAAACCACGGCATTCTCTGGGCATATTATAGTGTAAATTCCCCACTTTGCCCTGTACCGAAATTCGTACAGAAGTTTTAAAGACACCACGTGCGGACAGAGCTGATCTCAAGTATACACGTCTCTCGCTGTACCCTGTGCGCCGAACACGCAGTAAGCAGTAAAGATTATGTGGAAATTCCAACAATTCAGCCCGCAACACGACATTTTGTGGATATCCGTTTCAAACTGTCAGATTCTGAGCGGAAATGTACTGTACGTACTTATAGTTTTCAAGGACCCGATCAGTGATGCACTGAAGTCAGCATGAAACCGGTTTAACAGCAATAAAGCTCAGTTGAAGGCTACAAATTCAAGCAGGACTCTCCCTCTTTTAAATATTAGTCAATGTTTGTTAATTTTCCATGATAAGTGGGTCCCTGTCACCAGGGCATGCCGTGTCCTCAGGTTGCGGATGGAGGAATGGCCTCCAATATGGAGGGTGGCTGTGAATATATTGAATAAGCAGTCGCGGACAGAGACAAGGTGTGGTCCTCCAGTTTGAGGGTTGGGCGAGGTGCTAACAAATCCTCACCATAAAAAATGGACTATTTATGAAACGCATACATATGCTTCAGGGCTGGTCTCATCAAATGGCACAACTTAAACAAGGGAAATGGGATATGAAATTTGACACGTAGAATGTGAGGAGTTTGTATAGATCAGGGTAAATAAAAAGGACCTTGAGGAAGTGGGATGGGGGATCATGGACTGGATTAATCTAGCTCAGAAAAGGGACGGGAGGCGGGCCTTTGTGAATGCGGTAATGAAACTTCGGGCTCCCTAAAATGGGGGAAATTGTTTGACCAGCTAAGAACCTGTTAGCTTCTCAAGAAGGACTGCTCCATTAAGTTTTTCAGTTAGTCTGTTAATTTTACATAAAAATGCTGGTGAAATACTCTAGTTTTTCGTGAGTCAGTCTGTACCCAAATTACACATTCTGCATGTCACATCGAGCTAAAAACAAGACTAATATCCCACCCCATGCCCAAATTGAACATTTCCGGTAACCCATTTTTGAACTGATAAAATACAACTGTTTATACACCACACTAGCGCCTATTAAACGAGTCTTTAATATCTGTGCACAACGAAACTTAAAAACACGTACAGGAAAGGACAATATTTAAAACTGTATAACAGACAGCAATTCCCACACTTTTATACATAAGTGGAATTAAACAATAAATTAAAAAAACAACTCAGTAGGCCTATAGTTCAGAGGAGATGTGTTAAGAAGTGTCAAGGGATGTAACACATCAGACAAAATCAAACGTCGAGCTATGCAGTAGGAGCTGCCTGTTTTTCTCATTCAACATAATAAGAGATAATTATACAGAAGAAACTGTTAAATAAAATCAAATGAACAGTGACGCGTTCCAAAATCTGCCACCTGCAGCAAACAATAAGGATCTAGAAACGTAAAAGGCAGATGGAATCCCTGCTGTCAAAACAAAGATAATAAAATAACCTGATTGTAACAAGCAGCAACATTTTCATTGGCAGTCTTTAATACCTAAGAGGAGGGCGTTCCAGCATACCGTGCGGTCACTCTTCACGAGGTCTGAAGGAAATACGATATACCGTCAAGGAATCAAACCTGCGTTTGCCAGGGAAAGCGGTTCCCAACCTATACTTAAGGTGAGCACCAGTATTCCGAGATAGGGACAGAGGAATCCTGAAGTCAAGGAATTCCAGTCCCTTTCCACTGTCAAAGAGGGAAAGAAGAAAAACCTACGCGGATACAGTGTTGTAAATTTTACACCTTTCTCGCATTCCATTATACAAAACCCTTCTGTCCGGTCCGGGATATAATATGACACGACATAAACTGTTTTTTTTTCCCGCTAGTAATGTTGTTCTTAGCACGAACAATAGCACAAGTGAACAAATTTCTCATGGTGTAACACAAACAGCGAACAGAAAACTTCTGGGGCCGACTGGCCTTCAGGTACAAAAAAAGAAGGCAAGTATAGAAGAGGTCAAAGTGCCTAACCTCTTGATCAAACCACGAAACATGTCAAGTAAAAAAACACACACACACACACAAAACGTGCCACTCTTTGCAACACAACTATACCACCACCGCAGCCATGCTTGTGGATATACCGCTCCATAGAAGCCTCGCGTTCAAGGAAACCTCACCCACTGTAAAACGACAAATTCTGGTCACAAAACTGGAGTGTAACCGTAATGCTAGAGTACATCTATACACCTGAATACAGAGCAAGTCATGCTTTGCTAACACAAGTTATGTTAAACCACAAAGCCCAGGATCAAAGTAGAAAGGGTGTTAAACTGTTGTAAAGCTTCCACATAATACATTAACATTTAACGTTGCAAAGTGCTGTTTCATAATTTCGTTTAATGTACCAATTAAAAGCACTTACAATATATACGACCTTACAGTCACTTCACAACGACATGTTTCGGCATGACGCCATTTTTAGGGAGTACATGCCAAGCTTAAATTGTATAAATGGTAAAACATAAATGGTTTTAAGTTTGCCATGTATTTTAAAATTGAGGCCAATACAGGTCTATTAGGACCTAATTCGTAATGGAGTATTATTACTGTATTATTATTATTATTATTTTAAAATTGCTGTTTCATACAACACATTAAAAATTACAGTAAGCAGGAAACAAAATAATTATGACAGAAGGGAGAACGATGAATTAGAAATTGCGTTGTTGTACATTACACATTTCTGTACATACATACATACATACATACATACATACATACATACATACATACATACACACACATATGCATTCTATAGATCCTTGAGAGTCACAAGACAATAGGATGTGGAACATGTCATAAACATACAAACACATACAAATATTACAGTGAAGGATACATTTAAACAGTCATACAGTCAGTAATACACACCATACGTACACGTGAAAAATTCATCCAGAGTAAAAGGAGTGTGCATTTAAGAACTTTTTTTAAGGCTACTTTAAAATATGTCTTTTCATTCTTAAGATTTGTAATACTTTGTGGTAAACTGTTAAAGATTCTGATCCCAGAGTAAGATGCGCCCTTCTGAAAACACGACAGATTAGCAACCGGTCTATAAAAACGGTGTTTATTTCTTG
>Ga0209628_10003292_pt1 | contig 11270 bp, 21 predicted proteins | sample TergutCu122P4_FD_187285 | JGI IMG/M metagenome (GOLD analysis project Ga0209628, IMG submission 187285) | Cubitermes ugandensis P4 segment gut microbial communities from Kakamega Forest, Kenya - Cu122 P4 (SPAdes) (version 2) | ecosystem: Host-associated > Arthropoda: Insects > Digestive system...
ATTGTAAATACTTAAAAATCTGCCTTCATTACACTGTAAAGAACCTGAATTACAGAAAAAATCACATCACTGGAAGCAATCAAGTTCACTTCATACAACCTCTTTTTCTTTAATGAATTCATTGCTCGTGCCAGACAGAAAAAGGCCAGGAAGCTTACTGGAGGCATTTCACAATATAAAACAATGAATAACAAGTATATTATATGCAGTGTAATACAGTATTTCTCAACATCAAGAACTCTAGATGCTGCAGAAATTGACATAACTTCACTATAACCACATTTCTGACTGCCATACAACACTCACGACTTCAAGAATACATATTTGTGACACCTCTAGACGCAAGACCTCTATGCAAAGTTTCAAAAATTTATTTCAGTTGGCAACCAGTTCGGCAATAGCAGAAGATGCCAAGGTTCAATATGGACTGTGGTTCATTCATTCGGTATTCTGTCTGACGACAGGTCCAAAGCCCCCTCCAAAACGTTTCCTTCACATAGTGTGATGTAGAGCCTCCTCCTTCAAATGAGGGTATCCTCTCCTGTCCTTAATGTCATCCAGTAGCTTCTTACCTCTTTTTCCTCGTCTACTTGTCACTTCCATCTCTCACTTTATCTTTCCTTCGATAAATTGTTTTAGAAGGCAATTTCTAGGTAAGATGTGACCAATCCACTTAGCCTTCTGTTGTCTTATTTCGTGTAGGATATTCCTCTGCTCATTGACTCTAAGTAACACTTCTTCATTTCTCACATGATTGGTCCAACTGATCTTTTCCATCCTTCTCCAGCACCACATTTCAAAACTTTCCAGGTATTTCTGATCTGCTGCCCGAAGCATCCAAGTTTCTGCACTATACAAAGCCATGCTCCAAATGTAGCATTTTACTAGTTTCTTCCTCAAATGTAAGTCCAATTTGCCAGTAAAAAGATTCTCCTTGTTGAATGCAGCTTTTGCCATGGCTATCCTGGATTTAATTTCACACGTACATTTTCTATCATTTGTTAACATGCTACCCAAATATTTAAAACATTCCACATTTTCCATTTGTTTCTGGTCTATCATAATTGTTACTGGGGATGATTGTCTTGAAATTCTCATTACTTTTGTTTTTTCCACATTCATTTCCATGCTATAGCATCTTCCAATTTCAATTAGTTTAACAATTATGCCCTGCAGCACCCTTTCTTCCTTAGCCATTAGTACAAGTTCATCTGCATATTTCACAATTTGAATAATTTGCCCTCCGATGTTCATGTCTCCACACGACAAGACTGGCAATCACCATTATTATTATTATTATTATTATTATAATTATTATTATTATTGGTATTCAGCCCTTGGGCCAGCCTGGGCACAGACCAGAGCTCAGTCAGGTGACTCTTACGGCTCTGGTACACTGCATCCTGGGCAAGTTCTTACGGGTAGTTTGCCATTGCTTTCACCCGCATTTAGACGTTCCCACTTTCGCCACCAGGTACCTCCACGTCCGCCACGACGTGAGAGATCCCAACGGCAGAAGTGGGAACTGTGGGCGAGAATGTTGTCCGGTAATTTTGCCGAAATGACGACTTCCACGCCATTTAGGGATCTTTTATATGCCGCAAATCTACGACATGGGACTGACGGCTTTATTTCCCTCCAAAGGAAGGAGTACTGAGGATTTTTTCGCACTTAAAAATCCGACGGCTTCGGCCAGGTTTGAACCCGCGAACTTGGGTACTAAAGGCCAGCACGCTACCCCTAGACCGCCGAAGCATATCGCAATCACTATATCAACGAACAAATGCACTAGTCGTAAATGTGCCACTTTGGTTGGACATGACATTTGGACATTGTAGTTAAGCCCTTTTACCACCGTGAAGAAGGAATCAGAAAAGGCAGTCGAAACGTCGAAACAGGTGTTTTGAGAATTGTAGTTATGCCCCAAGCCACAAAATGAGATGAAAATGGGCAAATAGCCCCAAAATGGGCCCAAACGTGGGCCCCCAAAATTTCGAAAAATGTAGAAATTTCGAAAATTAGTATTTTGTGGCATGGTGCTGCCGCCGTACGTATTGGTAAAAAATCTTTATTTATTGCAAAATATTTTGGCGGTAAAAATGTATAAAGGAGCTGTGCAGGATATTTCCATGCCGACGACCGGATCCGAACTGACGTTTGTAGTGCGATTCATCGGCGTTTGTTAGTTGTGTCGCAATGTGATTGGCCAGAATAAAGTGAGCTGTGATTGGTCAGAATAAAGAGCTGTGATTGGTCAGAATAAACTCAAATATTATTTCATGTACAAAATACAAAGTGAGGTTAGTACTAGAACACTTCCTTTCGAATATGTTCTACGTTTTTCAAAATTGTTTGCGGAACGTAATGTCCGAATCCTCTGGCAACATAAATGCCAGAATCTATAATTTCAAGCTGTTCCTGACGAGAACCGTTGATAGAAGCATATTTTCCGACCTGCATATTGTAATATATAACTAGATGAACTGAATATTCTGACTTTTGCCAGCTGTCATATATGTTGTAGAATTGTTCAGTATCATCTACGTCTGTCGTTACATGCATGAAACAGGTGGACGGCCATTGAACATGGAATGCCGTTTCCGTAGAAAAAGGCTATGAGTTTTATCATTACTGTAGGTATTGGTACGTCCCTGAAAAGGTAATGTAGAATACAGGTGGGCCAGGTGTTGATTGGTCCACTTCTACTTTCAACAGTTTGTATAGAAGAGACAAAATCTATAATTAAGAGTAGAGAAATAACTGTGCGCCTTCTTTTACATTTTATTAATATGTTCCATGTTTTTGAGACCAAATACCTCATTAGGTACATACCAATAAATCTCTCTTATTAAGTCTTAATTTGACATGTATTAGCAGGGGATAGCCAGTTTCTTCTACTCCTAATTGAATACCTGACAGATTAGGTATAAAAGGCTCAATCTGAATGAGACCTTTGCCATTAATCCACATGTACCGTTTAAAGGAAGTGTTATAATATATGGAGAGATGGCTCGAATATCGCGCACTCTGCCATATAAAATAAAACGTCTGCATAATGTCAGATACAAAGTTGCCCCATTGTTGATTACATAGTTTGTAGAAATAACTGGCTATATGAAATGGAACGTTATTGCCGTAGGAGGAGGTTACTTTCTTAATGGTTGTAGGAGAGGGTTCATCGATAAAGAGGTGATTAATAATATTGGTCGGCCATGTTTCAATATTGCCAAGGAATGACTCCAATGCTTGAGGCAAGAACACGATTGTTGATACATGTAATCGTAAAAGAAAGATAAACTTAAAACAGTTCAATCAGTTTATTTTATGTAAAATGTGACTGGAACAGACATCTCGATGATCTAGTAAGTTAAACGCTTCCTTCTCTCTCAAACGTTGCAATTTGTTTTGTATCATTGCTGTGTGGTCTGTAGAATTTAATCATAAGGGAATAGTAGGTTCATCATCATCTGGTGACGCAGGTTGAAGTTGAGGTTGATTTTTTCCATTTCTCTAGATGAACCTTTTCAGTCTGGCATTATAATATTGAGCCATATGAATTGCATCTGGTTCATTAAGCCAAATAGAATAGAAAGACGCAAAGAGGAGCGTTATAATAAGGCCACCATCTTCTACACTACATAGATTATAGATCCGACAGGCTATACCGACAGGGACACCATGTCTGTAAAAGAAGGCAACCATATTGTATAAGTTTCTGGGAGAAGCGCTTTCTACAGAAAGTAAGTTGATAATAGAAATTGATCAGAAATTGATATCGCCTGCACAAAGTTCGACAAATTGAAGGAGATGCATGGTCCTGCAAACGTAAAAGAAAGAAAGATAAATTGAAAACAAAAGGATAAAAACTCTGTCAGTTTATTGATAAAAATTGGACTGAACAGTAAATTGAAATAAAAGGATAAAAATTGGACTGAACAGATATGTTAGGTTAGTACATCCCACGACCAATTACAGTCATTTATCTTTTCCAACTTATTTCATATCAGTTCACTTAGGTCAGTATCGGCAAATCCTAAAGGTATATCTGATACCTCAGGTAATACAGTTTCAAGTTGTGGGTGGTCTTTAGCATTAATCCAAATGAATTTTTTATGCTTAGTGTTATAATATCTTGCTTGATGAAGTTCATGATTCTCATGAGCCCATCCATTATAAAAAGAATACATATCGACCGTCACATGAACACCTAGTTCACTACATACATTATAAAAATAGTTAGCAATGCTGAGCGGGATACCGTATCCAAAGAAAAATGCCGATACTGCAATTATGGTCATGGGAGATGGAATTTCAAGAAACAGGTGTGATAATTTCTGTTGGCCACGTTTCGATGTCACCAAGGCAAAGCTCCACGAAACGAAGAGGGTTCATGGTCCTGCAATGTAAAAGAATGCTAATAGTCAGAAATCTATTTCTACACATGAGAGTTTAAGCAGATGATACTGAACAGGGTACTGCAATCATAGGAAAATTTGTATGGGCTCTTGCGCTCTAAGCGATACAGGTTCAAACTGATCCAGACCTAAACCGTTGATGTAGAAATACCTCCTGCGACGCATATTATGGTACGTTGCCATAGGAGGTTTTTACTCTGAACTGGAGTTGCCAAATTTTATACCTATCATAAAATTCATAGGCTACATCCAGAGATGCCTTTCCGTTACATGCATGAAAAAACTGTCAGCCTAGAGAGCAAAGGACCCCGTTTCCATAAAAGAAAGCAACAACAGCCCATAATTCCTTAAAATGACCAAGTCTAGGTTGAGGTTGACCAGCAAACAAGTAACTTATAATACAGGAAAGCCAGGTTTCGACTGAGCCGAAATGAGCTTCCATTGCGTCGAGCAGCAACATGAAGAGGTCTTGTAAATGTAATATGTTGCCTGAGTGTACAGATTCAGACACAGCGCGTGTCTCATATTTTAAAGAAATCTATTGCACAAGAGTATACACAGCGTGTACAGGAATGCGTTATAAAATTGTTCCTGTAACCAATTTCAATGCATGTCATCACTGAAAAACAAGTGGAGCTGAATAATACATATTTAAGTAGAGGAGAAGTTAACGGCAGTGAAAAGTGGAAACAAGGGGGAAAAACTGCGATTAGTGGTAGGAAACTCGCAGCGATATAACGATGTAAGTTTAAGTTAGTACTATGTGGAAGTCAATCAGTTTGGTGGTAGAATAATGCGTTGTCAGGCAAGGGGAATGAGACGTAGCGGTAATGAAAATTATTAAATAGGAGGAAGAGATGCTGCAGCAGGTGACGTAGCGGTTATAGGAGAATGTGCTTGGGACGTTTGTGAACATATTTCTTGTACTGGTGATGCAGATCTGCTAAAGTGTAGTTGCCTATGGAATTGATGAGTGGATTGGGGTGGAGGGGACATCTGCTGAAGAATTTGTCGGTTAGATGGTAGATGAAGTTCAAGATATGTGGTATGTTTAGGGAGGTGTGAAGACATGGGATTGGGGTGCGTCTAGGGTAGTTCCCAATTACTCGGAGGCATTTGGACTGGGAGATTTGCAAACGGCGGTAGTTGTGGGATGACGTATTGCCCCTAACGGGAGCGGCATACGTGAGGATAGAGCGGATGAATAATTTGAAAAGGGTAAGTTTGTTTGAAAGTGCTAACGTGAAATCCCGTGCAAGGAGAGGAAAGAGTTGGAGAAGGGTTCCGGAAGCTTTGTGAGTGACGGAGGTTATATGTCTGGTAAAAAGGAGTTTGCGGTCTAGCACAAGACCGAGGTATCGAACGTGGGAGTTCCACGGGATGTCGATAAGGTGAAGGCGGGGTGGAAAGGGGATGGTAGGGCGGCGTCGTGTGAATAAGATGGCCTCTGTTTTGTGTACGTTGACCTGGAGTTTCCATTTCGAGAAGTACCAAAGTAGGGCGGATGTGGCATGGGTGAGTCTGTTGACTATAGTGTCATTTCGACAGGATTGCGCAAGAATGGCGGTGTCGTCGGCGTATAAGGCTAGTTGAGTGTTAGGGGGTGTGGTATATCAGAAATGTAGAGTGCGAAGAGTGTGGTCGACAGGACTGCTCCTTGTGGAAGGCCCGCAGGGGCGACTTTGGGGGAGGAGAGCATATCGTTTAAGTGGACCGTGAAGGAGCGACCCTCCAGGAACGCTTTTATGGTAAATAGAAAATATGTTGGTAACTTGAAGTTGATGAGCTTGTATAGAAGGCCGTGTATCCATACTGTGCTTTTTCGAGATCTAATAGAATCATAACAGTGTTTTTTGTAGATTATAACCGCTGGAGATGTACTCTGTAATCCTAGCCAGTTGGGCGACGGTAGAATACTTTTTGCGGAATCCACATTGGGTGTGCGGGAGATGTTGTTGATTAACAAAGGATGTCAGACGGACAGTTATGAAGCGTTCGAAAAGTTTCCCGAGAGAGCTAAAGAGGCTGATAGGTCTATAGGAGCTGGGTTCGGTGCTAGGTTTGTTAGGTTTGAGGATAGGGAAGACTTTCGCCCTTTTCCAGATAGTAGGGAAGTGACCCAATGTAGCAGATGGTTGAAGAGGTGGGTTAGATGGGAGAGTGCTTTGTGGGAGAGGTTTCGAAGAATCGTCGGGAAGATCCCATCGACTCCTGGTCCTGTTCGGAGTTTTAGAGCGGTTATTTTGCGTTTGATTTCGTAGATGTTCGTGAGTTGTAGCAAAGGAGTGTGGGGTGTAGACTCTTGGAAGAATCTGTTGACAGAGCGCGTGATCTTTGTTGCATGGTGTGGGGTGCCAAGGTGGAGTGAGGTGATGGGAGTGTTCAAACTGTTGAGCTATGACTTCAGCTTTGTGCGAGGACAGATAGATTTGTGAGCCCTGGTGGATTAGGGGGGATGTGGATGGAGGGGATTTGGAGAAGTATCGGGCGATTTTCAAGAAGTGTGTGGTCTGAGACTTTAAGAAGCTTAGAAAGGAGGACCATTTGGAGTTGCGGAGTCGGGTAAGATGGGCCGAGAAGACACGAGCAAAAATCAGGTATAGGTGGTAGTGTGATGAAAGGCGAGTGCGTTGATGCTGCCGGCGGTAGTGATTCTTGAGTTTCCATAGGTGGAGGAAGCTGGGCGGAAGTGAGGTAGTTGCATTTTGTAGAATGAACAGGGATAGCTAGGGTTGCTGCTTGTTGTATGGAGGGCGTGAAGGCGGTGATGGCGTGGTCGAGTTCAATTATGTTTCGAATTGTTGGATGGGGTTGAGGGAGTGGTCAAGGGAGGATCGGAAGAGAGGCCAGTTAGCATGTTTGTAGACTATAGTAATCTAGGTGTGGTGGCAACTGGGTGAAGGTGAACTTCAAAGACAATGGGGTTGTGGTCGGATGAGAGCGCTGGGATAGATTGGGGTTTGGAGGTGGTAAAACGATAGGAGAGTGCTATGTCGAGGATACTGGGGTTGGAATTTTATGGGAAGTGGGTAGGTTGATCTGGATAGGTCATAGTGATAGAATTGTTAAGACAGTAAAACAGAAGAGTGATGCCATTCTTTTTTACGGAAATGTTGCTCCATGCCATGTGTTTACTGTTGAGATCGCCAGCGAGGATTACTGCGTTGTGTTGAGAGAATATAGCATCTAGGTCTGACTGGGCGATGGAAACGGGTGGTGGTTGGTATGCAGAGACGAAGAGAAGTTGGTTGAGGTTCCGGAGTTGGAGACTGACAGCTGTAGCTTCTAAACCGGTCATCTTTGGTAGGCGGAATGCGTCGTGGCGGAGGTTGCATCTGACGAGTAACATTACTCCTCCAAACTGGTTTCTGTCACGCCGGTAAACCTTATATCCTAGTACTTGAGAAGGAGTTTTGTCTCGCAGATTGCGGCGACGTCTATGTTATTAGCGTGTAGAAGGAGTGCAAGTTCGGATCGTTTGCTTGTGACAGAATTGGCATTCCATGCTATTACGCGTACGTTGTGTATTATGGAGAGGAAAAGAAGCAGCCGATAACCATATCGATTACTGCTACAAACGTGGCTATCGGGTAATTCGACTCGTGAAGTTGCGCTAAGTAGCGTAACTGGATGCACAATTTGGGAAAATCAAACATGGCTAGAATTGACTTTATAGAGTCGAGGGTTGAGCTGAATGGTAGTTGGTTCGGGGAGCTCGCTGGTTGTGCTGCAATGTGGGCCCATTATTGTGGCGGGCGGGACGAAGGGTGTTGAGTTGGCAGTGGTGGAAAAGAGGACTGTTGATATCGGAAAGAGGGAGGAGTAGGTTTGATGTTGTACGAATGGGGTTATTGCTGACTGACGGTTCGGTAGTTGTGGAGCATTTGTTGGTATCGGGGGCACCCAGACAAGTTAGCTGGGTGTTCACCGCCGCAGTTTACACATTTTGGAGTGCTGACTGGCTTTTTCCAGTTTTTGTCGCATGCGGTTGGTCGCATTTGACACATTTTCCTGGTTTGCCGCAGTAGTTTGAAGAGTGGCCGAAGGATTGGCAGTTGAAGCACTGTTTCACTGGACGGGAGTTTTTAACTTTTTCCTATTGGACGATGAAATGGCAGAGTTTGCGCATCTGTAAGACTTTGCGCAGGTCGGTGCCTGGGGCGAATGAGATGACAAATATTGGGTATTTGGTTATGACTGTGCGCGTGGTTTTGTCTGTGTTGGTTAGTTGGGTGATCCGTGTTATCTGTATGTTTTGTGCAACCAGTTCTGTACGAACGTCGTCTTCTGGAACATTGGGAGGTATGCCTTTAAACACCAGTCGGGGTTCAGGTAATGGCTATGTGTGGTATGCCAATTTGGCTGATTGTATTTCTACTAGTAGAATGTTGTAATCTGCGGATGATTTAGTATACAGAAATAAGCGGTCTGGTTTTGATTTCACGTCGACTAGAGAGGATAACTTTTCGTTTACCTCTTTTAGAGTAGATGAGTGGTTGTTGAGCAGGCTATAAATCACTATTGGTGGGATCCCTAGCGTTTTGTCGGTGGGGTTAGAGGGGGTCTTGTTCTCTTCCTTTTCGGATTCAATGTCAGATAGTACAGCAAACTGATTGGGCGATAAGAATGAGGTTGTGGTTCCACTGGGCGATGTTAGCGAGCCCCGTTTTCGCTTCGGACATAGGGCCGGTTGAAACTCTTGAGGGGAAATCCGGAGGTCCGTCATGGTCGTCGAGGGGGTGTGTGACCGTCTATGGACTTGTGTTGTCGTAGGTCTAGATGGAATGGTATTGATCAAACACGTACACTATCTAAGAGACGAGCACTCGGAAAACTTTAACTAACAGCAATCGCACTGCACACGAGACACAACCTACCTGGTTGGCAGCACGTACTGGAATCCGTGTATCTCTTGTTGTATATGTTCCAATCTGCTTCTTATCAGGAGTGGATGAGTGGTATTATCTATGCCAAATTCCACAACCAATATCTTGGGCAAAAAGGCTCGAAATGATTCAAAACGTAAACCGTTGATGTAGATAAACTGAGGCGCATTTATAATATTCGGCCTTTGCCATACATAATACCACTCATGAAATTGAACAGTTACATATCGAGACGCTGTTCCGTTACAAATATTGTAGAACTGGCAAGTCAAGTCATGAGGTACATCATTTCCGAAAAGAATGCTATAACTTAATTCAATCTAGTAGGTCGTACTGGAGTGGGAAGATCTGTAAACAAGCATTTTAAGATATATGAGGGCCAGCAATCTATCTGGCCGGGTGACATTCCATTGCGTCGATCAGTAACATGATGATGATGGGTCTTGTAAATGGAATTTGTAGCAGTCAGAGATCTAATCTCACGAGTATAAATATACTGATTCAGATCTTTTACAACAGCAAATTTCATGCGCGTGGTACAAGTAGTTCTGCCTAGCCTTATTCAACCATCGAACTAGAGCATAATTATCTTCATCATGATGAGTACGTAATTTAAATAACTTATAATAAGATTCTATAGGTTTAGCCCTAAAACATAGTTCAACTTTGTCTGACATGGATTGGACACATCTGTCATCAAATACACAAGAATAGAGTCCCTGCAATGCACTGTTTTCGAGTCCTGCGCAGAATGTACATGCATCAGTATAGCTGAGGAATTCTCTGCTTATACAAGTCTCTGTTGAGACGCCATTTTTATTACATTCCAAGATGAGATGGAAATCCTAGCCGAAATGTTGATGTTCTTGAATAGGAAGATCGTGCCCTGTAATTGACCTGGACGCAAGCCTCGTAATGATATTTGAACCACTAGCCGACGAGACCCTCAGACTCATTTCGGAGAAGCGATAGTCCTGTCCCATACTCCTATGACTGGAGAACCCCTTCTCAAAATATTGAAAGACGAGATAGGAAATAGTATTGAATGTGTGACGTTGCACGATTGTGTGGTAGCATTACCTATTATTATTATTATTATTATTATTATTCCTCTTCTCCCTCTTCTTCTACCTCTACTACTGCATGGTCTCTACAGGTATTGGGGAAGAAGAGACTTCTATCACAATGATGACACCAAAAGTGATCTTTGTTATTAATCAGACACGAAATCACTTCATCACTAGATTCATAAACTCGCTCCATTTCCGTATCCCATGGCTCTAAACCAGGACAATTGCGATGGAATTTTAAGGAGAATTTAACTGCTAACGAAACCAGAGACGAAAGGTTGGATACTCGGGTGGGAGTAGATTTTGGCGCAGCACCCGATTTGAACGAGCTGCATTCACATACTTATGGCAAGTTTTTTCTATAGTTGAAAACTGTCACTGTGTAGAGTATAAGTGAAAAGAACGTGCTTAGCGGAATCAAGAAGGGAGGGAGGCTGTCGTACACAAATAGTAAAGGATCATGCGTCTGGTAGACAAGGGAGAAGTGGAACAACTTTATGATGTTCAACGCAATCGTCACAATTCCCATAACCCTTACACCCATTGCCTTCTGCTGTGTAATACCTGAAACTTAGCAACCTAGGTAAGGAAGGTGTGATGGACGAAAGTAGTCATGGCATACTTTTTATAAATAAACCGGTAGAATTATCCCACACGAAGCGTACAAAATCCACACTAGAGAATGGGCCACAATGACTATATGTATCGATTCCTAAAACAGCGATTACCATACAAAAATCTCCAGAAATCATGACGTAATGAAAAAATTCCAGTTCATGACTCACGCAACTAGGAAGAACGTAAAGTCGTCAACATTGAATCTCTGATAGTAGCTAGACCCTCTCTGACATGAGATGTAGTTGGGGGAGTCCGTCAATGCTATGAATAAAGCAACCCCA